>Ga0105248_10001999_pt1 | contig 22692 bp, 24 predicted proteins | sample KBSS34metaG_FD_81524 | JGI IMG/M metagenome (GOLD analysis project Ga0105248, IMG submission 81524) | Switchgrass rhizosphere microbial communities from Kellogg Biological Station, Michigan, USA - KBS S3-4 metaG | ecosystem: Host-associated > Plants > Roots > Rhizosphere > Soil | place...
GATCGGACAGGTGGTCGTGATCATCGACGAAGGCGATCGTGCTTTCGGCAACACGGATGGTGAAGGTGACGGTGGCACTTCGTCGCGCGTGATCGCGAGGATCAAAGAGTTCATGTCTGACACGTCGAATCGCGGGCGCATACTGTTTCTCGTGATGACCAATCGTCCGGACAAGCTCGACGTTGACTTGAAACGTGCGGGGCGTCTCGATCGCAAGATTCCTTTTCTTTACGTGCAGACGGCGGAGGAAGTCGAACTCGTCGCGAAGGCCTTATTGCGCAAGAACAAGATCAAGACTGACGTCGATCTCGTTTCGATTCGCGATAGTTTTTCGAGCAAGCTGATTGGTTACAGCAATGCCGATATCGAAGCGGTGATTTTGCTGGCGAATGAAGAAGCGGCACGCGAGAGTGGTGGCGATGCGCCAGTGCTTGCGAGTCATTTTCAGCGGGCGGCGATTGATTACTTTCCGAGTCGAGATGTGGAGTTGTTGGAGTACATGGAGCTGCTGGCGGTTTTTGAAAGTTCCAGCCGGCGACTTTTGCCGGCGAAGTATGCGACCCTCACGCCTGAAGATCTGGATGCGCGGCTGCGGCACTTGCGCGCGATTGTCGGCACTCGCCGCTAATCTCAGCGTTCTCAGCGTTCTCTGCGTTTTTACTGATCTTTAATGCCGAGGACGCAGAGGGCCGCAGAGAACGCCGCGGAGAAGCTATCTTGCCCACCGATCAAATCGCACTTTGGATCAAGATCGTTTACACGCTCTTCATCTGCGTGCTCGTTCCCGTCTACTGGGTTCAGTATGGTCCGAGTAACTTTCTCTGGTTCTCCGACATCGCCTTATTTGTAACTGCCGCCGCACTCTGGCTCGAAAGTTCATTACTCGTGAGCATGATGGCGCTGTCCGTCCTTGTGCTCGAAACATTTTGGATAGTCGATTTCATTATCGGCCTGTTCGCAGGCTCTTCGGTTATCGGTCTGAGCGCCTACATGTTCGACTCAAAGATCTCACTGCCGATTCGCGCCTTATCTCTGTTCCACGTCATCCTGCCGCTGTTACTGGTGTGGCTGCTCTACAGGTTCCGTTACGACACACGCGCTCTCGTCGCCCAAACACTACTCGCCTGGGTCGCGCTGCCCGCGTCGTATTTCTTAACCAAACCGTCAGAAAATATTAACTGGGTTTATGGACCGGGTGGTGGACCACAGAAGTGGATGCCGGCGCCGTTGTATCTCGTTCTGTTGATGCTCGCGTTTCCGCTCGTCCTGTACCTGCCGACGCACTTCCTGCTGAAGAAACTATTTCATTAGGCCACAAAGAGGCACAAAAATAAATGTGCCTCTTTGTGGCTAATATTATTTGGTGATTGTGCCGCAGGCGATCCGGGCACCGGAGTTTCCGGACGGATCCGTCTTCATGTCATCCGCTTTTTCATGAATGACCAGCGACGTCCCGCCGTTCGCGAAAAGCGAGTTGGCGCCGTCGCCCATGTTCACACGCATGTCAGTGATGGTCGCGTTTGCCATGCCTTTGGCATTGACCGTGAAGTTCATCATGTCGCCGGCGTGTGGTCCTTTCGGATTTTTCGTGCCGTGCATCTTGCCGTCAGGATTGAAATGCGATCCGGCGGTTTCGAAGGTTGGACCTTCACACTTCGCCATCTGATGAAAATGTATCCCGTGCTGACCCGGAGGCAGGTTCTTCAGATCCAGTTTGATTCTGACTCCTTTGCCCGATGCTGATATCGTAGCGGTGCCCACCGACTCACCGTTTGCGTTCTTCAACTCAACCGTGTGTCCGGTGTGCTGCGCGGCAACATAAGACAACAGCCCGCCAATGAAAACTCCAGCCACAATCCATGCAATAAATTGCTTCCTCAACATTTCTCCTCCTTATGAAGAATGATTAACTCTTCGCGCTTTCTGGTTTTAGTGCCTTTGCCTTGGATGCAGCATGGTTGTCAACGCGCCGCTTCCCAAGCACCAAAAGCGCAATCAATGCCGACAGCACCAGCAACCACAGCAAGGGACGAATGCCGCCGAAAAGTCTGTGGCCCCATCCGTACGACTGATACGAAGCAAAATCTTCAGTGCTGGCGGTTAAAGCTGATCCACCGAGACTCGTCTGCGATTGTTCGAGAATCGTCTTCAAACCCTCAAGCGCCTTTTTCTCAACCACGCCTCGTTTGAGTTTTCCAAATGGACCTTCAAGCCCGTCAGCGCGCGAGCGATTTTCGGAAACCAGGTAAGCGCCTTGACTCGCGCCGGGAATATTCACGAACGCGGTCAACGCCTGCGACGCGTTGAAATAGTGGTTGGCGTAAATCTGGTTCGAGGCGATCAGGACTTGTGGCCCGGCGTCACTGTTGCGCCGGTAGATCCGCACATGATTGATGGCGATAACGGGTTTGAGTCCAAACTTGATCTTGGACCAGACGATACTATCCTCCGCGAGTTGCAAGTCTGACTTTGCCTGGGTCAAAAGATCGTTGATGTAACTCGAAGTCGCGTTGAGCGCCCGTTGCTCAGCGGCCAGGCTGACCTCGTTTCGCTTGTCGTTGTATTCAATCAGCGCCGCTTCGCCGCGCGTGCGATAGCCACGCACGTAATCGAGCAGCATCTGCTTGAATAGATTGGTTACGGCGAGCGGGTAGTCTGCTGCGTTCCAGTCGATCTCTTTGCGGAAGCGTTCGATCATCGACGCTGAGAGTTTCAGTTGGCAGTCGCCTACGACGCAGTCTTTAAGATCTTCGATGTCGCCGGCTTCGAGCGTGAGACTGTCGAGGTCGTTGAGGCCGGGTTGACTGCCGAAACTACCGATCTCGAGAACGGCCGGATTGGTCTTGCGCGTCATGCTTTCGCGATATGAGCGCAGAAACTCTTCCGCCCCCGCGCGAATGTTTACCAGGCCGGAGACTGCGATCTCCCGTTTATCGGAGGTCGGCGCGAGACGGACGACTGGTTGGTTGAGCTGTAGCGCCGCGAAGTCTCTCTCCTCGAAAGCCGCTTTTTCGTGTAAGGCCTTGTGAAACTCGGGGAGTGACGATTGGGCCCAGACCGCGTTGGCGACAACACAAACCAGCGAGGTACAAAGAAGCCAATTAATACGCGTTAACATACGGAAGTCCTATAACTAATGGACCATTTCTGCGTTCGTGAATTCTTTTGTTACGCAAAACTGCTCGACGCAAGGCTCATCGCACGAGCCGTGCCAAAGTGGGGCGAACAGGGGGAAACAACGTATAGAATATACGCCTAATTCATAGTTTTTCGAAGGAAAGGATAAAGATGGAAACTGGAGCAACTTCTCAACTGGACGCTCTCAAAACTAAACTGCGAGCGACCTGGATGGCCGGTGATTTTGGACAGATCGCAAGATTCTATACAGAACAGGCCGAGGACTTTATCAAGCGGCTCGAGCTAAAGCCGGGAATGAAGGTTCTCGACGTAGCGTGCGGCACCGGCAATCTGGCGCTGCCCGCGGCAAGGACCGGCGCTACCGTAACGGGAGTGGACATCGCCCCGAACCTCGTGGAGCAGGCGCGTGAAAACGCGAGGCGCGAGGGATTGAACGTACAGTTTGACGAAGGCGATGCGGAGGCTTTGCCCTATGGTGATGCGAGTTTTGATGCAGTGGTAACGATGTTTGGGGCGATGTTTGCGCCTCGGCCGGAGCTCGTGGCAGCGGAACTGAAGCGGGTTTGTCGTCCCGGTGGTTTCATCGCAATGGCCAATTGGACGCCGGGCGGTTTTATTGGAAGGATGTTTAAGACTACGGCGAAGCATTTTCCGCTCCCGCCGGGTATGGCGTCGCCGGTGCTTTGGGGCGTGGAAGAAACTGTTCGTGAGCGTTTCGGTGAGGGCATCTCGAAGGTGGAGACGAAGCTTCAAAATATCCGTTGGGAGTTTCCTTTCTCTCCCGCTGAGGTTGTCGAGCACTTTCGGCTTTATTATGGTCCCACGCAGAAGGCTTTTGGTGCGCTCGATGAAAACGCACAGGCGGCTTTGCGGAAAGACCTCGAGGAGCTTTGGGCTGCAAATAATCAAGCTGCGGATGGGACGACAGCCGTCGACGCGGAGTATTTGGAAGTGGTCGCAGTAAAATAGAACGGGAGGATTTTTGTGCGGGCAATTTTGAGTTTAACGCTCGTGCTACTCTCTCTGACGATCGGCTTTGCGCAGGGTGTTACGCCACCGTCGCAGCCGTCGAGTGGTCCAGGCGGCAGTCAGTATTTGCACACGAGCGTAACCAGGAATCGCTACGGCAAGGGCGGGCAGGAGTATTGGATCTTCGAGCCTGACTCGCCCAGGCCACGTAGCGCGCCCGTGGTCGTGTTGCTGCACGGCTGGGGCGGCATAAATCCGCTCTACTACGGCGCCTGGATAGATCACCTCGTGAAGCGCGGCAACATCGTGATTTATCCGCGCTACCAGGCAACGTTGTTAACTCCACTCAAAGACTTCACGCCTAACACACTGACCGCCGTTAAAGATGCTCTGGGTCGTTTGCAAACTGAGAAGGGACACGTCAGTCCTGAGTTGAACAAGTTTGCCGCAGTGGGACATTCGATGGGTGGCTTGCTGGCGGCAAACTTAGCGGCGTTGGCTGCAGGGTCGAAACTGCCGCGCGTGCGAGCGGTGATGTCTGTCGAGCCTGGAATCACCGAGTCGCCGATAAACTTCGCCCTCGCCGATTTGAAGAAGATCCCTGCCGATACGCTTCTGCTCGCCCTCGCCGGCGATCAGGATTCACTCGTCCGCGATACGGATGCGAAGCGAATTTATTATGAATCGACGCGCGTTTCAGCAGCTAATAAAGACTTCATCACGCTCGTTTCAGACACACACGGAATACCGGCGCTACTCGCAAGTCATCGCGCACCAACGGCGTTAGATAAGAGTTATGACAGTGGTGAAGGGCTGAGCGGCGCTCCGGCCGGCACTTCGGATCCGATTGGCGATGCGCCGCAGATCAAGCGACGCGTACGTCCCGAGACGATGATGGTCAACGCCCTCGATTACTACGGCACCTGGAAACTCTTCGACGCCCTCTGCGACGCTGCCTTCACCGGCAAGAACCGCGAATACGCCCTCGGCAACACCCCGCAACAACGCTTCATGGGCCTCTGGAGCGACGGCACCCCTGTAAAAGAACTAATCGTCACCGACAAACCATAGAGTTCTTTGTGCGTTTTGTGGCGAGAGAATAGTGAGGATTAAGTCGCACTATCGTGTCAATTCGCACTTATACAAAACGCGGGGGGAATGAAAAGCATGGAGCGAATTTATCGAACGGTTGGGATTTTGGTGGTTTCGGTTGTAGCGGCGCTTTCAGTTAACAGTCAGGAGACTACGAAAGATCAAAATAAGGACCCGGCGACAACAACTAATCAAACAACCAAACAGGATTACGTTTTTCCAAGTTCACACGAACGATTCAAACGTTATGTCACCAGCACCGTTGGACCATTCCGCCTGGCGCGCACGGCCGCGTCAGCGGGGATCGAGCAATGGCGTGATTCGCCGGAGGAGTGGGGACAGGGTGCGAAAGGCTATGGCAAACGATTCGCTTCAGGGATGGGCCAGAACGCAATTCACCAGACGGTCGAATACGCTCTGGACGAAGCCATGGGCCTCGATACCGGCTTTCAGCGAAGTAAGAAAGAAGGCTTTGGTCCGCGCTTCAAAGACGCGCTCATTCAGAACGTAACCTCGCGCACGAAAAGTGGCAACCGCGTGATCTCAGTACCACGTTTCGCCGGCGTCTACACCGGTGCAATCGTCGCGAGAGAAACGTGGTACCCGGACCGCTATACTTACAAAGACGGCCTACGCAGTGGAACCACAACGCTCCTCATGGGATTCGGAATAAACCTCCTCCGTGAGTTTGTGATCCACAGGTAACAGCGGACTTGTTCTTTTCAACGGGCTACTTCGCATTAAATTATTGCCAACCGAAAATCGTCGCGTTACGTTCGAGCATGTCTTCCATCGGCTTCGCCCCCCGAGCAGCAAGCGAGTTGGAACAACTGCGCTCGGCCTACAGATCGATTAACGATGTCACTCGCAATATCGCGAATGCGGTGAAGTGTATTAAGGCGCAGGATCTCAGGCTGGCTGAACATCACTTGCGGGCGGCGGAGTGGCATGCCTCACAGGTCCGGCAGGCCATCACCCTCATTGGACAATCGAAACGGCAGAACGGCAAAAAGTAGTCGATTTAACAATTCGGCGTTCAAATCACCTAACATCCCGCTCCTGCATCCTGCAAGCCTCTTCGTCACAAAACTGTTGGGTGCACTCTCGAACCGGCCTATCCTCGCGCGCCACATCTACTCAAAGGAGCGCAGCTACCCATGCGACACTATCGATGTCTTCCAGCGTTATTTGTCATTGCCCTGGTTCTTTGCAGTTGTCAAACGGAGGCAAACAGGACCAGCGCCGCGTCGGCCGACTCAACCGCGAAAAACGGCAAGATTCCGGTGACGACCTCGTCCGATGAGGCGCGCAAAGAGTTTCTTGCCGGCCGCGATCTTTCTGAAAAATTACGCATCACTGACTCGCTCGCGCACTACGACAAAGCGATTTCTCTCGACCCGAACTTCGCGCTTGCCGAACTCAGTCGCGCGCAAACTTCACCGACTGGCAAAGAGTTTTTCGAACACTTGAAAAAGGCAGTGGCCCTGTCAGACAAAGCTTCGGATGGGGAACGCATGTTGATCCAGGCAGCCGAAGCCGGCGCCAATGCGGATCCGACAAAGCAGAAAGAGATCCTCGACAAGCTCGTCGCTGCTTATCCGAATGATGAGCGGGCTCACTTCAATCTCGGCGGCTATTACTTTGGTCAGCAGGATTTCGCGCAGGCCATTACCCATTACAAAAAAGCTACCGAGCTCGCGCCCGACTATTCCACCGCCTTCAACATTCTCGGTTATGCGTATCGACAAAACGAGGCTTACAGCGACGCTGAAAACGCGTTCAAGAAATACATCGAACTGATTCCCAATGACCCGAACCCTTACGACTCCTATGCCGAGTTGCTGTTGAAGATGGGAAGGTTTGATGAAGCGATCACGCAGTACAACAAAGCTCTCGCAATCGAGCCAAACTTCATCAACTCTCACTTCGGAATCGCCGCCGCGTTGACTTACAAAGGCAATGCGAGCGAAGCGCAGGCAGAGTTGCAGAAGATGACTCAAAAAGCGCGCACGGATGGTGAGCGACGCACCGCGTTGTTTGGACAAATGGTGGTCGCGCTTGATGCAGGTAAGTTTGATCAAGCGCTTGCTGAAGTGGCGAAGCAATACGCTGTCGCGGAAAAGGGCAGCGACGCCGCCGGGATGAACGGCGACTTACAGTTGAAGGGCAACATCCTGCTCGAGATGGGCAAGTACGACGATGCGCGTCAGGCGTTTGAACAAGCGTTGAAGATCACGACCGACTCTGGTCTTTCGCAAGCGGTGAAAGACAACACGGCGCGTTTTCAACATTACAACCTCGCGCGTGTAGCGATAGCGAAGAAAGATCTCGCTACTGCAAAGACCGAGGCTGAGACTTTTCGTAAAGGTGTCGAAGCGGCAAGGAACGCGAACCAACTGAAGCAAGCGCACGAGCTCGCCGGCCGCATTGCGCTCGAGGAAAAGAACTACGACACCGCGATTGCGGAGTTGGGCCAGGCAAACCAACAAAACCCGGATGTGCTCTATCTGCTGGGATGGGCGTATCAAGGGAAGGGCGACGCTACGAAAGCGAAAGACAATTATCGACGCGCCGCCAGGTTCAATTCACTACCGCAATTGAACTACGCCCTGATCCGCCGTAAAGCTGAGAAAGCACTCGCGACTTAAGCTTAAGTGCAATATCAATCACTGCTGCAGCGGCTTCGGCGGTTGCAGCAGTGCCGAGGTCGTAGCCCACTACATTTCGTAAGTTGCTGAAGGCAGTCGTATTCGATTGTGAATAGTTCTAAAAATCTCTGAGGCCGAGAATATTTGTAGAAGTTGCAGGAGCTTTTCGCTGAGCTTTGAGGAGTGCTCTTTGGTATTTGTTTTCTATATTTCGCCATGCGAACCACGCTACGACTGCTCCGATAAGGTGAGCGCTTAACACAACGGGAACGCCAAAGCCACCACCGCTTATGTCATTCATGACTATTATGTACAGACCAAAACTCAAGGCGCCATTAATGATGTAAAGCGTACGTCCGTCAGTTCTAATCCGTGCCCAGCGTTCCAGATCGCGTTGATTACTCAGAACGTGCCAGGTTTCAATCTTGGACATCCAGCGTTTCATTGATGACGGATGTTATCTCGAACCCCATAATAATACCAGTAGTTTCCAATAGGATACGGGCAGGAGACGGGCGACAAGGGATATGGTCTTCGCGTCTGAGCCGATGAGTATGCGTGACTGTCGTCGCTCGATGCCGCGCACGATCGTCTCGCCGGCAACTTCGGGCGGCAGGCGCAACAGCTTCCGATATCTCGCGCGTCGTCGCGCGATCTCTTCTTCACTGATCCCTGCGGGTATGCGTGCGTTTTCGGCGATAGACGTGGCGATTCCACCAGGGTGGACCACGCTCACGCCGATTCGCGAGCCTTCGAGTTCGTGACGCAGCGCCTCGGAGAATCCACGCACCGCAAACTTGCTCGCTGAATAGGCTGCCTGCTCAGGAGGCGCGATCAGGCCATACACGCTCGAGAGGTTCACGATGCGTGCGTCGTCACTTTCGCGTAACAGCGGCAGGAAGGCGCGCGTCATGCGCACCACACCCCAGAAGTTGATCTCGAAGAGCCATTCGAAGTCTTCGTCAACGACTTGCTCGAACGTTCCTCCCACCGCAACGCCTGCGTTGTTGACGAGCACGTCCACACCGGAACGCTCGGCCGCTACGACATCCGGAAACGCCGCTACTGCGACGCGATCGGCGACGTCCAGTCGATGTCGAGACACGCGAACACCAAATCTGCGCGTCAACTCCGACGTGTCTGCCATTCCAACCTCGTCGATGTCGGCAAGTGCGAGATGGCACCCGCGTTGCGCGAGCGACACCGCGATCGCGCGCCCGATCCCGGCCGCAGCACCTGTCACCACAGCCGTTCGCCCTGCGAGATTCATGCGCTCAGCCATCGGCGATCACCTTCTTAAACTCCATCGTCCCGTCCTCCACGCGACCGTAACGCATCATACGCAGGTCCTTCACGTAATTCTGGAGCAGGCGCCAGGGCGTCTTCGATCCCTGACGCGGCAGCGAGTCCAAGCCGCGCAGGACGTAACCCGAGTTGAAGTCGATGACCGGCTCTTCTTCGATGTAGCGATCTCTCACGCGCGGCGTGCAGACGTCGTAGCCGTGTTGGTCCATGTGATTCAGAAGCCTGCAAACATACTCGGCAGTGAGATCACATTTCAAAGTCCACGAAGCGTTTGTATAACCGATGGCGTAGGCGAAGTTCGGTACATCGCTGAACATCATGCCTTTGTAGACGAGCGTTCTCGGTAACTCTACTGGCGTGCCGTCCACCACAAGTTGCATCCCGCTGAACAGCTTCAACACGAGTCCCGTAGCGGTCACGACAATGTCGGCGTCGAGATGCTCGCCTGACTTGAGCAACACACCATCTTCAGTGAAGGTTTCGATATGATCCGTCACAACAGACACGCGCCCTTCATTCATTGCGCGGAAGAGATCCGCGTCAGGCACGAGACACAGTCGCTGGTCCCAAGGATTGTAAGGCGGCGTGAAATGCTTTGAATCGTATTTCTTTCCGAGTTGACGGCGCACTCCACGCGCAACCATCCACTTAAAAACTTTGGGCCGCTTGCGCGCAAGATTGTAGAAGAACGTACCGACGAGAACGTTCTTCCAGCGCGTCAACGCATACGCAGTGCGATCCGGCAGAAATCGACGCAGCAAGTTTGCCAGCACGTCCTCAGCGGGACGCGAGACGATATAGCTCGGCGAGCGCTGAAGCATCGTGACGTGCGCGGCGCGTTGGGCCATCGCGGGAACGAGCGTAACAGCCGTAGCGCCGCTACCGATTACCACAACGCGCTTGTCTGCGTAGTCGAGATCTTCGGGCCATTTCTGTGGGTGGACCATCGTCCCGCGAAATTGCGCGAAACCTGGCCACTCCGGCATGTATCCATTTTCGTAATCGTAGTAGCCAGTGCAGAGGTACAGGAAGTTGCAAGTGAGTTGGACCACTGCGTTCCCGGTCTCAGCCTCAACTGTCCAGCGCGCATCGTGCGACGACCATGAGGCACGCCTAACGCGATGGTTGTAACGGATCGATTTGTTAATGTCGTACTCGGCTGCTGTGTCACGTATGTAACTGAGAATCGCCGGACCGTCGGCCATCGCTTTGTTGTCACGCCACGGCCGGAAGCGATAACCGAGCGTGTACATGTCGGAATCGGAGCGCACGCCGGGGTAGCGAAATAGATCCCAGGTGCCGCCCATCCTTTCGCGCCCTTCGAGTATGACGAAACTCTTCGTCGGACACTCCATCTTCAGATGGCAGGCTCCGCCAACACCCGACAGCCCTGCGCCCACGACTATAACGTCGAAGTGTTCCACTTCTAAAGTTTACCTTTGGACCGGGTCAGTACCGTAACGCGGTAGCATCGGGTCAGACTTGGCGCATGAGCAACTCGGAGATCGCGTGAACCCGACGCTACCGCGTTACGGTACTCACCTCTTCCAAGTAGGTGCAACATAACGTACGATACTGGATCAAAATCATTCAAGGCGTATGGAAATCACCGAAAAAATCACAAACACCGGTCACGAACAGGTTCTAATCGGACGCGACGCCGCGAGTGGTTACCACGGTATCATCGCCATCCACAGCACAGCGCTTGGTCCAGCCTTCGGCGGAACACGTTTCTGGCACTACGAAAGCGAAGAAGAAGCATTGACTGACGCCTTACGTCTGTCGCAAGGCATGACTTACAAGAACGCACTGCCGGGTCTGCCTCTCGGCGGCGGCAAGTCGATCATCATAAGCAACGGTAAGACAGTGAATCGCGAAGCGCTTCTGCGTGCGCACGGACGCTTTGTTGACACGTTGAAAGGGCGTTACATCACGGCAGAAGATGTTGGGACAAGCCCGGCAGACATGGAGATCGTGCGCCTTGAAACACGATACGTTGCCGGCCTTCCTGGTCGCTCAGGCGATCCTTCACCGTTTACTGCGCGTGGTGTGTTTCGTGCGATTCAAGCGTCAAGCAAATTTCGCTGGAACAGCGACGACCTATCCGGAGTGACGGTTGCGATCCAGGGCTGCGGACACGTTGGATACAATTTAGCGAAGTTCCTGCACGAATCAGGAGCTAAACTGATCGTCACTGATGTCAACCGCGACAGCGTCACGCGTGTTGTCAATGAGTTTGCGGCAAAGGACGTCGAACCAAGCGAGATTTATAGCGTGGCTGCAGACATCTTTGCTCCGTGTGCGCTCGGTGGAGTTATCAATGATGCAACCATTCCGGAACTGAAAGTCCAAATCGTTGCGGGTGCAGCCAACAACCAACTTGCCGAGGAGCGACACGGGTTGATGCTCTGGGAAAGAAACATCCTTTACGCTCCTGATTATGTCGCTAATGCAGGCGGTGTCTTGAATGGCTGTACCGAGCTTCTCGGTTGGGAAGCGGAGCACGCATTACAAAAAGTAGATGGCATCTACGACACGATGCTGAACATTTTCGAAAGCGCGCAGTCCCAGGGCATCACGACAAACGAAGCTGCTAATCGGCTTGCGGAAGATCGGTTAAGGAGGGCTGTATGACGTTATTCGATCTTTTGATCCTGCTGTTGGTCGCCGGGATCTGTGGAGCGCTCGGGCAGGCGATCACAGGTTTTTCGCGCGGTGGGTGTCTGGTGTCGATAGCGCTCGGTTTTGTTGGCGCCGTCGTTGGTATGTGGCTGGCGCGAACGTTGGGTCTTCCGGAACTGTTTACTGTACATATCGGCACGACGAACTTCCCGATAGTGTGGTCCATTATCGGTTCGGCGCTGTTCGTCGCGATTATCGCGTTACTGACCAGACGTTATTATTAGGCCACCTCACGGGCCAGGGCAGGATTTACTGATTTGGCGCGCGCCGTTCTCGCCGCAGGAGACGTCATAAACGGGCGTTCACAAACACGGAAGAACACCCACGCAAACACGACGGACAACGGCGTCATTATCAGTACGGCGATAGTTAGGATGTGAAATCTCGTGAAGCCGAACCAGTACCAGTGCATGATCACGAACGAATGCGTGAGATAAAGTGAGTAGGAGATTAGACCGACCGATGCCAGCGCTGGGATCAGACGCGGTACAGGGGAAGATCGCAGCCGCCAACGCTGTTCCGCCGCGACCGCGTAGTTAACAAGTATGAAGAATCCGACACCCCACGCCGGGTGCATTACGATCCAACCAACATCGTGTATCCAACCCTTTTGATCTACTAACGGTAAGAACTGCGCGAGAGCCATCGCGCAACCCAGAGCCACACCTGCCGCTGAAAGCTTGAAGCACCAACGGGGAAGTTTTGTTATCCCTAAAGCTGCCTCGACGCTCAACGCTCCTAACGCCCAGATAAACCAATTCGTAGCGGCCGCTTCGGTGATGGGAATGTGAATGCCGAGTGATGCGCTCACTACGTGGCCCATGATTACCCAAACAATGCGAGCGGAAAAGCACAGCAGCAGCGTTTTGGTCCAACCGTAACGAATACGCAGGAAGAGCAACAGGAAATAAGCGAGATACAACTGTTCCTCTATCGCGAGTGTCCAGAAGGCTCCGTTGATCGTATAGGTCGTGTGAAGGTCCAGGTTGTGCAGCATGAACACGTGAAGCAGGACGTCCCACACGTAAGCGCCGGTGACGTGTACGGGTGTTTTATACGCGAAATAGCAAAGATAGAGCGCGAGCGCGGCGAAGTAGGGTGGGTACAATCGGCGGACGCGTCGTTTCCAGAACGTGAAGAAGTTAATCGTCGGTTCTTGCACACCGGCGGCGCGACCCTTGGCCCAAAACAGGTGAATACAAAACCCGGAGATGACAAAGAAGAGGTAGATGCCGGCAAACGCGAAATGCACCACGTAGCTGGCAATCTGCGGCAACCACGCTTCCCATCCGCTCACTGCGGTCCGCGGCGCCACGCCGAGTGCGTGATACGTCACCACCGCCAGCGCGGCTCCGCCGCGCATAGCGTCGAGCGTCAGCATGCGACCGATGGATGTCTCTCTATTCATTGACGCTCTTGAATAGTAGCGGATTGTCACCCTTTTGTGTTCCGAGCGTCACGCTTAAGCCACAAAACGAAAAAGTACGGGCGTCGTGCTTGGAAGAGGTCAGTACCGTCCGCGGTAGCGGATGGGTCGATGATCAATATTGATATTGCTATTGATTTCTGAATCCGCAGCCTTGACCCACCCGCTACCGCGGTGTGGTACTGACTGTGTCCAACAGAGATTAGGACTTTTGAGGCAAGGCCTTTCTGAGGCAGAACTGCAATTTATCAATCAGAAGCGAAAATCTGTGTGCTATAGTCCTCGCACTCCACCAAAAGAAGCGGGCCGACTTGTGCATCACCACGAAGCCAGCCCTAAACCCTCAACCTTCCAAGAAAGGATGAAGATTATGGCGAATCATAGCGCAACAGCGTGCGCAGAATCACCTCACGAAACAGAACCATCCAGGACCAACACCATCGTCAATGCTCTCAAACGAAGAGCACTGGCAGTTCTAAACAACAAATCGATCAGTCCGCAGACTCGTGCAATTGTCCGGTATGCAATGGAAACACATGATCCGTGGCTTGCTGAACTCGTCCGCCGTGCCGATGCGGGCGAAACGATCGATTTCTCGGGAACACCCGTGAATGATGAAGATGATGCAAGCGAAGAAAAGGTCGAAACTCTCGCCGAAATGATCTGCCGGGCTGGTGATGAGCCTGAAACAAAATCAGCCGCCTTGCTCGTGTTGATGGCGATGCTCGAAAACGCCACGCATCCAAAAGCGCTTGCGAACACGGCGAAACACCTCGCTTTTGCTTATTGCAGTGAACTGAACGTGTGCGGCATGGTTGATGCTCAGGTTGCAGTGCTCGAGCGCGAGTTGTTTGCCGGGAACGCACCTGTGTCCTGACAACGCTGCTACAGCCGGTCCCACCACCGGCTGTCGCAGTTGAGCTAAAAGCCTTGACTGCGGCGGCGAAAAGAATAATATCTGTCGCCGGTTATGTGGCGCTGCACGAATTGCGGAACAGGAATCGAAGACAAATATGCTCACTGCTGGCAGTGCGGCGCAGCGAACGCGCTAAAGCAGAGAACTGAACCACCACGAGTTTACGAAAAACAGACTCCGCAGTTTTCCTCGTACGAAGAGCTTGCGAAAGTTCCCAGCCGGCCGCCCTGGATATTGCGACGCGGCCCACTTCAACGAATCACTCTTCTCGTCGGTATTCTCATAATCTTCAAGATCGCGAGCGCACCGATTGTGGGCCGCTATGGCCTTTACGTTGTGATCGGTGTCGCGGTGATCGCGCTCATCGTCATCCTCTGGCGTTTCTTTCGGCGCGACCCGGCAGAGGGCGTGGGAATCAAACTGAACTGATGGTTGAATCCGCGGACGGATTTATGGGAGCTTGAGGTTGAGTTGTGGGTTATCTGCTTGCAACTTGTCTCTGGCTGTTCGTGCTCCGTCTATGGCTCGTGCGCAGGATAACTCGTCACCGGGCGTCCCGCGTCCCCGCGGGGCGTTGAAATCGTAGGCAAATAACAACACATCTGGTTCCTCGTTCGAGATCAGGCCGACAACTGACTGATCCCTCGAAGTCACTAATTGAAATCTCGAGCTCCCGAGACAGCAGCGGAGAAAACACGTCCGCACGATTCTCTGTGATCCTTCATCGATTTCATAGTAGTAAGCGGGAGTTTCAAAAGCCTCGGTGCCGGTCAAGATCGTGATACTCCGATTAAGTCCGGCATCAATTCTCGTTACCACCTCGAAGCTTTCGGAGCCGCGCTGCACACGCTCGGGCCGCGTGTATGAGAAATAACAAATGATAAGCAGGACGACTGAAATTGCGATCCGTTTACGCATGTTGCTTGAACCGGCTGCACGAAAACGGAAGATGCCACGGGCTTGTCCCGTGGAGTTTTACGTTTGCTGCTAATAGAAATCAACCAAAGCTCCAGATGCCACGGGCTTGTCCCGTGGAGTTTTATGTTTGCTGCTTTTTAGCTGAGAACGTGAATCTCCACGGCCCAAGGCCGTGGCATCCATTTTCTGCTTAAGACAGCGGGGTAGCAACAATCGTGAAATTCCACGGGACAAGCCCGTGGCATCTACCTACTAAGTACCGTTCTTTTGCTTAGCTAGCTCTCTTCGAAACGCCTGTTCACGTTCAGTCACGTAATCCTTGTAGCCTTGTGGATCTACAAACGCGGTCGAGTCGCCTGCTTTGAATTTCTTGTATTTCGTCTCCATGTCGAAATAGCTGCCGTGAGCGCCGAGGAAGTAATCGCAAGGCAGTGATTTCAAGACTCGGAATGTCTTCTCGAAGTCTGCTGCGATGCCGGGGTACAGCGTATTGCCAACGAGTTTGTATCCGGGATTTACGTTCGGGCTGCCGACGATCACCACGTTTCGAGTCTTCGAGTCTTCTTGCACTTTCACGGTCCATGTAGTGCAGCCCTTCGTGTGCCCTGGCGTCAGATGCGCAGCGAGAATGGCATCTCCGAGTTTCACTTCATCGCCGTCGTGGAGTACGCGATCGACTTTTGTTGGCGTGTAAAGAGTAGTTGGATCGTTGGCGTATTGAAAGTCAGTCTTGCCGCCCGATTCAACGACCGAAACATCTTCTTCCATCACCATGTATTTCGCGCCCGTGAGTTTTTTGATCGTGTCGCTCGCGGCGTTATGGTCCCAGTGCGCATGACTGATAAGAAGAACCTTGATGTCGGTAAACTTGAAGCCCAATGATTCAACGCTGGCGCGAATCAGAGGAACGTTGGCTTCAGTATCGCTGTTGATGAGAATGTGCCCCTGGGCCGTTGTGATGAGATAGCTCGCTAATCCCTTGCTGCCGACGTAGTACAGGTTTCCAGTAATGCGGAATGCAGGAAAAGGCTCGGTCCAATCATTCTGCGCCGGTGCGTTGCCGGCACAAGCGATGACCGTCAGCATCAACGAGAATGTAATACTTAGAATACCGCACCTGCGTCGCATACTTGGTTCCTTCAGGGCACGACTTGAATTGTTCCGAATTGTTTGAAGTGATGGTCGAAGGCAAACGCCGTAGTAATACTGAGTTGTTCCATGACCACTCTGCTTGTGCAGTCAGTGAAGCTCCAACCTTTATCGTCGAACTGCGCAAACGTTTTCCATGCAAGCGTCAAATCAGCGGCGGTGATCTTATGTATTTCTGCAAGTTCATGATGAAAGAATCTTGCGCCTAACAGTAGTGCTCGTTTTCTCTCACCGCGAACTCTAAGTAGCGTGAGTGTCTCATCAATTACGTAGTCCGTGGTGAGCAATGGGAAGTGATTTGCAGCTAGCCATTGGGCTGCTTTAGCGTGATCGGGATCAGTAGGTACTAGTGAGGCGTACCATGCGCCAGTATCGACGAAGATCATTGAATCTATTTTTTTGGGTATAGAACCGAATCATGTTCGCGGCCGGCAAAAGCCTCACTTGTCCCTTCGAGAGGGAGAGCAGCAATTTCCGCGAGGATCTCGGCCGTGTTGCCGTTAGTTCCTGGTTGTTCGTGAGTGATAACAATTACATCGAGCCGCGCACCCTCCGGCAGCTCCAGCGGCTGCAGCGGACGAATCACGCCTTGTTCATAAACTGCTTCAATCTCCTTGGTCATGGGCAGATATTATACACGGGTCCGCGTTTAACGGACCCGGCGAAGTTAACGCGTTGGGACTGTACTGAAATATTTTTCAGCTTTGAAGACTACAGCGGCTGTAGTTGATATGTGATTCCGTTAATCATTGCCGCAACGCCGGGAAAGAACGTGTAGACGAATCGTTTCTCCGGCGTGCCACCATTTTTCGGACTGGATGGAATACCGAAAAACTTCGCGCACGCAATCGATGCTTCGCCCAGCTTCGACTTTGGACCAAAGTCCAGGACTCCTGCAGCATCCAGCACCTTGCCGGTCTTGAGATCCTTAACCGTAGCCTTACAACCGAGAACCACGCCAACGGCCAGTTGCCGCCAATGAGAGGGCAGCACGATATAGGGGATGCTGGCAGCATCAACATAGGCTAAGGGATCGGTGCGAGCAAGTGTGGGCCAACGATAGCTCGTCGCACTCACAAAAGCGCCTGGAGCCGGACCCGTTGCAGTCTGCTTGACAGGATTTCCGTCGTGCTTGCCGGTGTCAGTTACCACGCCAAACCAATTGCCTGGTTTACCGGCGTTGGCAAGAAAGTCGAGCGGCTCTAGGGTAAAGCCCTCGGGTGCGTATACAGGCACACCGCCGGTTTGACCGTTAGCTCCGTCGCCGTCGATGGTCATGCCTGCCGGTGCGGTGGTGTAACTACCGTCAGAGTTGCGAGAAGGAAGTGGGATGTTTGCCATTGGTCACCTCTGAAACAGAAAGATTTCGGCGCTTCAGATACAGGTGAGTAAGGCCACATTTTTATTTCATCAAATCTACCGAAAATGAAGTGGGCCGACTTGTGCTCACAACACAGTCGAATCGGTTGTTGGTTGGCTATGTTAACGTCGTGAGGAAATTATAAGCATCAACACAGTAGCCGGAGCCTTGGGTGTCCGCCCAAGACTCCGGACCTGGGTTTTAATATCTCCGATGCCGGTGTCGCCATTGCCGTTTCTTGTGGTAGTGATAGGCCGTGCCCGAGCCTGCACCTACGCCCGCGCCGATGAGCGCGCCTTTCCGCCCACCGATCAACGCACCCGCTCCCGCACCTATCGCCGTACCAATGCCGATACGCTTCGCGGCCTTCTTTTTTCCCGCTTCAGGGTTGTGATAACGCCTGCGTTGACCGCTCGCAACCGGAACCGACAACGCAAATGAGAACATCAACAGCAGAACTAATAACGTTCGTATCACACGATTTCGATACATTATCAATGCTCCTACTCCGTTAGCTTTTACTCGGGGGCCAACGAAGTGAGACATTGAGCAACAGTTATGCCACGCGGTCCTACTTTGGCGGCGGCTTCAATTCCCAAAGCACGTTGACGATAACCCAGCGGCCATTCGAGCGCGCCAGCTGCAAATAGTCGACCCACTCAGAAGCGACAACTTTCGCGCACGCGGCATTTTCGAAAACGTCCAGAATGGTGACGTCCTTCTGTTGCTTCTCCTTCGGCGTTTGTTTGCCGCCGCCCCGACGTGTGTACATGACGAGGGTCATTGCGCTCATCTGGTCCAGGCGGCTCTGGCCCTGCGCATTTGTCCGCACGATTCGCTTCGCCAGTTCAGGATGTAGCGCGCGCTCCATTCGCTCGGCGTCGCCTTCGTACCATCCTTCAATATAATCGAGGGCCGTTTGCTTAATCGCAGCTCGATCAGCTTCTGAACCGCTGGTTGACTGGGCACGAACTTCGGCGGCGCACGCAATAATGATCGCCAATAGTATCAATCCTGGTTTTCTCATTTTTCTCTCCTTGGCAGATTCAACGCTTGGGGTGTGACTCTATTACGTGACCAGAAAAAGTCAAGCGGCGCATCCCGTACCCCATTGGTAACAAAGCGGCGCGAGTGAGGATCCGGGCATTTGGGAGCATTCGGGCATTTGGGAGGTCCGGGCATGCTCGGCCGCTTTGTTCCAATGGGGGCCGTTTCGCGCAGAAGCTATCGATCATGCCTGATCAGCGACAAGCAGCTTGTGATGAACGGTCTATAAACTGTGAGATGTGGATGCGCCAGTGAGAAAAACGGTTTTAGACTTTCAACAGCGCGTCAAGATTTTTGCGATATCGCCGGCTTGATTGAAGCTGTGTTCCGTCTTTCAGGACGACGCCGTATTCGCCATTGAATAGAGGTTGTAGTTCTTTGATGACATCGGTGCGAACAATCGTCGAGCGACGAATACGAATGAACTCGCGCGGATTGAGTTTGCACTCCAAATGGTCCATCGTCTCGCGTAAGAGGTGGGTCTTACCTCGGCTGTGCAGTTGGATGTAATTACCCTCCGACGACACCCACTCGATTTTGTTTGCATCCATAAAGAAGATGCGCCCATCTTTCTTGACGACAAACCGTTGGAGGTATTCGGTTTTAAGCGACTGAATGTCTCGCAATAGTGCTAAAAGTTTTTCATCGCGTTCGCCGGTTTGTGTGCTGCGGATTTGTTCACGCGCTCGTTGCAGAGTTTTTTGGAGACGTTTCGGATCGACTGGCTTGAGTAGGTAATCGAGCGCGTTGATTTCAAAGGCGCGAATCGCGTGCTCGTCGAAGGCCGTGACAAATACGATCGCCGGCGGCAGATGTTCTTCAGTTAACGTCTCAATTACACGAAAGCCATCGAGCAACGGCATCTGCACATCGAGGAAGACAAGGTCCGGGCGTGTCTGAACGATTGTCTCCACAGCATCGCGTCCGTTTCCTGCTTCGCCGATGACTTCAACATCACCGGCCTTCTTTAACTGGTTTCGCAGTCCGCGGCGCGCGACGGGCTCGTCATCGACGATCAGGACGCGTATTGGTTCAGCTCGAGCCATTTTCATCTCGCGTGCGGAAGGGAAGTGTGATCGAAATGTGAACTCCACTTCCGGCCGTCGTTTCAAGTCTAAAGTCCTGATTGGATCCGTAAAGTTTTTCGAGACGCGCTCGCGTGTTGCTCAGACCGATCCCGTTCGTCGGAATCGCGTGGTCGATCATGCCTTCACCGTTGTCACTCACCGATAAATGTAAATGTCCGTTTTGTTTTCGGGAGCGAATTTCGATCACCGTTTCGGTTGCTCTTGGAGCAACTGCATGCCGAATCGCGTTTTCGACGAGGGGCTGTAAGAGTAGATTCGGCAGATAAGCAGCTAACGTTTCGGGAGCGGGATCGATTCTGACTTTCAGGCGATCCTGGAAACGCGCTTGCTCGATTTGCAGATACTTTTCCAGGAACTGTAGTTCTTCTTCGAGAGTGACTTCGTGTGCTTCGTTGTTCTTGAGTGCGGCGCGGAGAAGGTCACTCAGACGCAGTAACATTTCGTTTGCCGCGATGACGTCTTCTTCCATCAAAACGGAGATCGTGTTGAGAGTGTTGAAGAGAAAATGCGGGTGGAGCTGCATCTTCAGCGCGTCGAGTTGGGCGCGTGTTAGTTGTGTCTCGAGCTGTGCTGCTTCGAGTTCGAGTTGTGCCGCGCGTTGTTCGCGTTCGCGAAAGCGGCGGTAGTAATCGGATGTCTGATACAGGCCGACGAGAACACAATAGAGCAGCAGGTTGAAGTGAAACTGACCAACAAAGACATCCTCAAACGGTCCGAGTGGGAAGAAGGAATCGGAGGTGCGACGGACCAACGTTTGGAAGACGAAGTTATAAGCAACAATTTGCAGCAGCGATACCAGTGCGCCAAACAGAAGATGCAGTGCCACGCGCCGCACAATCACTTCTTTCTCGAGCGGGAATCGCCGCGCCAACCACAACGTGACGGGTGTCAGCGTGGCCCACAAATAGCTGCACGTGAGCCAGGGGATGAGGATGCTGGTAAGGGGTTGCGACCGGCCGTGGTAAAGACTATTCAGATAAATCTGCGTCGAGAAGAAGAGTGCGAACAGCGTCCAAGCGATGAGGATGCCGAGCACGATCAGACCATAACGCCGCTTTTTTATTTCTACGATCGACATTGGTAGTTAGTATAGCCAAAGGCAGAGTCTTGAGGTCACCACTTTCGCTTTCACAAAAATTTGACTGAAAAAATCACTACGTATAGACTTTGCCAGCCCAGTCCTCCCTAGCATTTAATTTCCACAACTAAGGAGACAACCCATGGCAGAACAAACATCCGTAGACTATCTTGAGCTCATCAAGCAGGCCAATGCAATTTTCCAGAGGCAATTTCCTCTGATGTTCACGTATAACGCAATCGGTGCGCCCCCAGCCGGTACCGTCGCGAAGACCGCAAACGACCTGGTCACGTGGATTTTCTGGGGAACGAACAAACGCGTGACGGCGAAACTGATATATACGAACGGCTCATTTGGCCAGCCAGTAACGGTAGAACACCCGCTGGGAGTCGCAAGCATCCCGCTTCCCCAGGGCACAATCCAGCTTCCGAAGGCGATCACGATTCTGAACAGCAAAGGATACACGAGTGGCTTCGTGAGTGCGGGGATGGGCACTCCAGTCGTACCGCAGGCGCAACCGATGTTCTGGTTCTGCGTAAACGGGATGACTCAGGGTGTGTCGGCGAGCACTGGGGAGTTCTTCCCGGATTTGTTCGAGTGCTTCCCGATCACTACGTCCAGCGAGTGAACGTTCGGCATTCGTCATCCTCAACCAAAACAGCGTCAGTTAGTGATTTTGGAGGCGGCGATCGGAATCGAACCGATGAATAAAGGTTTTGCAGACCTCTGCCTTACCACTTGGCTACGCCGCCGTACCGGAAAGAATAAAGGATGAAGGCGGAAAAGATGAAGCAGTTCGTCCTTCATCCGCCCGCCTTCATCCTGATTTCGTGGAGCGGGAGACGAGACTTGAACTCGCGACCCTCGCCTTGGCAAGGCGATGCTCTACCACTGAGCTACTCCCGCTTTGAGCAGCGTCGATTCTAATGATTCAACCGGGGTTGTCAAGCGAGGGAGTTGGCGGCCTTCTGGTCTATCCACGGATTACGCAGATCCTTCATAGAATCTGTGTAATCTGTGGATACTAAGACTCTAAGCAACAAACGGTGCAACGTTCGTGGGGATAGCCCAGGAATATTGCACCGTTGTTTTAACCCTAAGTCTCACGCCGGTACCGACGCGCGACCGTCGAGTCTATGGACCGCAGTCTAAGCGCGAGCGTGCGGCGCGTCAATAAAGTGACGAGAAATAAAACAGGTTTCACGCAAAGACGCAAAGGAAGAAAGGAAAGAGGCGCAAAGGTTGACAAGCGCAGGGAAGTCTAATAAGTTGCGGACGTTCAACTTTCTTGAGCCATCCCACAAAATTTTGAATTCGCAGCGTTTGCGGAGGAGCCACCATGAGAGCCCACAACGGATTCCGTCTTGCTTTCGTAATCCTGCTTTTTGTCAGCACTGGTTTTGCCCAGGAGAGCTATAAAAAGCCACCGAAGGAAGTGCTCGATGTTCTGAACGCGCCCGTCACGCCAAACGCTTCATTGAGCCCCGCGCGCGACAACATTCTCCTGCTGACCGGATTACGTTATCCGCCACTCGCCGACCTGTCGCAGCCGATGCTCCGGCTCGCCGGGCGCCGCATCAATCCCGCTTCAAACTCTCCGCACCGTTTTCAGTATTCAGTCGGCATGAGTTTGAAGCGAGTTGCCGATGGCTCTGAAGTAAAGATCGATGTTCCGCCCGGCGCAAAGATTACTGACGTTGAATGGAGCGATGACGGAAAGCACTTCGCCTTTTTGAATACGACTCCAAATCGAGTCGAGCTGTGGGTCGGCGACACTGCCACAGGAAAGATCCACAACCTCAAAGCAATCACGGTTAACTCAGTACTCGGTAATCCATTGACGTGGATGCCTGACAACCACACCCTGCTGGTCCAA
>Ga0105248_10002001_pt1 | contig 22666 bp, 18 predicted proteins | sample KBSS34metaG_FD_81524 | JGI IMG/M metagenome (GOLD analysis project Ga0105248, IMG submission 81524) | Switchgrass rhizosphere microbial communities from Kellogg Biological Station, Michigan, USA - KBS S3-4 metaG | ecosystem: Host-associated > Plants > Roots > Rhizosphere > Soil | place...
AGACGCCGCAACCTACGCGCGCAACTACAACCGCTATGCGCAGGCGATGCGCGCTGTCGATCCATCGATCAAGCTGATCGCGGTTGGCGACAACGACATGAACTGGAACCGGACCGTGCTGCGCGAAGCCGGGCGGAACATCGATTACCTTGCGATTCATCACTACTACGGCCGGCGCGAGATGCGCGGCGACTTGTTTAACCTGATGGCGCGCCCGTTATTCTTCGAGCGCTTCTACACGGAGGTGCAACAGTTGTTACGCGAGCTCGGGCTGGCCGACCGGGTAAAGCTCGCGATTAATGAATGGGGACTCGATCTTCCGAGTGAGCGGCAGTATTCGATGGAGCCGGCGCTGTATGGCGCGCGGCTGATGAACGTGTTCGAGCGATCGGGCGCGATCGTCGAGATGAGCGCGGTTTCCGATCTCGTTAACGGCTGGCCGGGCGGGATCATCCAGGCCGGTCGGAACGGCGTTTTCGTTGCGCCGATCTACCTGGTCAACCAGCTTTACAGCGAGTATCGCGGTGATCAGCGCCTAGCAACCACGGTCAACGGTCCAACGTTTGATTCGTCGCGCGAAGGAACGAACATTCCTTACCTCGACGTTATCGCCAGCCGCACCGCTGATGGAAAAAGGATCTTCATCAAGGCGGTGAACACGAACCCTGCCAGCGCATTGATCACGACGATCAATATCGCCGGCGCGATTCCCGAGGCGCGAGCCGAGCTAAAAACCGTCACCGCCGCGTCGCTTCACGTCTCTAACAATTTTTCAAACCCCAACACCGTCTCGATCCAAACGAAGACGATACCGAGTGCTCGTAGTTTTGTCGTCACTTTACCGAAGCACTCGGTATCGGTCATCGTCCTCCGCCTACAGTAGCTACTCACACACAGTAGCTACTCATTTGACAAGAATCCTCACCCAGAGTAGCTTGTCGAAACTCTCTCCACCTTAAAGCTTCGAATCACCCCGGCATCATCCCGACGTCACCTTAAAAATTTTCGGGAACTACAAGGAGTAAAAATAATGCCGCGCCCTAAGAATTTTGCAATCTTGATGCTCGTCCTCTCTCTCCTCGTCCTGCCGTCAGCTACGTCAAGTCGATCAGCGCCACAACAACGTTCACGAATACCTTCGACGAAATTTGTGACCAAGAAAAGACCAATCCCCAACCGATATATCGTCGCACTGGACGACGATATCGTTGCGGACGACCTCCCGCTCGAGGTTCGCCGGGAACAAGTAGCCGCGATAGCCAACAGCCATGCACAACCTCACGGTGGAAAAGTTGACTTCATTTATGAAACTGCTGTGAAGGGTTATGCCGTTGAACTTCCAAACGAAGCCGCGGCGATCGCAATCACCAGGTTGCCGCAGGTCAGGTGGGTTGAAGAAGATGGGCTCGGTGAGTGGCATCAGGCTCCGGCATCCCCGCAGCCGAGTCCTCCGTGGGGTCTGGATGCTATCGATGGCAGTTTTCCGTTACCGGTGCCCACCCCCGACGTCACGACCGGTCGAACGAATGGCTTCTACAATTTCAATGCGAATGGCTCCGGCGTCTCGGCCTACGTGCTCGATACGGGCATTAACACGGCGCATACGGAATTCCAAACCCCATTCGTATCCCGGGCCATTCAAGCTGCCGACTGCTTCACCTTCGTAAACTGCGTGGGAGGACAACAAACGTCTTTCTTCAATCAGCAGATCTGCGTCTTCCCAATGCCAAACTCAACCAATAACGACTGTTCGGGACATGGCACGTTCGTCGCGGGAGTTCTCGGAGGCAACACATTCGGGACCGCGAAAAACGTAACGATCAGGTCGGTCAAGATTGGTAGCACTGACGGCCCGATCGACTCCGCCGTCGTCGCCGGCATGAACTGGGTGACGGGCCAGCACCAGGCAAATTCCGCCGTCCCCGCACTCGTCAACGTGAGCTTTGGAACCGATGATGAGCCTGAACCTCTCGTTGAGGCGGCGGCAATAAACTCCATGGCCGCGGGTGTCACGTATGTGGCCTCAGCAGGCAATGAAAATGGGGACGCTCGAATCTGGGCTCCCCAGAATGTTGAGGACACCATCGTGGTTAGTGGAGTAGATTGGACCGGCACTCGCGCTTCATCGGCAAATTGGGGTCCTGCCGTGGATATCTTTGCGCCAGGTGTGCGGATTGCCTCCGCAAGGACCGGTAATGCTTTTCTTAACGAATGTGGACCATGGAACGGCGCCAACAACAACACTTGTGTTTTGTCCGGAACGTCATTCGCCGCTCCCTTTGTTTCCGGAGCAATCGCGATGTATTTGCAGGGCCGGCCGGCTGTGTCTAATACCTGCGGCGCTTTTCACATCGACCAAAACGCCGCTAATTTAACCCTGAATGTCTCAACGTGCCCTGACCGAGTGGCTCGCTACATAATTGCGAACGCCAGGCGAGACATACTCACCAACGTCAACGGTACCCTTCCCTCAGCCAACCGGTTTATCTCGACGACAGCTATTCCCGGTCCGGCAAATCCGATCGACAACAATCCGTTTTTTGTGTGGACGCAGTACCGAGACTTTCTTAATCGCGACCCTGACTCCGGCGGATTTAGTAACTGGGTCGGCAACCTCAACACGTGCAGCCCCAGCGATTGGTCGTGCCTCAACACCCAGCGCATCCACGCAGTGCGAGGATTTATCGAGTCAGGCGAGTTCAAAGCGGGCAAGCCGGCACTCTCAAATCCCAGTTCGCTCGATCAATACAATCGTGAGTATGTGATTTGGCTCTATCGCTGCCTCCTGCGAAGAGAGCCAGATGCAGGTGGACTTGCCACGTACCAGAACGAATTGAACAGCACCGGCGACTATGACCACGCGGTGCACGGTTTCATTAACTCAGGCGAATACCGCCGTCGGTTCGGTCCTCAGTAATGAACACGCAATCGAGGTCAGTGCCGCCCTGTTTCCGCAGGTGGTGCTGACCTCGATACGCGTATGCGAGGATTTGACTGGTTGTTATTTGCTCGCGCGTTGCGCCGGTTGCTTCAGCGCCGCCTCGATCACTGACTTAACGTTCTCATACGAATGGTCGGAAACGCGCTTGCCGTTGATGAAGAGCGCCGGTGTGCCGTTGACGCCAAGCTTGTGCCCATCGATTACGTCGCGCTGGACCTTCTCCGCAAACTTGCCGCTATCAAGCGACGCGTCAAACCGCGCGCGATCGAGTCCCAGCTCCGTTGCATACTGCCTGAGCTTGTCAACGCCGAGCGCCGACTGGTTTCGGAAAAGCACGCCTGCGTATTCCCAGTACTTGCCCTGCTCGCGCGCGGCTTCGGCAGCTTCGGCGGCCTTGCGCGCGTTCGGGTGTTGCGACAGCGGGAAGTCGCGCACGACCAGGCGCACGCGATCGCCAAACTCGCTCATGATCCGCTCGAGCACCGGATGCTGCCGTGCGCAACTCGGGCATTCGAAGTCGGTAAATTCCACGATCGTGACTGACGCGTTCGCGGTTCCCTTCACCGGCTGGTCGTCTGTCGCGATCTCGAAAGACGGCGACTCGGGAGCAGTCAGGTTTGTCTGGACCGTCGCTGCCTTTCGCAACTGAGCGGCGAAAGCAAGGGTCGCTTCGTTCTCCTTGCGCTCCTGCAGGTACTGAATGATTTGCGCTTTGGTCTGCGCGAACTCGCCGCTGATCCGATCCTTGTTTTGATCGTAGAACGTCTGCGCCTCAGCGTCGGTTACCCGGGGCACTTTTGCCGTCACCTCGGTGTCGAGCAACGCGCGCGTAGTGACGCCTTTCTTCTGCGCTTCCTGCGAGAGGAGTGTGTCGTTAATTTTCAGTTCGAGGTCCTGCTTACGCAGCGCGTAGACCTGTTCCTGAACGTTGAAAATCAGCGGACGCAAGCTGTTTTCGATGTCGCCCATCGTGATGTTCTTGTTGTTGACGACGGCGAGCACGCGCGCGCGATCGGCAGTTGACGCAGGCGGCGCGGTTGGTTTGGCGATCACCTTTACCTGGGCCGCGGCGCGCAAACGCTGGGCAAGCTTTTGGGCCAACTCCTGCTGCCGCTGGTAACCGAGGTATTCGAGGATGTCGTTTTTCGCATCCTTGAATTCTGCTTGCAGCTTCGCCTTGTTCTGATCGTAAAAAGCCTGCGCATCAGCTTCGGTCGGCGCCTGCACCTTCGCAATCACCTCGTCTTTGATCACCTGAGAAGCACTGACGCCGCGCTTCTTCGCTTCAGCGTCGAGCAAGATCGAATCGATCTGCAGATCGAGCTCTCTTTCACGGGCCTCGACGACCTGCTGCTGCAGCTCCTGCACGCGCGCGCGCGTTTCCGGGCTCAGGTCCTGCTTCGTGATCTTCACGCCATTTATCACGCCGAGTATTTCCGGCAGCAACTTGTCTTCGCAGCCACAATCGGCAACGGTCTGCGCCGCCATGGGCGCGCCGGCCACGAACATAATGAGCAAGAGAAATAAAAGTTTCTTCATAAAATTCCATTCATCAGAGTCTAGTTGTTGCTGACCCAGCCGTTCGAGACGAACTCTTTCTTCGCCGGATCGATGGAAAGAACGTAAGCACCCATCGCGCCGACGCGACGGTTTGGTCCAAAGGTGATGCTCGGGGTCACGCCGGTATCATACTCGTAGAGTCCCTCAAGCGCGGTGATGAGTTTTTCACGGCTCAAATCTCTTCCCGCGCGCTTCAACGCCTCGGTGAAGATCTTCGCGGCAGCGAAAGCGTTCAACTGCGACGCGATGTGTCGCGGCGGAAACTTGTACTTCTCTTCGAGCGCGCGTAACTCCGCCAAGCCTTCCGGCCCGACATCATTCGGCACACTTGGAAACGAGAGAAACACGCGATCCTTAAAACTCAAAGGTAGAGTTTTGAGAAGCTCTCTCTCTGCCAACGAGCCGACAAGAAAAACGTGCGGCGTCCAGTTCGCAGCCGCAGCCGCCTTGATGAACGCAGTCTCTCCGGTCGCGCTGAGAAAGAAAACAGTCTCGACGCCTTGAGCCTTCAAAGCTGCAGCCACGGCAGCCGCATCGAGCTGCCCGCTTGAAAACGCTTTCTTTGTAATCGAAGTCCAACCCTTTTTGCGAGCTTGATCCTCGATGGCCGCGGCCGCCGCGAGCGCCAGTTCGTCTTCGGAGTGAACGATCGCGAGCGGCGACTTTTTCAACTCCGGTTTGTTAGCGGCGAAGTTGATCAGCGAGCGCGCTTGTTGACTCGCGCCGGGCAACAGGTAAAAGAGACTGCGATTGTCCTGCGCACTCGCTTGCGTCAGCAGTGTCGCCGGTCCCATGTAAGGGATTTCGGTTTCGCGCGTGACCGCAGCGAGCTCCTTATCGGCGCCGGCGCTCAAGCCGCCGACGATAGCGAAGAGCTCGTCGTCTACGATAGCCTTCTTCGTGTTCGCCGCGGTTGCAGCCGCACTGCCTGCTGCATCGATCGTTTCCAGCTCGATGCGACGATTGTAGATGCCGCCCTGAGCATTGACGTTGGCGAAGTAGGCAGTCAACAAGTCCTTCATCGCCGCTCCGATCTCTGCGAGCGCGCCGTCTTTGGGAACGATCGTGCCGATCTTGATACTGGTCTCCGTGAGACCCGGATCGCGATCCGTTTCGATGCGTTTGAGATAAGCGATCAGGTCGGAAATATCTTCCGGCGACATCTGATAGCGCGGCATCGCCACGGCTAACTTGTTTTCCGCGGGATCGATGCCGTTGACAAGCGCGCGAGTAAACAGCTTTTCATCGAACGCGTTGTGTTTCCGTCCCGACGGGTGCGTGTGGCCGTAAGGTCGAATGAGATTGGTCCAGGTCAGGTTTCCCGCAGTCACGCCGCCCTCGGTTTTGCCTTCACCGCGCAGGCCATGACAACCCGCGCACTTCAGGGTCGACGCGGGCACGTCGATATCGCCGAGCATCGCCGTGATTTCTTTTCCGGAAGGACTCTCGCCTCGCAGGTAGAGCGCCTTGCCGCGTCGCTCACTGTCAGTCAGTTGGGCGTAAGCCGCGGAACTAACAAGCAGAAAACTGAGAAAGATCAAAACGCGGAGCTTCATTTCGATTTACCCGTGTCGCCTTTATCGTTCACGACGCTTTCAACGACTTGCACCAGCTCGGCTACGTTCGCGATTCCAAACGCTTTCTTCCACAGTCCGTTCGGCTCGTTGCCGATTATGAAAATCGTCTTGTGATCGTCTTTCTTCTCGACGTACTGGCCGAGCTTGTAGAGCGCCCAATCGAGGTTCTCTTTCTTGCCGGTCAGAAAAATCCAGCCGGGGCCGGCATGAAACTTCTGCGCGTACTCTTTCATGCGCGCGGGAGTGTCGGTCTCGGGATCGACCGTGATCGAAACGAGGAACACGTCGCGCCCGACGCGGTCGCCGAGGGCTTCCTGAATCTTCTCCATGTTGCGATTCATCGGCGGGCAGACCGACGTGCAGGTGGTGAAGAAGGCGTTGACAACGACCGTCTTGCCTTTGAGCACGTCTGAGTAAAACCGCACCTTCTTGCCGTCCTGGTTAACTAGCTCGACGTCGGTAAAGTACTTCTGTGCCGGCGCCGGCTCTGCCGCGGTTTTTGAGATATGCGAATGATCGTGCGGCGGCGGCGGCGCTGCCGGTTTCTCCTGGGCGAAGCTGTTGTGTGTGGTCGTGAAAACAGCGGCTAAGAATATGAACAGTATGAAAAATCGTTGGGTCATTTAGTTTGATACCTCCGCAGCGGTAGTAGCAGTCTTGCCGGCAATGGCGTCGTCGATGATGTGGACCAGCGTGGTGGTGTTTGCCAGACCGTAAGTGCGTGTCCAGTTGCCGTGCACGTCGTTGCCGATGAGTACGGTCGGGGAATGATCTTCGCGGCGCGCCGAAGATGCGCCGAGGGCGCGCAGCAGCTCGTCGATCTGCGGCTTGGTTCCGGTGACGAAGGTCCAACCCTCGCCGGCGTGAAACTTCTCGCCCCAGGCTTTGAGCCGTTCGGGAGTGTCGGTTACCGGATCGACGCTGACGGAAATGAAACGAACGTCGCGGCCGACTTTGTCGCCGAGTTCCTTTTGCAGCCGCGCGAACGTTGCGCCGAGCGGCGGGCAGATCGTCGTGCAGGTGGTAAAGATGAAATTGATGACGACTGTCTGGCCTTTGACGAGGTCCGTGTAGAAATAAATTTTCTTTCCGTTCTGGTCCAGCAGCTCGACGTCGGGGATGTTCATTTTCGAACTTGCGGTGGTTACGTTTGATGATTCGACCGCGGGCTCGGAGACGGCTGGTTCTTTCTTCTGTTCTGCGCGGCGGAGATCCATGCCGCACTTCGGGCATCGGCCTTTCGACTTAGAGGTGACTTCCGGGTGCATCGGGCACGAGTAGGTCACTGCCGGACGTTTGCTGTTGACGTGAGTCGCCTGCTTTTGCGCGTAAGCGGGATCAAACATTAAAAGGCAAATAGAAAGACTGACCAAAACGACGCGCATATAATTATTAACGAGACGCATATTACTTTTCTCCTTCCTTTGACGACGCGATGGCGGTTGCCGTCGACGTCTGTAACGTCAAGTGAGGCAGTTGCCGGAAGCTCACGCCCTGCGAGCTGCTGCCCACGAAGAAGAAATAAACTCCCCCTTGCGGCACTTTTAGATCCAGCTCATAAACGCCGTCGCCGACTGACCGAGCGAAGTCGCGTTTCTGCCACGTTCCTGACGACAGCATCGTCAACACACGCACGTCCTTCACATCACTCTTCGCTTTCGAGGTTGTCGTATCGATGAGCTTGAAGCGAAGCTTGAAACTCTCCGCGACGCGCAGTTGCTCGTTCTTGTTCAGGTATTCGATTCGCAGCGCGACCTGCTTCTCGCGAGGAACGTCCGGGTTCGGTTTGGCCTCGGTGTTGAAGCAGTGCGTGATTCGCGGCGAGTCGAGCAAAAAGGCGACGTCGTAGATGCCGCTCTTCGGCAATTTGGTCGTGGTCGTATAAACACCCGACGTCGTTTCGCGCAACGATCGGTCGACCACCGTCACCGCGCGAGGCTTGCGACGATAGTTCTGAAAACTACCCATCGGCGCAGCCATGCCTTCCGAGTAGTAATAAATGATGCCGTCGGCGGGATTCGCGAGCAGCACCGAGCTTCCTTCCGGCGCAGGCACCATGATATCTGCGAGGCTCGCCTCGATCGATGCGTCTTCAGGCGCGTTCTGCCCGCCCGGGAATTTCGAAATGTCCGGCTGCGCAGTCAACGTGGCAAGCCGGATCATGTTGACCTCAGTCGAACCCAGTGAACGAACGTAAGCAAACGTGTCGGTGAACGCGATCTGATCGGGGCTCTTGTCCACGCTGATCTCGTGCGCCATACGATTCGTCGAAGCGTCGAACACGTACACGACGTTCTCCTTCGGGTTTGGCACAAAGCCCCAACGGCCATCGGGAGTGAAACGTAGATTTTTAATACCGGACTTCGCTTGCAGCCGCGACACGATCTGCTGGCTGCGCGCATTTACCACGACGATACTGCCCTCGGATTCGTTCACGAGATAGATCGCATTGCCCAGCGTCGAGAATGCGACGGACGTAGCCGGACCCGTTTTCAGATCCTTCAGCCTGGCGAGTTTCTGAACGTCGATCACGGAGAGCGTTCCGTCTTGTTCGTTGGTGACAAACGCAAACTGGTTATCACGGCTGAAATCGAGCTCGTGATGTCCGTTTCCGGTTGGCAACTGGGCCACCACCTTCAACGTCGTGGTATCGATCACCGTCACGCCGCTCGGCTTGTCAGACGCAGCCGCGTCATTCGCGACCCAGAGGTACCTCTCGTCGGGTTGCAAGCGAACACGCGACGGCTTCAAGCCCGTGTCGATATTGGCCACGACTTTCCACGTGCTCGTATCGACGACCGCAACCTGGTTGGCGAGCGGCATGCTGACGAAAAGCCTTTCGTCGCGTGTCTTCTGCACCCAGTCTTCACCGGGGCTCTTCAGCATGACGAGCGTCAGGAGCTTGCTCGAGCCAAAACCAAGCAGCGGATCGATCACCGAGATGTTGGCTTCTTCGTTCAACGCGAGCACGTAATAGGTATTCAGATCCACGTCAGGACGCGAACGAAGACTGCCCTGCAGAAACGACTGGATTTTTTCGCGGCACGCCCGCTCATCGGCTTCGCTCTCGATTCGTTGTGTCAACCACACGGCCGGCTTCACTCCGGAGAGCGGCGTTTTTGTCGCCTTGTCGTGAATCCTGAAACGAACGAGAGCTTCTTTGGCCTCCATCACCTCGGAGGGCTGGCTCGGTTCGTTGATCGGTTCGATCGTGAACTCGACCTCGACGCCGTCTCGTTCGATCTTCTGAGTAGTGGATGCCGGCGGGGCGGCAGGTTTCTTCTCCTGGGCCAACGCGCTGTGCGCGCTTAGTGCTGCCGCAACGAAGAATATCAACACGCGCGTGATCGCCTTCAGGTCGCGCATCGTGCTGCAAAACGAGCGAACGGCGATCGCCGCATCGTTGGCAAAGTCGAGAATCGCGCTGCGCAGCTCCGGCGATTCCTGAAACATGAATAGTGTGCGGCCGTTGTTCTGCTTGATGCTTTCGATCTGGAAACCGCGGCAGCGGAGAAAACTGGTTAACGTAAGATCAGTGGTTTGATAAGTCTCTTTCATCATGAGTGAACACACCTCAAGCGAGTAAGGAAGTAAGTTAGGAACCAGGTTGTTCAGTGGACTGAGGCGCGGGAAGTTGAAGTTACTTTGCGGCCAGCCGTTCCCGTGCAGGGCTGGCCGCAAAGTAAATCACTTGTTTAGTTGCAGGGACTGCCGCCGTTTTGCGCCTGCAGCTCATTCAGAGCCGCGATGATCGCGTCGCCGTCAGTTAAAAGCTCTTGCCCGGTCGGTCCGAGCGTCGGATCCTGGTTGAGCTTGCCGGCGGAGATCATGTCGTTGACCTTCTTCTGAAAGTCTCTGACCTTTGTTACAGAGTTGCAAAACTTACCCTGATCGAGTGTCAGCGAAACGCCGTCGAGCTGACCTAAAAGACCCGGACGATCCTTCGTCTCGGCGAACTTGCCGTTAATGATAATAATCTGAACTTTACCCTTGAGTTGGGTGATCATGGATTGCACTTCGCTGACCGTTGTAGCGTGAACCAGCGGAGCGGCCACGAACAGAACGAGTGCGCAGAAAATGGCGGCTAACGATTTCTTTTTCATCTTTGAATTCATCATTCCTTTGAGTTGGATTCATCGGGCGCTTCCCCTTTTGCAACGACCGTGCCTCTGCATTACTCACTGTAAATGGCCGAATCCTTGCAAACACTGTGTTCCATGGCGGAACACTCGTGAGGGCGTCTGCTCCAACGTGGATCACGATATTGAACCCACCGATTATTGGGAGTATAGTTCGCGCGTTACCCGACAATTCATCTCACACGCCAGCCCAGCCGGCATCCCTTCAGTTGTCGGACGGAATACCACCCTCCCATGACAACAAGCTCGAGAAAGGAGCACTTCAGTGACTAAGATTCATCGCGTTATTACAGGCACGTCTCTGCTGGCTGTCTTTGCGTTCTTAATGGTTGTCTGGGCCAACGGCAGACCCGCCGCTTCACTGATGCACGCCAGCATGGATTCGGCAAAAGCGGTGCAGCTTCGATTCACTTTCGCGAGTGGCGACTCGGCGAACGTGACCGAGTTCGAAGGCGGCACGATCACAGTACAAAAGGATGGAAACAAACTGACAATCACTCCTTACAAGCGCGACCACGGTCAGGTCGAGCTGCGCGTGTTTCAAGCGGTGCAGCGCGAGGGCAAGGAGATGATGGAAGCGGTAGATACGCTGCTGGTTGACAAGGACTTGACGAAACTCGACCGCGGCAAGCTGCCGTTTAGCGTGCAGGTTCTCAACCCCGACAAGAAGCTGCCGGCGGCTGCATCCGCCACTCCGCCCCGGGACTGTTGCGCTACGACTTGTGCCGGGACGGTGATCTGCGGCGTGTGCGTTTGCACCGACTGCGGGCGCTGCGGACCGGGCTGGTGCGACTGCGCGGCGCCCTGACAGGAAGTGAACTCGTACGTGGATTACAGCTTACAGGAGGCAGACCTTTCGATCCGCCTCCTGTAAGTTTCATTTGCCGATTGGCGCGGCTATGTACCACACGTTGTCAAACGGATCCTTTACCCACGCGTTTCGATCACCGTAGGCCTGATCGGTGGGCGCCAGCAGCGAAGTTCCTCCCGCTGCCAACGCCTGTTCATACATCGTATCGACGTCGTTTACATAGAGATATATCGCGGTCGGCAGCGGTTGGGTTGGATAACGAGCTTCGCCCAGCTCAATCACCGAATCGCCGATCTGCACCTTTGCGTGCATGATCATTTCGTCCTCTGCATGACGCATCAGTTCTTTTCCATCGAAGGCAGCGGTGACGAAATCGATGAAGCGTTGAGCTCCGATTGGATGGAAGTAGACAGTTACAGTGTGAAGGTCCTTAGCGATCGTGTGTAAGGGTACGAACGGTGTCGCGATGTACCAGCGATTTCCCTGGCTGTCTTCAACTCCACCAGAACGTTCGCCATACGGCAGATCCGTAACCGGCATTAAAGACTTTCCGCCGGCCTGAAGCGCTCGTTCATAAACCCGATCGACGTCAGGCACGTAGAGATGAATTGCTGTCGGCTTCGGCTCGATGTGCTCGGCGCCGCCGACCATTACGATGGAATCACCGATGGATAGTTCGGCATGCATTCCGCCTGCTGTACCGGTCGCCCGGAAATGCTCGATCGCATCGAAGGCGTTGGTGAGGAAGTCAATCAGTTCTACCGGTTGATGAACGGTGATGTATGGAGTGACGGCACGGCGGTTTTCGCGCCTCATCTCGGGCTCTTTCATGTAACCGGCTTCGCCCGAACTCTTCGTCGCCTGCTCGTGCGCCCACTTATCCAACTCCTTTTGCATTTCCTCGACAGGCACGTCTTTGATGTGCGTTGACACGATCCACGTGTAACCAAACGGATCGGCGAGTTGTCCGGAGCGATCTCCATAAAACTGATCGGCGATGGGTCGAATCAAAGTCGCGCCGGCTTTGATGGCTCGTTCGGCGAACGCGTCAACATCCGCAACGTCAAGATGTATTTTCACTGACGAGCCGCCAATCGTCTCGGGGCTCAAGGTGTTGTAGTCAGGATACTCATCGGAGAGCATGAGAGACGTGTTACCAATCTGTATTTCGGCGTGACCAATCTTTCCACCTGGTTCGGTGAGCCGCCACAATTCTTTCGCGCCAAACGCCTCTTTATAAAACTCGATCGCGGCGCTGGCATTTGCCAAACATATATAAAGCGACATTGAACGCACGGGATTTGTTTCCAGTTGTGGTGCGGTACTACTCATAGAATCACTCCTTGTCAGTTGCTGTTTAAGTTCAGCCTTGAACGTCTCGCGCGGTAGACCAACAAGCTCCTGCGCCACTGCGACGAGCGCAGACAATTCCGCTCCGGGATTTTTCAGATCTGATTGACGCGCTTCAGCCAGGGCCGCGACAGCGTCATCCAGTTGGTCAATGATTGAGCGTTCGGACATTGGTATTACTTCTCGATTAGTCGGTTGCGCAAATTCTCCAGGGCGCGGAACTGGAGCTGTTTTACCGCGCCTTCACTGCGTCCCAGCTCAGCAGCGATTTCACGAATACTCTTTTCATCCGCGAAACGCATCACTACCACACGGCGTTGGTCCTCCGGCAGTTTGTCGACTGCGCCAAACAAACGAGCGCGACGTTCCACTGCTTCCAAATCGGTTGCGGTGGAGCTTTCAGCCGCGAGGTTTGGTTGATCGTGTGACTCACGCAGCTTTTGCCTGGCCCGATCGGCAATCGCGTTCGCCGCGATCCGGTAGAGCCACGCGGCGAACGGCGAGCCTTTCCATTTGAACTTGCCGAGATTTGCGAGTGCCTGATGAAAGACCTGGGCCGTGAGATCCTGAGTTTCCGCACGATCACGAACTCGTCGCGCAACGTAGGCATACACGCGATGAAAGTTGTGTTCGTATAGCTCGGCAAAGCGGCTCGGGTCATTCTGAGCAGCTTCGATCAAGAGCCGTTCGTCGGATTCAGTTGCCTGACTCAAGTAACCCCTCACAGCGCCGGTTTCCTGATAATAAAACTGGCGAGTCGGGAAAAAGTTACGGTCTTATTTTTAGCAAAATGTAGTCAGAGGCGACGGCGTCCGAATCGCAATGCGCCCGCGGCCCCCAGAAGACTGGTGCCGAAGAGAATCATGGTCGCCGGCTCGGGAGTCGCCGTTATTTTGCCCTGGATCGATGTCTTACCACCGTTAGTGTCGTCCGGAACCAATTTGAACGTAGCATCAATATCGTATTTGATGGCCCCAATCGAGAAGCTCGTGGGAGTAAACGTCAACTCTCCGGTGCTCGAATTCCCGGTGATGGTTCCGGTGAGAACACCGACGAACTCCTTACTACCTCGACTCGGTCCGGTTTGAGTCACCGTAATAGTCAATTGGATCTTTTCCGGGAAGGTGGTACTGCCGGCGCCGCTGTGTGTCACTTTGATCTCGCCAAAGCTCGCAAAGGTAAAACCACTGGCTCCTGTCTCAACGGTCGCGTTTTCGACTCCGGAAAAAACGAGTATCAGGAGGTTGGACCTCGTGCCAATCTGCATGGCGGTGGTTCCATCTCCGTTACAACCCCCGCACGCAAACTTGCCGGTTGTGCTGAACGTTACGGCATCTGCTCTGGCCTCGACGCTTGCGAGCGTGAGCAGAAAGCAAAAACATACTGCAGCAAAGCCCACCTTTGAAACGAATAGCATTAGATCCTCCTTGAAGAAATGCTTGTTCTAATCGATTGGGGACGAAGGTTTGATCCAGGTCGTCAGGAGTGGGCGTACTCCCGCACCGCATAATCAGGTGCTGAGAAACTTCTGCTCTTACTGTTGGGGAAGATAGCTCTGGGGTCGAATTATTTTATCCCTGTGAGTTGTAGCAAGCCAAGTCTCACGCGTGATTAAGACTAACAAGGGCTTGAACGTTGAAAGAAAACTCTGGCAAGTTTGCGCGTGATTTTCCCCAAAGTGTGAGTGTTATTTCCCACCCGTTCAAGTTTAGAGGTGCAAGCTGCGGCATTCTCGAAAATGGAACAGGCGTTGCTACGGACGTAAACATCTATTCTTCCATTCCTAGCCAACCAACAACTGGAAGAAACGTCAGATCAAAAGAGGGGCAGCAATACACTCATTGCGCAAGCTCGCTGCACCACTTGTGTTGCCTGCCCTAAGCCTGTTTTCCACTCAACCTCTAAAGGAGGCTCACAATGCGCTTGCGTTTAATCATAGTCCTTACCTTCATCACCGCTCTCGTTGCATCGTTGATGGTTTTGCAGAGCAGAACGACCGCAAACGGAACTGCCCCCGCAAGCCAAACCACATCTCAAACTAAAAGAAAACCGCTCCAGCCAGATTCACCCGGAACTGTGAGCGGCGCTACCAATCCGGAAGCTATTCCCGACACGGTTGCTTATGAATTGTTCATGCGTTCAATCGCGGACTACCGATCCGAAAGCGCATTAACAGATTTAGGCTTGAACGAAGATCAAGTCGGGGCGTTACTTGGTTATGTACGCTCGTTCGAAGTTGTAATCGGTAAACTGGATCAAGGCGCGCGAAACCTGAAGGCAGCGCACAGTAAGACAGACAAACTCGCGCAACTGCAAAAGCAAAAGGAAAATTATCTCGACCGTGAGCTGAACCAGTATCTGCCGCGGATCTTTGGTGCAGAGGGAACGACCAAAATTCGTTCGTACCTTAATCAGCGCGTCAAGCGCAACATCAAGAAAGTTCCAAGCACCACGGCCACAAAGGAACGCCCCAAATCCCGAGACTTACTCGCGTCGCGCCATCATGCGGCGCTACCGCTTCCGGTCGAAGGCGTTTATGTCTACTGCAATGGCTGGCATGACGGTGAGAATGTTTATGGTTCAGGCACGATTAGCTCCGACTATGGAGACTACAATCAGTATCTTGTAACCACCACGGTCGTAGCGCCGAATGGAGTTCGTTATTCAACGAGTCAAACTGGTTGGGATTACACAGCCATCACTGATACTGAGTATTTGCCGATCATGCCCAACGACGGGACATTCATCGTTGAAGCCGTGTTCGAGGGAACCAGTGGCTACTATAGCAGCTCTATGAGTGCGGTAGCCGTGGCGCCACAGGTGAGTGTTGGAGCGGCTATCGCGAATCCAATATCGGTAGCTGCGCCGGGTTTCTTGAACATCGTCGCGCAGATCTCTTTTACGCAAGGTGTTCCCACAAATGCCACGGCCATCGTTGAGTTGAACGAGGCAGTAAATCTGAACAGTGTGGACTACGCGGTCGGTTCTCCGACAGGCGATGCCATCGATAGCATCAGCAATCGAATTGTTCGCGTTACCGCAGGTTCGCCAGGAGTGCGGACGATTAACTGGCCGGTAAATGTGAACTCTGCGGGAAATGGTTTTCTCCCGTTGGCAGCCGTAACAAATATCGTTCGGATCGAATCTGTTGCCCCCACGGGCATCGGAATCGGAACGAATAACACGCCGGTAGTATTCAACGCGACCGGTCCACCGGTGTTGCCGTCACCTTCCCCGTCACCCTCACCGTCACCGTCGCCATCACCTTCGCCGTCGCCGTCACCATCACCGTCACCCTCACCGACTCCGACTCCGAATCCCACGCCGACTCCGACCCCACCAGGTGGAGGCGGAGGCAGTTGCTCGCCGTGGTGGCTGGCATGGTGCCTGGATGTTGATTTTGACACTTGCACCTGTCCCGGTGGAATCGATAAGTCTCCGATAGTCATTGACGTGCTCGGAAATGGCTTTCGACTTACCGACACGGCAAACGGCGTCAAGTTTGATTTGGACAATAACGGTTCTCAAGAACAAACAGCGTGGACGGATAGTGGTTCTGATGATGCGTTTCTGACGCTCGATCGGAATGGAAACGGGACCATTGAGAATGGCGCTGAGTTGTTCGGCAACTTCACACCTCAACCCAATCCACCATGGGGAGTGCTTCGCAATGGTTTTCTGGCGTTGGCGGAGTACGACAAATCTGCCAACGGCGGCTACCACGACGGGGTAATTGATCGCAACGATGCGGTATTTACCTCATTGCGATTGTGGAACGACACTAACCACAACGGCGCCTCCGAGCCGTGGGAATTGCATACGCTTGCTGACTTTAATCTGGAGTCGATTTCTCTGGACTTCAGGACGTCGAGGCGAACCGATCAATTCGGTAATCAGTTTCGATATCGGGCAAGGGTAAAAGATTCGCTCGGTGTTGGCCGTTGGGCCTGGGATGTGTTTTTTACAGCCCAGTAAGTTGTAATCAGTGGGTTATGAAAAGGTCGCCCGCAGTTTTAAGACTGCGGGCGATCTTGTTTTGCGGTGAGAGCCGGGCTCAGGTGGTCCAAGTCCCTTCTTCCTTACCTCCACCGACGCCAAGCCCAGCGACGGCAATTGCAAAGTGCCAACAACGGCGACCCACGTCGTTTGGGGATAATTGCCTTATTGACATCCGTGCTTGAGAGGAATAAAAGGCACATGTTCACGGTGTTCGTTCTCACGAGCCTTGCACCCGTAAGACCCTACACCTCGCGTTGACGAGACGCGCGCCTCAGAGCGCAAGTATCACCATCTCACATGCCGCCAGACAAAGGGGTAAACATGACACACAGGTCCACGCCATACTTCAGACGCTTCGGTCTCCGCATGACATTCCTGTTGCTGATCTTTGTTGGTCTCAGCAGCGCCATGAGCACAACGCACGCTCAGACACGCGCCTATGTGGCGAACACTTGCAACAACCGCGTGTCAGTAATAGACGTAGCGAGCAATACCGTGATTGCTACTATTCCCGTTCCGAGTCCCGTTGGAGTAGCAATCACACCTGACGGCACAAAAGCTTATGTGACTAATTTTTTCAACAACACGGTTTCTGTCATCGACACAGCCACTAACACTGTCGTTCAGGTTATACCGGTGGGTATCAATCCCTCCCGACTGGCTATCACACCTGACGGAGCACTTGTTTACGTCGTTAATCAGACCAGCAACACCGTCTCCGTTATCGACACGGTGACTAACACAGTGATTGCAAATATTCCTGTTGGTCTCGGACCCTCAGATGTAACCATCACACCCGACGGCACACGCGCTTATGTGACTAACCTCACCGGCAACTCCGTTTCCGTCATCGACACGTCGACAAATACGGTAACCGCTGTCATACCGGTTTGCTGCGCTCCGTTGAGGATAGCCGCAACACCCGATGGCACGCGCGCTTATGTCCTCGTTAGTAGTGCAGTCACCATCATTGACATCACCAGCAACACAGTAATTGGCAACATCCCGATTGATGCTCCGCTCGCCGTGTCAATCGCGCCAGATGGCACACGCGCTTACGTTACATCTTTGGCAGGCCCAGGTCCTCACACCGTTGCTGTCATTGACACCGTGAGTAACGCAGTGATTGCGACTGTTATCGTTGGGTCCGGTCCTATAGGAGTAGCTACCACCCCCGATTCCAAACGAGTCTACGTGACGAATCAGGACAGCAATACAGTTTCTGTGATAGACACGGGAAGTAACTCAGTTATCGCCACCATCCCGGTTGAGTTTTGTCCTAACGGGATTGCCATCACGCCTGCGGTAGCGCCAAAAAACAAAGGTGAATGCAAGGACGGCGGGTATAAGATCTTCGGACCGCCTGTTGGTCCGTTCAAGAATCAGGGGCAGTGCATTAAACATGTTAATGACCTGCCTTAGGAGGTTCTCACAAAACTTGAGGCCACCTTTTCCGGGTGGCCTCATCTTCGATACTAAGGATTAGTGCTGCAACACTAGACAATATCTGGCTTCGCTTTGAAGAAGGAGATTTATGACCATCATCGGAGATGCCTCCAAAGCACGACTGCTCGCACTATTTATCGATCACCTCATTGCGTTCGCGGTGATGATGGTAGCTGTTGCCTTCGTGCCAGAGAGTTTGCCGCTAGTAAAGGCCTTTTTCTTTATTTTTGTCTATCTAGCATATTTCGTCGTGCTGGAGGCTCTCTGGTCTCGTACGCTCGGCAAGTTTGTTCAGGGTCTGGTCGTTCGTAGGCTTGACGGGAATCGGTGCGATTGGACTGCGGCGCTGATTAGAGGCTTTCTGCGTATCTTTGAAGTTAATCCTCTCTTGCTCGGCGGCCTGCCTGCCGGTCTGGTGATCATTGCAAGCGAGCGAAAGCAGCGCATCGGAGATATGTTGGCAGGAACTGTCGTAGTGTCGAACAAGCTGAGATGGAGTTCAGTTCCATCGAGCCCGTCGCCGGAACACAAGCCATCTGAGGTTGACCTGCCGACCGGGAATACTTAGTAAACATGGTCGCGTCATTCTCGCTTTGCGCGATGAAAAATTAAAAACGCAACCGAAAATCTGTGTGCTAGAGTCCTCGCAACCCCTCAAAAAGCAGCGGGCCGACTTGTGCTAGCAACACAAAGCCGGCCCTAACCCTCAACCTTCTAACGAAAGGATGAAGATATGGCTACGCATACTAGCGCAACCACGCGCGAAGAAACACCTCACGTACTCGAAACATCCCGAACAAACACAATCGTCAATGCTCTTACACGAAGAGCGCGCGCGATTTTAGATGACACATCGATCGATGCGGGAAGCCGTGCGATTATCCGCTACGGCCTCGAGATAAACGATCCGTGGCTTGCTCGACTCGTGCGCCGTGTCGATGCCGGCGAACGCATCAGCGACACGTTCGACTTCTCGCACCCAACAGAAAGCAACGAGGAGAGTTCAAGTGAAGAAGAGACGGACGCGCTTCCAGAATCGGAAGCACAGGCAGGGCAGATCGACGCTCTGACGGAAATCATTTGTCGTGCAGGTAATGATTCGGCGGCTGCGTTGCTAATCCTTATGGCGACGCTGGAAAACTCGATCGATCCAAAACTACTTGCTAACGCGGCGAAGCATTTCGCTTTCACACGGTGCGGCGACAGGAACTTCTATCGAATGGCAGGCGCTCAGATTGCGGTAATTGAAAACGAAATGCACGGTTGAAGAAAGAGCCGAATAAACGAAGAGCCCTGGTCTCCCACCCGGGGCTCGGTCTTGACGCATGCTTGTGTCTCAGGCACGCCTTCAACTTGCCTTTTCGCCTCGCGTCTGATTTTCTGTTTGGCTCCCGATGCCTGGGAAAGGTCCATCAAGCGACAACCTGCTTGACATGCCACCTAACACGATCGCAAACGGGTTCTTCGTTGGGTGACACGTCTGATTGCCGCGCCAATTGCGTTGAGAATCAGAGGAGGGGCACTAAATCACGGCTCTTTCACTTTTGCTATCGCGATCCTCACCTGTTTAATCAGACGATTGTTTTCGGGAGTAACGTGCAGCGCACCGTTGGCATCGCCGTTAATTGCATAACTGGATTTCAGTGGGAACGGAACATTCTTGGGAGGAGTTGTTTCCTCGTGAACCAAACTCGCGCTTAGCTCCTTTGACCCCTTAAGCGGAGATAGAAAGACCATGTAACTTTGTTTCTCCGCAAGGACTGGTTGACCTTCGCCAGGAAAGAATCCAGGCAGAAAGATGTTTATCGTTTCGCCTGACTTGACTGTTCCGTTCTGCTTGATCACCTCTTTAAGTCGCAGCCGAACCAAACGGCCCAGTATGTAGTCAGCGGGGTTTTGTAATTCAACAATTACCTGTCCATTGGAGAGAGGTTTCGCCTTACTAATCTCTCTGTCTGGACGTATCACCAGGGAGCTTTCGTCTACTATCCCAATAACCACAAGGGAGCTCGTTGTGGCAAGCTCTTGCCAGGAGGGCGTCACCACAGGTGTCTGCGACAAACATATAGAACCACCTAACAGCAAAATCCCGATAGCCGCAAATCGAAGCATTGTAGCGCCTCCCTATCTCACAAGATCGGCCTACTCCGGGGTAGGACTCTGAAACCTTCTCTGTTAGTAACGACCGCAATTCTGGTCGTGTGAGTGTAGCATTCAGTTGGAGTAAGCAACTCCCGCAAGCTGGATGCATGTTGGAATCGCCACTGCTGCAAACAGATTGTGGGCAATCTGACGACGGGCAAGAAATACTGGTTTCGCGTGAAAGCGGTCGGCGCGGCAGGTGAAAGCGGTTGGAGTGAGCAGGCGTCTAGGACGGTTCCATAGAAGCTTATTCAAATCCGGTTAGCCTCCCGGAAGCGCTTATTTTGAGAACACAACCTGGCAAAGAGAAGAGTAGCCAAGGTCGAAGGGCAAGCTAACTTACAGCTCGCCCTTCAGGTTGATGGTGAACATGCTTATTTAATCGTGACACTACGCGTATACAGCGCAATGGTTAAACCCGTAAGGAAGGTACCAGCAGTGCCAAGCATTGAGAAAGTCGTTTATCAGCGGGTTAGGGTTCCACGGGCAGTTCCCGAGAAAGACCCTGCCGCCTTCGATCTTGTAGGCGATTGCCCAGTGAACACCCCACCAGGGACCATTGATTGCGCCGAGGTCAATCATGACTGGCACCGGACGATTCCAGAAGAGGTAGTTCTGGAGCGTCGACCAGAGATTCTCCCAACCCCATGAGAAGAACCCCGAATAACCTACCGACGCGCCAATCCCGTAACTTCTGAGCGCGTCGGCGATCCGTCCGCCCGTCGTCCCCCAGCCGAAGACCACGTCAGGCCCGAAGCCTCCGTTCTTGATTCGGTCAATCGCTTCGCCATCGTCCCAGTACCAACGACCATTACGTCCGTCGAATTCCCGCCGCCAGAGGCCATAAGGATTACGCCCCCAGTAGTCTGTGATCGTCGCGATCGCTGCCGTCCCGCAGGTGTTCCAATCTTCCGGTCGATCATTAACGTAGCAGTGTAAGTAGTTGATCATGGCTGCGGTCCTTTCTGCTCCTCTTTGGAGCCGTGCTCGCGCGGTTCCTTCAAATCCTGAGGAGCTTCTGGAGGCGACGCTCCTTTATCACCCAGTTGCGGCTTGGGCTGCTTCTTGGCCCACTCTGTAAAGTCGGGCGCAGCATCCAGAGGCATCGGTTTTGTCTTTGCTTTTTTTTCTTTGCCTTTGTCAGGCTTGTCTGTGGACATAATTCTTCTCCTCGGAAAGCAAACAACTCCGGGCCAGACCCATGCGGTAGGATCTAGCCTCGGATCGAAAAACGCGATTCACATTTACCTATTACTTGAGGCTAACGTTTGAAGTAAGTCTCTCGTGATGAGGTGTTCGGGAACGCGAGATAGGCGCACAATACTCCTCGGGCAAATGAGTGTCAACGCTTATACCGACACAAAAATAGCTGTCCGCAGCTTAAGCAGCGGGTCACGGCTTCAGGCTGCTGCGGAGTCAAGCCGCAGCAGCGAAGCCATAATTACCACAGGGATTCTTAACCATGCCTAGACAATCTCATACTTCTGCATCATCTCATTGTCTTCATGGTCCAATATGTGGCAGTGCCACACGTAACTGCCTGTAAACGATTGACCGAACGGTACGCCGCCTGCCGGGATGCCCGGAATTTGTGCGCCAAACGGCACCAGTATGCGTGTAATTTCACCGGGGTTTGCCTGGATCGTGTCCTTCCAGCCTGCTTCGTTTGCATCCGGGGGTTTCACGTTGCCAAGTGCATAAGCATCTGCTGACGGCACCGGCCATGGTCCAGTGCCCATCGTCGTCGGGTCGAGCACCGGGTAAACCGCTGCCGTGTAACCCGGCACATCGAACGTCTGACGACCCAGAAGACGAAACTGAATGAGGTGAATATGAATCGGGTGCGTGTCACCAGTGGTGTTGATGATGTTCCATTGCTCGAGCGTGTTGACGTTTGACTGCTCGATCTGCGAGGTGGTCCAGAACAGATTGTTGAGCAGGCCCATGATCGGCTCGCCGGTCGCCGCATCGGGAACCTCGACCAGCGAAACGTTGCGAATACGACTCGGCGCCGGCAGCGTGCCAATGGGGGTCGCGCGTAGAGTCGCAGGAATTCCGCCTGTAAACCCGGTCGTGTTGGTTACCGTGAACTGCATTATCTCGCGCAAAAAGATACCGCCCTGCTGCGGACTGCGCGGCCCATTCGGGAAGGGCGCGGGGGCGTTGTTCTTCAACTGAATCTTTGTCCCTGGCGCGATGTTGGTAAAGTCCAGAAGAAGATCGGCACGCTCGCCGGGTGCGAGCAGCAGGTGCGTGAGCGGAGCCGGAGCATTCAGCAGCGCGCCGTCAGTTCCGATTTGAAACAGCACCTGCTTGTTTGAAAGAAAAAGATTGTAGACCCGTGCATTCGAAGCATTGACGACGCGAAAGCGATAGACGCCGCGAGCCACGTTGAGATTGGGCCAAACCTTTCCATTTACCACTGCGGTGTCGCCGAAGAACTCGGGTGACCAAATCGTCAGTGGGCCTGGCGGAAACGCCATCGTTCCATCCGCATTAAACATCTTGTCCTGAATGATTAGCGGTAGCTCGAATGGACCCGAAGGTAGACCGATTGGATTGCCGGCCAGTCCGGTGTCGCGCGAGTCTCTGACAAGATACATGCCCGCCAGACCGGCATGAACGTTCAGACGTGTGATGCCGAGCGAGTGATCGTGATACCAGAGAGTTGTCGCTTCCTGATTGTTCGCATAGTGATAAT
>Ga0105248_10002006_pt1 | contig 22610 bp, 15 predicted proteins | sample KBSS34metaG_FD_81524 | JGI IMG/M metagenome (GOLD analysis project Ga0105248, IMG submission 81524) | Switchgrass rhizosphere microbial communities from Kellogg Biological Station, Michigan, USA - KBS S3-4 metaG | ecosystem: Host-associated > Plants > Roots > Rhizosphere > Soil | place...
AGGCATCGTTCAGGACCTTCATGATCTCGGCTTTCGAGGTCAGCTTATCGAGATTGCCAGGGTTGGGATTCTTCTCGCCTTTGGCCTGGGAGCACCACAGGAAATTGTAAAAAGCTACGTGGCTGACCTGCTGCGCGAAGGTTCGCACCTCTTGCTGGGCGCCGGGACGCATGCCATAGTTTTCTTCGGGCATCTTTTCGGCGGTTCGCACAATGTTGTTGCGATTGCCCGTATAGGCACCGCGGAGCCAAGTGGACAGAGGGTTGGCCTGAGCGGGCTGGGGAGCTTGCGCGGAAGCTGTGGTCATAAACGCAGACAACAGCACGATCATAGGGTACTTGTTCATAGCGAATCTTAAGTTACACCAAAGGGCGATTGATCTCAAGGCGATATAATCTGGAGGTCAATCGACGCGGTAACAAAATTTGGCTGATTAGCACAACCAAATAAGGGACAATCGACTATATGACTAAAAAGATATTCACAGCAGCTACGCTGCTTCTCGCTTTCAGCGTGGGCCTGGCTCTTTCGCAAGACAAGGGCGGCAAAGGCGGCGGCAGAGGTCCGGCCGGCCCCGGTCTCACGCTTACATCTCCTGATATCGAAGACGGAGCAATTATCGCGGATAAGTACACTGCGAAGGCTGGTCCGGCCGCCGTTTCGCCCAAGCTGCAATGGGCAAACGTGCCGGCGGGGACCCAGAGCTTCGCGCTCCTGTTCCACGATCCGGATGTGGCCCTGCAGAAGAAGATGGATGACGTGACGCACTGGATGGTGTTCAATATCCCGGGGACGGCGACAGAACTTCCGGGCGGCATTTCGGCGGACGCGAAACTGGCCGACGGAACCATTCAGATCAAGAACACTCGCGGGGCTGTAGGCTACATGGGTCCGGGAGCGCCTGCTGCTGGTCCGTATCATCACTACACGTTTGAACTGTTCGCGCTGGACACCAAGCTTGACTTGACCGAAGCTGCAACTCGCGCTGACGTGGTTAAGGCGATGGACGGTCACATTCTCGCGAAGGGTGTGCTGGCAGGCAGGTTCCACCAGTAAACACGTTTTACCAATAGATCGATAAGAGACCGCGGCCCTAACAAGGTCGCGGTTTTCTTTTAGGGGAGCAAGTATCCGCTTCTGGCCAGGATCATTCGGCCTTCATCACCGAGGAGAAATGATCGAAACTGGCGAGCTGCTTCGATGTGGGGAGAATTGGCAACAATTCCCAGAGCCTGCTGGATTGGCTTGTAAAGATGGGAGTCGATCTTAAGTATCGTGCCGTTTTCATGAAGAACCAGCGAGTAGGCCGTGAAGGCGGCGTTCGCGCTTCCGGAGGCCGCATACTGCTTGGCCATGCTGATGCTGGTTCCGTAGACCAGCTTGGGCTGCACGCTATCCCATAAGCCTGCGCCCTTGAGCACGTCCACGGCGGCCTGACCGTAGGGCGCCAGCTCCGGTTGGGCGATGGCGACGAAGCGGATCTGTTTACCCGCGAGATCCTTCAATTCGCGAACGCCGATTTGCGCGCCTTCCGGTATCCACAAGGCGAGCTGACCGAGAGCGTAGACGGCGCGGCTGTCGCTGGTGAGTTTACGGGCGGCGACCAGCGCATCGACGTGTTCGGCATCGGCTGCCGCGAAGAGGTCGAAGGGCGCGCCGTTCTCGATCTGGGTGGCTAGCTGCGCCGTGGATCCATAACTGAAGATCACCTTGATACCGGTCCTGGCCTCGAACGCGCGTCCAATTTCGCCGAGGACGTCGGTCAGGTTTGCGGCGGCAGCTACCGTGAGGGTTTCTTCGGTAGGGTCAGGCGTGCGGCACGAGGAGAGAAGCGCGACGGCGCACAGAATCAGTGATGTAAGCCGGCTCATTCGGGGCTGGTGTTTTAATTGTATGCCGTCTTGTGGACCGTACATCCTTCTTATGTTGTGTTAAGATAACCTAGTTCGTTTAACGCACCACTATGAGGGACGTACTTGCGTTCATGTGGCTGGCCGGCGCAGGGATGTGTTTCGGGCAGGCAGGCCGCGCCGAGCTGTTCGGCACGATCCAGGATCCTTTAGGCCTCGCAATTCCCAAAGCCAAGGTCGAAGCCGAAGACCAGGCGACGATGGCGCACTACAGCGTGGCATCGGATGAGCGCGGAGAATATCACATTCTCGGATTGCCCGCGGGAAATTATGCGCTGACCGTGGAGCAGCCTGGCTTCCGGACGTATCGGCAATCGGGCGTGACATTGCGGCTGGGCGATCGAACCGGGATGGATGTGAAGCTGCAGATCGGGCAGCCATCGCAGACGATCGAGGTCATCGCGGCTGCGCCTGTGCTGCAGACTGCGAGCGGCGAAGTCAGTCTGAACGTGGACGAGAAGAAAATCGTCACGCTGCCGCTGGATGGACGCAACTTCATTCCGCTGGTTACGCTGGCGCCAGGTGTTGCGCTACCGGGCGGAGGGTCAATTCTACCTCGGATTGGCGGCAGCCGGCCTCGCACCAACGAATACATCTACGACGGCATTAGCGTGCTGCAGCCGGAGCCGGGGCAGGTCGTGTTCTATCCGATCATCGACGGAATGGAAGAATTCAAGCTCAACATCAACGCATACTCACCGGAGTACGGCCGGTCGAACGGCGGGACGGTGATGGTGATCGGGAAATCGGGCAGCAATCAGTTTCATGGTTCGGTGTTTGAGTTCTTTCGCAATGAGGCGCTCAACGCCAGGAACTTATTTGCGCAACCGGGACCGACTCCGCAATTTCGTCGCAACCAATATGGGGCGACTGTGGGTGGGCCGATTCAGAGCAACAGAACATTCTTTTTCGCGGACTGGCAGGGGACGCGGCTGCGAACGGGCATAACGCGGTTCAGCGTGGTTCCTACGGTGGCACAGCGGCAAGGAATCTTTACCCAACCGATCTTCGATCCGGGCACCAACCCGCGCGAACAGTTTGTGCACAACGCGATTCCGACGACGAGTTTCGATGCGTTGGGGCTACAGGTCCTGCAACATTATCCATTTCCCAACGTCACCGGCGCGAACAATTTCGTCCGTACTGCGACCGAGCCGGACAATCAGGATCAGGCGGACTTTCGCGTGGACCGGTACTTCGGGGAGAAGCATCGGGTATTCGGACGCTACACATTCTTTCGGGATGCCGATACGCCCGTGACGCCCTTGCCGGACGGGAGCGGAAGCCTGACTTCGGGTGTGATCGGACACGCGATTACGCGCGGCGATGCATTGGTGGGCGACTACAACTGGATGATCTCGGCATCGGCACTGAACCAGTTCCGGGTGGGTTATTCCCGGCGCGATCTTAATCAGACCTCGCTTCAGAATGGCGGAATCACGGTACCTGGACTACCGGCGAATTCCTTTGCGTCGGTACTGCCGATCTTCACCGTCACCGGGCTGCAGCAGATTGGTCCGACCACCGCGGCCAACTCTAACTTCACAACGTCGATTACGGAGTTCCTGGATACGTTTACTTTGGTGCGAGGCCGTCACACGTTCAAGGCCGGAGTGGATTTGCGGCGCGAGGCTTTGGATGTTCTGAATCCGCCTAATCCAACGGGATCGTTCGCGTTCACCACGACGGGCACGAACAGCGCGGCGGTTGCCGGAAGCGGGAATGCGCTGGCCTCGCTGCTTTTGGGGCAGGTAAATGCGTTCAGTATCGACATTCAGAAGAACGTGATCCAGCCACGCGCTCACATCGCGGAGTTTTTCGTGGGAGACGACTGGAAAGTCTCGCCGCGGCTGACGCTCAACATCGGCACGCGCTACACGCTGAACTTTCCCTCTACGGAGAAGAACGATCAAGGGGCGGTCTTCAATCTGAATACTCAAGTGCTGGATTTCCTCCACACGGCTCGGGAAGTGCATTGGGGCGATTTCGGTCCGCGCTTCGGACTGGCGTATCGCATTGGAAATAGTTGGGTGGTTCGCAGCGGCTACGGAATGATGTTCTTTGAGCAGTCGGGTATTACGACGCCCTTTACGATTCCGCAGTTTCCGTTCGTGCAAACCGTCGGGCAGCAATCGCAAGACAACGTGAATGCGGCGTTCAATTTGTCGAGTGGACCTACGGTGCAAGTAACAGCGCCGAATCCGAATTCCGGCTTGGGCCAGGGTGTCTTTGCCGCCGATCGGAACAATGGCTCGGGCTACTCGCAGCAGTGGAACTTCACTGTGCAGAAGACCTTCGGGACCAACTGGAATTTCGAAGTCGGGTATCTGGGTTCGAAGAACACGCGGCTTGGCATACCCGATCCGAACATCAATCAACTGCCGGCGCAGTATCTTTCGCAGGGCAATGCTTTGTTGACGCGCGTTCCGAATCCATACTTCGGGCAAATTCCTGCGTCGTCGTCACTGGGTGCGAGCACGATTGCGCAACAGTTGCTGCTGCGACCGTATCCGCGTTTTACAAACGTGGTGTTATTCCGCGACAACGTAGGCCAGTCTACTTACAATGCAGCCACGGCGAAGCTCGAGAGGCGACTGTCGCGGGGACTGACGGTAACTGCATCGTACACTTTCTCGAAGCTGATTGACGACGCGTCCAGCGTATTTTCGCAGACTATTTTCACGGGTCCGGTGCTGGGCACTACGGGCGCGGCGGATGCGAACAATCGGCATCTGGAGAGGGATTTTTCGAGCGGCGACATTCCTCGCGTGTTCTCGATTGGCTGGGTTTACGATATTCCGCGCCTGTGGAAGATTTCCGGATGGCAGCTTGCGGGGCTGGTTCGCGTGCAATCGGGCGACATGGTGCCGGTTACTCAGGCGACCAACAACAACTCGGCGTTGGGATTTGCGGTGCAGAGACCGAATCGCGTCAGCGATCCGAACGAGTTCGAGGGCCGGACCACGGGGAAATACTTCAATACGGCGGCCTTCACGCCTGCGGGTCCATTTGTGATCGGGAACAGTTCGCGCAATCCCGTTCGCGGACCTGGATTGCAGAATGCGGATGTGGTGATCGGGAAGACGTTCCGCATTACGGAGCAGGTGAACGTCGAGTTCCGGGCGGAGGCTTTCAACGTTTCGAATACGCCGCCGTTGAACGATCCGAATGGGATTTTCGGGAACGCCGCATTCGGGTCGATCACCAGTGCGGGCAATCCTCGGGACTTTGAGTTTGTTGTGAAGGTTCACTTTTAGCCCGGCGACACGCTGACGTTACAATGTCAGGTATGGCGAAGACGCGGGTCGAGAATCGGCTCGGCGAAATTCGAAAGAGCCGGGGCGTGGGAGCGTCAGACCTGGCGCGGCGCGTACATGTAAGCCGCCAGACGATCTACGCGATCGAATTGGGGACGTATGTTCCGAATACCGAAGTCGCACTGAACCTCGCGCGGGAGCTGGAAGTAACGGTTGACGAGCTTTTTCTGCTGCACGACGGACCCGCGAAAGCGCCGGAATCTCTCGCGGCGGAAGTGCTCAGCGCCGCACCGGCGGTGAACGGTCAATCAGTGCGAGTCTGCCAGATCGGGTCGCGGTGGGTCGGCGTACCGGTCAGCGCGTCTCCCTATTACATGCCGGAAGCCGACGGCATCATCAAGCGTGCGGGACGAACGAATGGGCGCGCGGACTTAGTGGTGTTCGCGAAGGACGAAGCTGCTCAGAAACGGCTAGTGCTGGCGGGATGCGATCCGGCGACCGGACTACTTGCGCACATGGTGGAAAAGATTAGCGGTGTGGAAATCGTGTCGGCCGCGGCATTCAGCAAGCTTGCGCTGACGTGGCTGAGCGAAGGGAAAGTCCACGTCGCGGGATCGCACCTGGAGGATGCCAAAACCGGAGAGTTTAATCTGCCATACATTCGCAAACAGTTTCCCGATGAGGAGTTCAGCGTGGTCACGTTTGCTCGATGGGAGGAAGGATTCGTCGTCGCGACGGGAAATCCCAAGCGCGTACGTAAGGTTGAGGATCTGGCTCGGAAGAATGTGAAGTTTGTGAATCGCGAGCCGGGGTCGGGAAGCCGCGGACTGTTGGACAAGCTTCTGGAGAAGGCTGGCATGGATGCGGCGAACGTGCAGGGATACGATCGGATCGCTCACGGTCATTTGGCGGCTGCCTATTGCGTGGTTTCACACGAAGCCGATGTTTGCCTGGCGACACGATCCGCGGCCCAGACTTTCGGGTTGGACTTTGTTCCGCTGCATAGCGAGCGGTACGACCTGGTGATGCGCAAGCGCACTGCGGACCTTCCGGCGGTCAAGGCGTTCCTGGACGTGCTGCAGCGAGCGACGCTGCGGCGAAAGCTGGAAGTGCTGGCCGGATACGATACTTCGCAGACCGGAATGCTCGTCGCGTAATGCCGAGCGTGACCATTGTTGGCGGCGGACTGGCAGGTCTGGCGACTGCCGCGACTTTAGGCGGGTCGGGCTTCGATGTCGAACTTTACGAAGCTCGCGGATTCCTGGGCGGACGTGCTACGTCGTTTCCATTAGCCCCGTCCGAGGAAGACTCCGTGGTGATCGATAACTGCCAGCATGTGCTGCTGAAGTGCTGCGTAAATCTTCTCGACTTCTATAAGCGGCTGGGTGTTCGGGATCGCGTCCAATTCTCGAGCGAGTTCAATTTTATTGAGCCGGGCGGGCGCGTGTCGGTGTTTCGTCGAGGCGTGCTGCCGGCCCCGCTGCACTTCACCGGAGCTTTCCTGGGCCTGAAGTTCCTGGGCATGGCGGACAAGTTGTCCATCGCCCGGGGCCTGATGGCGATCCGAAATGAGCACGAGACTCGGCGAGACCTGGACAAGATCTCGATGCTCGACTGGCTGCAGGAGAAACGCCAGACTCCGGTCGCCATCGAGCGATTCTGGCGGCAAGTTCTGGTGAGCGCGATCAATGAGGAATTAGATCGCATGGCGGCGGCGCATGGGTTTCAGGTGTTCTGGCAGGCGTTTCTGGCGAATGCGGATTCGTACGAGATGGGCGTGCCGGCAGTGCCGCTGGGCGAATTATACGATGACGAAGCGTGGAAGCGATTCGAGCGTGTGGTCATGCAACTGCGGACTCCGGTCGAGTCGGTGGATGCGTCGGGTTGCGTGACGCTGGCGGGCGGAGTTGTCCGCAAGTCTGATTTCACGGTCGTATGTCTGGCGCCCGAACGGATGGGAACGGTGGCGCCCGCGCTGAACGTGGATACGTCCTGGGTGGAATATTCTCCGATCACAGGAATTCATCTGTGGTTCGACCGGGCGGTGACGGAGCTGCCGCATGCGACATTGCTGGATCGGACGATTCAATGGATGTACAACAAGGGCGACGGCCGCTACCTGCAACTGGTGGTGAGTGCGTCGCGCTCGCTGGCGGACATGCCCAGGGCGGATGTGATCGCACTCGCGGTACGGGAGTTGGCTGAATTCTTTCCGGCGGTAGCGGAGGCGACGCTGGAACGCGCGCACGTGATCAAGGAACTGCGGGCTACGTTTTCGGCGCGGCCGGGGATCGAGGAGCTTCGTCCTGTCACGGTGACGAAGGCGGAGAATGTATTTCTTGCAGGCGACTGGACGCGATCGGGCTGGCCGGCGACCATGGAGGGCGCGGTCCGTAGCGGGTATATGGCCGCCGAGGCGGTTACTCGCGCAGCAGGGCGGCCACAGACGTTTTTACTTTAGCGGCGAGTAATCGGTCGCGCTCATGAACGTGACTTTGGTGGTCAGGGGCACGAAGTACTTTAGGCGCAATTCGGTCCACTTGGGATCGGCATTGAACGCGGCCCAGCCCGCTTCTCTGGCGGCGCGGTCCTTGTAGGACAGGAGATAGACCAGCGTGTTGGGATCGTCGAGATTCTGCCACACGGCCATTACGTCCACGCCGTTCTTCTTGAAGACTTCAAGTTCTCCTTCGCGAAAGCGTTTATGCAGCTCCGTGATTCCACCTTTGAACTGACCTACACCATCGCGGGTGGGATCGACGGTATAGAAACGGATTTCGAAGCAGCGGGAATCGCGGGCGGTGTTCTTGCCGAGATCACCTTGGATGTTGGGACCGCAAGGCACGGTAGAGGGAGCCTGTTTCCCTTTGCCTTTCGGGGCATCGGGTGCGGGAGCTTGTGCCTGTACATTTTGAGGTGTCAGGACGCGGAACGCCAAACTCGTGATGGCGACACCGAGCAGCATGCCTGAGAGTCCGGTTAGAACAAATTTCCTTTTCATAAAGTCTCCTTGTGATTACTGAAAGTCACTGGGCCGGAGCAGCGGAAAGCTGCGCCTTGCCGTCGAGCGCGAACACTAATAATTTCGGGTTTACCTGGACGGCTCCGCCGCGTCCAGCGCCCTGGCCGCCGGTGATCGCGACATATTGCTTGCCGTCGAGCATGTAGGTGATGGGCGGGCCCATGCCGCCGCGAAGTCCAGATTGTATTTCGAAAACCTTGTCGCCTTTGTCGGCGGTGTAGGCGATGAGACGTCCGTCGGGAACCACCTGGAAGACCAGATTGCCTCCGGTCGCAACAGTTCCGCCGCCACTTCCGCCGCCGGCTGGCGCGCGCCATCGTTCCTTCTGGTTCACGATATCCCAGGCGAGCAGAGCGCCTGGTGGAGCGCCTTCGGGTGCGAGAGGTCCGATGCCGGGCGGTGCAGGCAGGGCAGCCAGAGGCTTGGCCCCGGCCGGAGGAGGCGGCGCACCACGGCCACCCGCCTGACCTGTGTTCATCTGGTTTTCCTGATAGACGAAATTCGGATTGTATGAAAATGCTCGGGTGCCGCTGACAGTTGCCGGCACATACACGAGACCTAGCGCGGGATTGAACGACATGGGCGACCAATTGTGCGCGCCTCCATTGCTGGGCGCGAGCGGGATCGGCTGGGCGTGATAGTAGGACTCGGGATTGATGATGGGGCGTCCGGTTTCCTCATTCAGGCCTTTGGCCCAGGTGACGCGCGCGAAGGGCTGGCCGGAGATGAACTTGCCGGTGACGCGATCAATGACGTAATAGAATCCGTCCTTGTTGGCCTGCATGATGACCTTGCGCTGCTGACCCTTGATGGTGACGTCGACGAGCATCAACTGCTGGACGCTATCGTAATCCCATTCATCGCCGGGGACCATCTGGAAATACCACACCAACTTGCCAGTGTCGGGCCGGACGGCGACGATGGAGGCAGCGTACAGATTATCTTTATCCGGGCCTTGCTTCCGGGCGTCGGCAGCCCAAGGGCCGGCGTTACCGGTTCCGACGTAGAACAAGTCAGCGTCGGAGTCGTAGGACATGCCATCCCATACTGAACCGCCACCGCCCATCTTCAAACCTTCCGGATCCCAGGTAGCGGCCGCGCGGCGCATGTCGTCATTCTCGAAAGGCTTGGATGGATCGCCGGGAACGGTATAGAAGCGCCAGATAAACTGGCCGGTCTTGGCGTCGTGCGCTTCAAAGAATCCGCGGGTGGGGAATTCGCCGCCGGCGACGCCGATAATCACTTTGCCTTTGGCGATGCGCGGCGCCATGGTGATGGTGTAGTTGTTCTGCGGGTAGGCCACGCGGGATTCCCAAACGGGCTTGCCGGTCTCGGCATTCAGTGCGACCAGACGTCCATCTATGACGGGATCGATGATGTTGCCTTCATAGATCGCGACGCCGCGATTGACCGCGCCGCAGCAGATCTTGGGCTGTACGGTGGTGCGGTTTACTTCCGGATCCCAGCGCCACTTTTCCTTGCCGGTGCGCGCATCGACGGCATAGACGATGCTCCAGTTGGTGACGTTATAGATGGTCCCGTTGGACATCAGGGGGGTGGCTTCCTGGCCGCCGCCGCCGGGACCGATTTCAAACGACCAGTCGAGGCCGAGGCGGCTGACGTTGGTCGCGTCGATCTGCTTGAGCGGACTGTAGCGGGTTTCGCCAGGAGTGAGACCGTAACTCAGCCATTCTTCTCCGGTCTTGCCCGCGTTTCGCAAAGCGGCATCATCGATGCGGCGAGGCTGCTGGGCGGGTATAAGCCCATTCACACCCAACGCCCACAGAAAAACTGCGCCAATCGACGTCCAAAGCGCCACCCGGGGTGTGTTCATACGTTCTGAGCATTCTATCGAAGTCACAGGCGGAAATCTCGTATAATGGCTGCGGGCAGAATGCTTTAGACGGCAAGGATCGACAAAGGGGGCGGCATGTTTGACCGACACCAGAGGCACTGTGTGGTGACACTGCTGGTCGTGTCCGGCGTTGCCGGAGTGGTAAATGCCGCCAGTGCCAGCGATACGCGGCTGGCGGATGCCGCCAAGAACCAAGACACAAAAACGGTTCGCTCGCTGTTAACTCAGAAGGTTGACGTGAATGCGCGGTCCAGCGACGGCTCGACAGCGCTGCTGTGGTTAGCGCACTGGAACGAATTCGAAACTGCGGATCTGCTGCTTCGCGCAGGCGCGGACGCGAACACGGCTAACGATTTCGGCATGACGCCTCTATCGCAGGCATGCACCAACGGAAGCGCCGAATTTGTACGGCTGCTGCTGAAATCGGGCGCCAAACCAAACGCGGCGATCGCGACCGGCGAAACTCCACTGATGACCTGCGCGAAGACCGGCAACGTGGATGCGGTGCGTCTGCTGGTGGAATTCGGAGCCGCAGTCAACGCCAAGGAGCCCGCGCAGAACCAAACGGCAATCATGTGGGCCGCTGCAGAACGTCACGCGGACGTGGTGGGCGCTCTGATCGCAGCGCACGCAGATCTCAAAGCCCATACCAAAGAGGGGTTCACGCCGATCCACTTCTCAGCCCGGGTGGGAGATCTGGAGAGCATCAAGTTGCTGCTGGCGGCCGGGGTGGATGTGAACATTCAGACGCAGACCGGCCAGGCGCCGTCCGGCGATAGCGAAGAGCCCGCCATTACCATCGGACTCACCAGGGCTGCCAGGGTCGGGGGAGCTCCGGGCTACACTCCCTTACTGGTTGCGACGCTGCGAGCACAGGTGGACGTCGCGCTGTATCTGCTGGATCATGGCGCCGATCCTAATATTGAAGCTGCCGGATTCACGCCGCTGCATTGGGCGTCGACCACCTGGGAAGGCTACGCGGCGAATCCAGTGTACGGTTTTGAAGATCCCATGTCGGGGATTCCCGATCGTCAGGCCAAGCTGCGACTGGTGAAGGCTCTGCTGGCGCACGGCGCAAACGTGAATGCACGCATGACCAAGCGGCAACCGTCGTTTGCCACGGGGTATACGGATGCTATTGGAGCGACACCTTTACTGCTGGCAGCGTCGGTACAGGACTCGGAGATGATGCGCATTCTGCTTGCGGCGGGCGCGGATCCGAAAATCCAGACGGCAACGAAGGCGACAGCCATCATGGCGGCGACGGGATTGAACCATGGCATCGGAGAGTCGCTGAACACTGAGGCGCAGGCGATCGAAGCGGTCAAGCTTCTATTGGATCTCGGGGTGGATCCGAAAGGCGAGACGACCGTCGGCGAGAACGCCTTGTTCGGCCCGGCGTATCGAGGATGGAACACGCTTCTAGCGCAATTGATCGATCTGGGCGTCAACGTGAATGCGGTCAGCAAGGCCGGCACCACGCCATACCGCGCGGCCAACGGTCAAGGCGACCGGCTCGGCGGCGTCCTGGTTAATAAGGAAGGCGTGGATCTGCTGCTAAAGCATGGCGCGGATCCTAACTTAGGAGTCGTCTGCGAGTCTCAGAACAGGTGCAGGGAAGTGAAATGACGCGCCACACTTTACTAGGCATCACGACGGGCTGTTTGTCGCTCTTTGCTGTGGCGGCACTCGGATTTCAGCAGAATGCTACTCCCGCGGGCGCGCTGGTGAATCAGTACTGCGTATCCTGTCATAACCAGAAGCTGAAGACCGCGAACCTCATGCTGGATCGTGCGGATTCCGCGAATCCCGCTAACTCGGCGGAAGCGTGGGAGAAGGTCATCGTGAAGCTGCGCAGCCGTGCGATGCCGCCTCCGGGCATGCCTCATCCGGATAACGCGACCTACGATGCTGTCGCCAATTGGCTGGAAGCAGGAATCGACCGCGCGGCAGCGGCCAAAGTGAATCCGGGCCGAACGGCGAGCTTGCATCGTCTGAATCGTGCCGAGTATGCCAACGCAGTGCGGGACCTGGTCGGAGTAGAAGTGGATGCCCAAGCGATGCTGCCGCCGGATGAGCAGGCATTTGGATTCGAGAATAATGCCGAGGCGCTTTCGATTCCACCGGCATTGTTAGACCGGTATGTATCCGCGGCGACGTCCATCGCGCGGCGGGCTGTGGGCGATCCCACATTGCCACCGGTGTTTGTGCGCTACGGTGCGATGAAGAATAACGCCAACGACTTGACTTATCTCCGCCAGACGGAGCGCCTGGGCGAGGACTTTCCGCTGGGTACTAAGGGCGGCATCGCGGCGAGCCACTATTTTCCGGTAGACGGCGAATACGTTTTTAGGCTTCGTCTGCAGCGAGCCTGGGAGACGTCGATCCGGGGCTTGAATGTACAGAATCAGTTCGAAATCCGCGTGGATGGCGTGCGGGTGGCGCAATTCACTCTGGGTGGAGGAACGCCACCGTCGAGGACTTTTGTGTACGACGGCGACGATGCCTTGCAAGCGCGCGTAGCGGTGAAAGCCGGTCTGCATCAGGTGATGGCGACGATGCTTAAATCCGACAACGGGGTGCCGGAAGGCGGCGGTCCGGATCGCCTGTCGCCGTACAGCCGCCAGGGCGACAACGCCAGCTCGCCCATCGCGATTGCATCGTTGCTGATCGGGGGGCCGCATAACGGCAAAGTTCCGGTGGATTCGCCGAGCCGGCAGCTTCTGTATGTGTGCCGTGCGGCGAACGCTGCTGAGGAAACGCCTTGTGCGACGAAGATCCTGTCGAACTTGGCTCGCCGGGCGTATCGGCGTAGCGCTACGGATGAAGATACACAGACGCTGTTGAGTTTCTACAACCGTGCTCGGGCTGCGGGAACCTTCGATGACGGGATTCGCTCGGCGCTGGAGCGTGTACTGGTGAGTCCGGATTTCCTATTTCGTATTGAAGCGGATCCTGCTGGCGTGGCTCCTGGGTCCGTTTATCGCGTGTCCGATGTGGAGCTTGCTTCGCGATTGTCGTTCGCATTTTGGAGCAGCATTCCAGACGACACGCTGCTGGATCTGGCCATCGGCGGCAAGCTGCACGAGCCGGCGGTGCTGGAGCAACAAGTCTCGCGCATGTTCGCCGATCCCCGAGCGCGGACTTCGCTGGTCCACAATTTCTTTGAAGATTGGCTGCAGACTCGCAACGTGTGGCTGCTCAATCCGGATAGCACGAAGTTTCCCTGGTTCGACGACAATCTCCGGACCGCTTTCGTGACTGAGACGGAGATGTTCCTGGACACGCAACTGAAAGAGGACCGCAGCATTTTCGACCTGTTGACGTCGAACGAGACGTTTCTCAATGAACAGCTCGCGCGGCACTATGGCATTTCCGGAATTTATGGGTCTCACTTCCGGCGGGTGAAACTCGCCGATGAGAATCGCTTCGGGCTTCTGGGCAAGGCTAGCGTGCTGGCGGTCACGTCGTATACGACACGCACTTCGCCGACAATTCGCGGAAAGTGGCTGCTGGAGAATATTCTGGCCGCGCCGATGCCGGCGCCTCCTCCCAATGTGCCTACGCTCGAATCGAGCAACAAGGATGGCAAGCCGTTGACGGTCCGGGAAATGCTGGAGATGCATCGCGCCAATCCGACGTGCGCGAGCTGCCACAAGAGCATGGATCCTCTGGGGCTGAGTCTGGAGAATTTCGACGCGATTGGGCAGTGGCGCACAACGGATGCCGGCCGCGCTATCGACGCCTCCGGCGTTCTGTTGGATGGCACCAACGTGAACGGTCCGCGGGAGCTGCGGCAGGCCCTGATGGCGAAGAAGACGCAATTCGCCACAGCCGTTACTGAGAAGCTGCTGACGTATTCGTTGGGGCGCGGGCTGGAATTTTACGATGCTCCCGCGGTTCGCGCGATTGACCGCTCGGCTGCTGCGGATGGGTATCGGTGGTCGTCGATGATGCTGGCGATCGTCAAGAGCGCGCCTTTTCAAATGAGAGCCACGGGTCAGATGAGAACCGCCGGAAAGTAATAAGGAGAGATATGTTCGTTGCGAAAAAGCACATCTCACGACGCACCCTGCTCCGGGGGGCAGGCACTGTGGTCGCATTGCCGTGGCTCGACGCGATGATTCCGGCTTTCGCTCCGGCAGCGACTACAGCTCCTGTGCGGCGATTCGGCGTCGTCTACCATCCGAACGGCGTGATCTACGACAAATGGCTGCCGACGGGCTCCGGATCGAACTTCGAGCTTTCGCCCACGCTGAAAGCGCTGGGGCCATTCAAGGACAAACTGATTGTCGTCACGGGTCTGTCCAGCGATCCGGCAGAGCCTTATGGTGATGGCGGCGGGGACCATTCCCGTGCTTGCGGGAGCTATCTCACTGGCGTGCATGTCAAGAAATCGGACAGCCTTTTGGAAAACGCTGTGTCGATGGATCAGATCGCCGCCAAGGCGTTTGAGAACGAGACGCAGCTTTCTTCCCTGCAGATGACGTCGGACGAAAACAGTCTGCTGGGATCCTGCGATCTAGGTTATAGCTGCGCTTATAGCAGTACTGTTTCCTGGCTTACTCCGACATTGCCGCTGATGGCCGAAAATAATCCGCGCGTGCTTTTCGAGCGGATGTTCGGGGCAAGCGATAGCACGGACGCTCGGGTACGCGCGGCGCGCCTCAAGCAGGACCGGAGCCTGCTGGATTCCGTAAACGATCGCGTGAGCCAGCTTCAGCGCAAGCTGGGCACGGCCGACAATCGCAAGATGAACGACTATCTCACGGCGCTGCGGGATGTGGAGAGGCGCATTCAGAAGGCCGAGGAGCAGAGCTCCAAAGAATTACCAGACGTGCATCAGCCGGCCGGTGTTCCCGATGGATTCGTGGATCACGTCCGACTGTTGTACGACTTGCAGCTGCTGGCCTACCAATCCGATCTGACGCGGGTGATCACATTCATGTACGGCCGGGAGCAGACGGGGCGGCCGTATCCGCAGATCGGCGTGCCCGAAGGGCATCATCCTCTCACGCATCATCAAAACGATCCGGTGAAGATGGAGAAATGCACGCGCATCCAGCGGCATCACATCGAGCTGTTTACCGAGTATCTAGTTAAGTTGCGCAATACTCCGGATGGGGATGGCTCGCTGCTGGACCATGTGATCCTGCTTTTTGGATCGGGCATCAGCAATAGCGACCGGCACACCCATGGTCCGCTGCCGACGTTCGTGGTGGGTGGAGGCTCCGGGACGCTGAAGGGCGGGCGTCATCTGATCTATCCGGAACACACGCCGCTCACGAATCTTCAACTGACGCTGCTGAATAAACTGGGCGTGCCAGCCGAATCGCTAGGCGATAGCAACGGACAATTCAAAGAGCTGTCGGAACTGTAGTCTACCGGGCCGTTCCTGAAAGGCTGGGTGCCGAGACCTGAGCCAAGCTGGCGTCCAAGGTGCGGATGAAGACGTCCACATCGGCGATCCCGATATTGAGCGGAGGCGAGATACGGATGACATTACCGTTCAATCCTCCTCGGCCGATCAAGAGACGATTCTCTCGCGCTGCTTCCATGAGGCGGACGGTTTCGGCTGTGGCGGGCGTTTTGGAGACGCGGTCCTGCACCAGCTCGATAGCTTGCATGAGGCCCATGCCGCGGACATCGCCGATGAGGGGATATTTTTCTTTCAGCTGTTCCAGGCTCGCGCGCAAATGAGCGCCGACCTTCGCCGCGTTTCCGGCGAGATTCTCTTCTTCGATCAGATCGATGACGGCTTTGGCAGCGGTGGTAGGAATCGGGCCGCCGCCAAAGGTAGAGATGGTGAGTTTCTTGACGCTATCGGCAACTTCCGGGCGCGCGGCGGTGAGGCCGATGGGGAATCCGTTGGCTAAACCCTTTGCGCTGGTGACGATGTCAGGAGTGACGTCCCACTGTTCGATGCCCCACCAGCGATTGCCGGTACGGCCCCAGCCGGTCTGCACTTCATCGCTGATGAAGACGCCGCCATATTCGCGCACGATCTTGGAGACGATCTTGAAATACTCTTTGGGCGGGGTGATGAAGCCGCCGACGCCCTGGATCGGCTCGGCGATCATGCCTCCGATCTGTCCGGTGGTGGTGGTGCGAATGAGCTCGCCGACGTCTTGAGCGCAGCGGACTTCGCAGTCGGGATACTTCAAGCCGAATGGGCAGCGGTAGCAGTAGGCATTGTGGGCGAAGGTAATTCCGGCCTGCACCGGCGGCCCAACTTTCCAGGCTGCCTGTCCGGTCACGCCCATCGCCAGCGACGACCGACCGTGATAGGAATGCCGCAGGGCGATGATGTCGGATGATCCCGTGTAGCAGCGCGCCGCGAGGATCGCCATTTCATTGGCTTCGGTGCCGCTGCTGGTGAAGAACGATTTCCAACCAGCGCCGGGAGCGATGGTCGAAATCTTACGCGCCAATGCTGCCTGGGGTTCGGTGGGAAACACGGTCGAAACGTGCTGGAGTTTGTCGACCTGTGCGTGAACAGCCTGGTTGACCTTCTCATTGCAGTGACCGACGCTTACGGTGAGGATTCCGCCGAAGAAGTCGAGATACTGGTTGCCATCGGCGTCCCACACATACTGGTCCTTGGCGCTGGTCAGCACCAAAGGCTCCTGAAAGTAGTGGAAGACGGCTGGGAACAGGCATTCCTGACCCGCCAGGATGATTTCGTCTTTAGTCACGTGGTCCTCCCGCTAATCTTCAGTATGTCGCAGGCAGGCGACCTCCGGTTGATGCGATAATTTCGCCAGGAACGCATGGCCAACCTCCGCGATCCCGGCTTGTACAATGACGATCTGGCGCCGATCGCGCTAGACAAGCGCACTTGGGGCCTGTACAACTACGTGTCGCTATGGGTGGCGATGAGCGTGTGCATCCCTACCTATATGCTGGCGTCCGGTCTGATCGCGGGCGGGATGAACTGGTGGCAAGCGGTGGGGACCATTTTGCTGGGGAACCTGATCGTCCTGGTTCCAATGCTGCTCAACGCGCATGCGGGGACGAAATACGGTATCCCGTTTCCGGTGCTGGTGCGCGCGTCGTTCGGCGTACGCGGCGCGAATGTTCCGGCTGTTCTAAGAGCGCTGGTGGCCTGCGGATGGTTCGGAATCCAAACCTGGATCGGTGGCCAGGCGATTCACTCCATGTTGCGGATTCTTTGGCCCGCGGCGTCGGACCCCAGCGTCGTGTGGATCTGCTTCGGGGCATTTTGGCTGCTGAACATCTTCGTGATCTGGAAGGGTATCGACACCATCAAGTTTCTGGAGGGCATCGGAGCGCCGTTCATGCTGGGCGTCGGATTGTTGATGCTGTGGTGGATCACGAGCAAGGCGGGCGGATTCGGCCCGGTGCTGAGCGCCCCGAGCAAGTTTCAGGACGCCGGATCATTCTTCAAGTTTTTCGTTCCGTCGCTGACGGCGATGGTGGGCTTTTGGGCCACGGTGGCTCTGAACATTCCGGATTTCACACGGTATGCCCGAAGCCAGCGCGATCAGGCGCTGGGACAGGCCCTGGGTCTGCCGGCTGCGATGACCCTGTATTCCTTCATCGGCGTGGCGGTCACGTCGGCTTCGGTGATGCTTTTCGGAGAAGCGATCTGGGATCCGGTGGCGCTCATCGGCAGATTTAACCAGCCGCTGGTGGCCTTCATTGCGCTGATTGCGATTCTGATCGCGACGCTCAATACCAACGTGGCCGCGAACGTGGTGTCGCCCTCGAATGACTTTTCCAATCTAAATCCGCGTCTGATTTCGTTCCGCACAGGAGGATTTATCACAGGGATTGTCGGGGTTCTCATGATGCCGTGGAAATTGTTGAGCGATTTCAGCGCCTATATTTTTGGATGGCTGGTGGGATATTCAGGATTGCTGGGGCCCATCGCGGGGGTGATGATTGCGGATTACTTCATTGTGCGCCAGCGGTCACTGAACGTGGACGATCTATACCGGCGAGGCGGGGAATATGAATACTCGAAGGGTGTCAATCCTCGGGCGATGGTGAGTCTGGCGCTGGGCGTGGTGGTGGCGCTGCTGGGGCTCGCGATTCCATCGCTACGCTGGCTGTACGACTACGCATGGTTTGTGGGCTTCGCGGTATCAGGCGGGTCCTATGTGATGCTGATGTCCGGAGAACGAACAGCAGCTCTTTCCGCGGAGGCGGTCGAACGTGGCCGAAATTAAGGGCCTAAGTGAGCAACTTCCGCCGCTGAGTTCGCAGGAGGCGCTGGTCGAATCGAACCGGTGCCTGTTCTGCTACGACGCGCCGTGCACCCACGCCTGCCCGACGCATATCGACATTCCGCGCTTCATCAAGAAAATCTCCACGGATAATTTGGCGGGTTCCGCCCGGACGATTCTGGAGGCGAATCTGCTAGGAGCGACGTGCGCCCGAGTGTGTCCGGTGCAGGAGTTGTGCGAGGGCGCCTGCGTGCTGGGCTCGGAGCACAAGCCCATCATGATCGGCCGGCTGCAGCGGTACGCGATGGATTACGTTGCGGGCCGGGATGGAGTGGTCAAGAAGTCGCCATCGACAGGGAAGACGGTCGCGGTGATCGGCTCGGGACCGGCGGGACTTTCGTGCGCGGGAGAGCTCGCCCGGCGGGGGCACAACGTCACCATTTTTGAAAAGCGGGCGCTCGCGGGCGGCCTTTCGACGTACGGAATCATCGCGCTTCGCGAGCCGATGGAGGCTTCGCTCGAAGAAGTCCGCATGATTGAGCGCATGGGTGTGCGGATTGAACACGAGTCGGAGCTTGGCAGAAATATTTCCATCGACGACTTGAAGAAGCGCTTCGATGCGATTTTCCTGGGGCCGGGGCTCGGGGCGACGCAGCTCATGGGGATTCCCGGCGAAGAGCTGATTGTGGATGGCCTGGAGTATATCGAGCAGAGCAAATTGAATCCGACAGGCATGAAGATCGGGCGGAACGTGGTGGTGATCGGTGCGGGGAATACCGCGATCGATTGCGCTACTGTCGCCAAGCGGTTGGGAGCCGATGCGGTGACCATGGTCTATCGCCGCTCCGAGCAGGAGATGAGCGCCTATCCGCATGAATACGAGTTCGTCAAGACGGAAGGAGTCGGATTTCGTTTTCTGACGCAGCCGGTGCGGGTGGTGTCGGATGGCGGACGCGTGATCGGGTTGGTTTGCGTCCGGATGGAATTGGGCGCTACTGATAGCTCGGGACGGCGCGTCGCGCAACCCATCGGAAACGGCGGCGAGTTCGTAATCCCCGCAGACCAGATCGTGAAGGCGGTGGGGCAGCAGAAGTCCTCGCTGGCGCAGGCGCTGAAGCTGGAAGTCGAGCGCGGTTTCATTCGAGTCAATGCGGATCTTGAGACCAGTCTGCCGGGGGTCTTTGCGGGCGGTGATTGTATCCGAGCTAAGAATTCGGCGTCCACGGTGATGGCTGTTCAGGACGGTAAGCTCGCCGCGGCGGCGATTCATATTCGATTGGGGAAGAAGAATGGCTGATCTCAGTATCAATTTCGCCGGCATTCGCTCGCCGAATCCGTTCTGGCTGGCATCGGCTCCTCCGGCGAACTCCGGAGCTCAGATTCACCGGGCATTCGAAGCCGGTTGGGGCGGGGCGGTGTGGAAGACCATCGGTCCGCCCGTGCTGAATGTTTCGAATCGCTATGGGTCATGGAACTACGGCGGCCAGCGCATGCTGGGGATTAATAACGTCGAGCTGATTTCTGACCGTCCTCTGGAAGTAAATCTTCGCGAGATTGCCGAGGTAAAACGCGCGTGGCCGGATCGGGCTGTTCTGGTTTCGGCGATGGTCGAGTCGAAGCCCGAAGCCTGGCACGATATCGTCCGGCGCATTGAGGATACGGGCGCGGATGGGATCGAGTTGAACTATGGCTGTCCTCACGGCATGAGCGAGCGCGGCATGGGCGCCGCCGTGGGCCAGGTTCCCGAATATTGCGAGCAGATCACGCGCTGGGTCATGGAAGTGGCCAAGATTCCCGTGATCGTCAAGCTTACGCCCAACATCACTAACATCGTGAGTCCCGCGCGTGCGGCGGTGGCGGCCGGGGCGAATGCGCTGTCGTTGATCAATACGGTCAATTCGATTACCGGAGTGGATCTGGATACGCTCGAGATCTCGCCGAATATCGGAGGCAAGGGCGGACATGGCGGGTACGCGGGCCCTGCCGTGAAACCGATTGCGCTGAATATGCTCTCGTCGCTGGGAACGGATGAAGTGGTTCACGGTTCGTGCCTGCCGATATCGGCGATGGGCGGAATCACCACCTGGAAGGACGCGGCGGAATTCCTGCTGCTGGGCGCGTCGAGCCTGCAGGTTTGCACGGCGGTGATGCACTACGGGTTCCGGATCGTCGAGGATCTGTGCGACGGCCTGTCGAACTGGATGGAATCGAAAGGCTTTCGCAGCATCGCTGACGTCACCGGCAAGAGCCTCGCGCGCATCTCTGACTTCAAGGATTTCGATCTTTCATTCCGCGCTGTGGCGCGCATCGATGAGACGAAATGCATCCAGTGCAACCTGTGCTACGTGGCTTGCAACGACACGGCGCACCAGTGTATTGATCTGATCGATGCGGCAGGCAATATGGTTCAGCCCTACGCCTACGCGGTGAGCTCGAACGGCAAGCAGGAAGCAGTGGAGACTCGTCCCCAGCCTCGCGTTCGGGAAGTGGATTGCGTGGGATGCCGCCTGTGTTACAACGTCTGCCCAGTGGATCATTGCATTGCGATGGTGGAAGTGCCATCCGGGAGAGAATCCGTGACGTGGGATCAGATCGTGAAATCGCGGCCTGAAGTCACGGAGGATTGGGAAGCGATGGAGAAGTATCGCAAAGAGAAGGGCATTCATGTGCACTAGGGTTCTATGGCCCTTCTGATTCGAAACGCAGACATCGTGACGGCGGATTCGCGTTATCGGGCCGACGTTTACTGCGAGGACGAGACCATCACGAGTATCGGGCCGAACCTGGGTGCTCCGCCGGACGCCGAGGTGATTGATGCGAGCGGAAAGCTGCTGTTTCCGGGATTCGTCGACCCGCATGTTCACATCTACCTCCCGTTCATGGCGACCTTCGCGAAGGATACGCACGAGACTGGAAGCATCGCGGCGCTGATCGGCGGCACGACGACGTATATCGAAATGTGCTGCCCGTCGCGGCTCGACGATGCGCTGGAAGGGTATCAATTGTGGAAGTCGAAGGCTGAGGGATCGAGTGCGTGCGACTACACCTTTCACATGTCGGTGACGAAGTTCGAAGACCAGACAGAAGGGGAACTTCGGGAGATCGTGGCGGATGGAATCGCGTCGTTCAAGATCTTTCTAGCGTACAAGAATTTCTTCGGCGTCGACGATGGAGAGATGTATCAGACGCTTCAGTTGGCGAAGAAGCTCGGCGTGATCGTCACGGCGCACTGCGAGAACGCGGAACTGGTGGGCAGGCTGCAGCAAAGCTTGTTAGCGCAGGGCAAGACCGGTCCCGAGTGGCACGAGCCGAGCCGGCCGCAGGTGGTTGAGGCCGAAGGGACCAACCGGTTCGCGACATTTCTCGGAGTTACGGGCGCGGCGGGATACGTGGTGCACCTTTCGTGCAAAGACGCGCTGGAAGCGGCGCTGGCAGCCAGGTCCAGGGGCGTGAAGATCTGGGTGGAGTCGGTTCTGCCGCACCTTCTGCTCGACAAGACCTATGCGGAAAGAACCGGTGTGGAAGGCATGAAGCATGTGATGTCGCCGCCGTTGCGGAGTCGCGACAATCAGAAGGTTTTGTGGGAGGCGCTGGCCGCGGGCTCGATCGACACCGTCGGCACGGACCACTGTCCATTCGATACGTCGCAGAAGCTACTCGGCAAAGACGCGTTTACGCAAATCCCCAATGGGATTCCGGGAATCGAGGAACGGGTGAGCCTGCTTTACACGTATGGGGTGAAGCGCGGGAATCTGGATCTACATCGTTTCGTCGATGCCGCTAGCACGCGTGCCGCCAAGCTCTTCGGCCTGCATCCGCGCAAGGGGACCATCGCCGTCGGTAGCGACGCGGACCTGGTGGTGTTCGATCAGGACTATCGCGGGAAGATTTCCGCAGCGACGCAACACACCAACTGTGACTACAGCGGATTCGAAGGTATTGAAGTCGAAGGCCGCCCGTCGATTGTGACGGTCAGGGGCAAGGTACAAGTTCGGGACGGTAAGTTCGTGGGTGAGCGCGGACGCGGCCGGATGCTGAAGCGGGAACCAGCTTACTTCTGAATATGAACGTGGATCCGAAGCGAACTGTCGCCGAGTTGAAAGAGCTGCGCGCGCTGACCGGCGATGAGAACGGCGCGCAGAGGATCGCCTGGACCGACATGTGGCTCAAGGCGCGGGAATGGTTCACCGCCAAGCTGGCCGGGTTGCCCGTCGAACATCATTACGATGCGGCGGGGAATCATTGGATCACGCTCGCTGGAGAATCGGACAAGGCCCTGATCCTAGGTAGTCATCTGGATTCCGTGCCGAACGGTGGGTGGCTCGATGGTTGTCTGGGCATGATGGCGGCTCTGGAAACGTTGCGCGGGTTTGCTCA
>Ga0105248_10002007_pt1 | contig 22603 bp, 21 predicted proteins | sample KBSS34metaG_FD_81524 | JGI IMG/M metagenome (GOLD analysis project Ga0105248, IMG submission 81524) | Switchgrass rhizosphere microbial communities from Kellogg Biological Station, Michigan, USA - KBS S3-4 metaG | ecosystem: Host-associated > Plants > Roots > Rhizosphere > Soil | place...
GGGCAGCCCGCAAAGCGGGCTGCCCCCCGAAAACCCTCACCCAAACCACAGAAAGAGGAAGAAAAAGACGCACCAGATTGATGTTTCGACGCATCAGGGGTGGGTCAAATTTAGATGCAAAAAGTGGGTCAGTTGCCGGTGCAAATCAACATATCGATGAACGTGTTCGACTTCGTCCACCGTGCGCGTGCGTCATGTCCGGCGACACGATAGGTAATCGTCTCCGGCGTGCCGTCGATCACGACATAGGGCCCTTCGCTGTGACCACCGTCGGCCGTGATGATCTGCCCCGCGCGAGGCTGGATATAGGTCTTTTCGCCGTCGTTGAAGATGAGCGCCGGGCGTTCGACGATACCGCCGACGATCTCATAGTCGAAGTCGAACGGATCCGTATTGGCCGCATGTCCGTCCAGGGAGACAGTCAGGGCGATAGCAACAAAGGCAAGGGCCGGTGCTTTTATGACGTGGCGCATCAGAGGCCCTTCTGGATCAGATTGAGGTTGTGCACGAAGCGCTCAAGATAGGCCGAGCCGGGCGCGGGATTCGCGCTGTGGTAGTAGGCAATTGCTTTCGCCACCGAATGGGTCTTGCTGTAGTTCTCGTTGAGAATGTCTTCGGCGACATGAATGTTGGTCGCCGGCGACAGCGCGTCCCACGACGAGACGAAGCGTCGCGCGTGGTAGCACCAGTTGATCTGCATTAGCCCAACGTCGAAATCGCAACGCCGCCGCGCCAGCAGACTCTGGATCGCTTCGTACGCGTCCTCGCGCGAGCGGAAGAAGAATCCCTGCCCCGCAACGTTCAGCGTCCAGGGCCACGCGCGCCCATTCAGTCCGGACTCGTTCAGCGCGATACCGGCGAGCACCTTCGGATCGACGCTTGTGTGCATCAATTCGAAGGGCGCCGTCGCACTTGCACATGCCCAGCCGCCGCGACCCTCTGAGATGGCAGCCTGTGCGTCGTCATTGAGCACAGTCGGTTGTAGCCAGCCTTTGCTCACGAGCAGCTGCTCGAGCGACACATCCCGCGAATCGACCGAGACCGTGATGCCCACATCGGGAGTACTTGCAACCGGCTGCCCCACAAGCGGAGCCGCCCACGTTTCGAAAGCGTGCAGGCCGCACCAGAACACGGGCTTTCCGCCGAACGTCGCCAGCGCGCGCGCGTTTCCCTGAGCGAGGACGACGCGCGTCGGACTGATCACCTCGGCGATCGCGGCGGCGTGCACGCCGTGCCCGCACATGGCGAGCACAGCTAATAGCACGGTAAAGATCCGGCGTCTTCTGGCACGCTCATTCATCGTGATATGGCTCCAGCACAATGTCGCGATTGACCTTAAGCATGAAGCGGCGCTGGCCCGGGTCCGAGGTAATCGTCGGCGGGATGTTTTTGTAGCGCTCGAGCACAGACTGGGCCGTCGTCGCAGCAACCTGCCCCGCCGTGCTGCCGACCTGCGTCACCCCCAGGGGGCCCGTCGTCGTGGACGTGTCGCCACCGTCGTATTTCCGCAGCAGGATCGCGACGAGAAACGACGTCCCAAAGATCTTCAGAAAGTGGTTATTGACGTCGCCCGAGAACCCCGCCGAGCCATCGCCGTCCGCACCCTGGGCGCCAAAGAGCGGCACATGCTTGCCGTTGGGCAAACGCAGTTCCGTCCCGGCAACCAGAATGCTTTCCTGCCCGGGTTGGATGTCCGAGCTATACGGTGCCGTGATAAAACTGCCCTTCGGGATCATCAGACAGTCGCCGCGGATACTGTCGTACACGTCGTTTTCCACCATCAACGAGGCAGTACCCGGACGATCGGAATCGAGTCGCTCGGTCGCGAGCACACCGATGTGGTGCGGTGGCGACAACACGCATCCGTGTGCCTGTCCAACGAACCCGGCGCGTGGGAAATCCTGGTTGCTGCCCGATTGCATGGAAACATTCTTGATGAACGACGTGTCGTGCTCATCGCTCGAATACGGGCGGGCTGACTGTTGCCCCCCGAGCCCCGCGGCCGCAAGTGCCGACGCGACACGGTCACCTACCGAACCCGCTGCGTCCTGTTGTGCGACTGCCTGCCTTGCAGCGACCTGTGCTGGCGTGAGAATTCCGGACGTCTGATCGGGTGCCGTTGGTGCCGTATCCTTGACTTTCAGGCCGGGCTTGAAAATCGGTGACGCGAAGATCGCATCGGTATCGGATTCGGCCTTGAGCTGGCTCGCCCGCTGATCGTTGACAAAGCCGTCGGCCGTCAGCGCCGGCGCAGCGTTCGCTGCACTCGGCGTTGCAGCGTTTGACCGCGCGCGCGCGGCAGCCGCAGCCCGCGCTTCCGAGGCCGCCATCTGGCGCGCGTCGCTCATCTGGTCCTCAATCGTCTTGTTGAGGTCCTGCGTGTTGTGCGATTTGTCGACGACTTCCGCGGCCTTGGCCTTCTTCTGCAGCGCCGCCTGCTCCTCTACCTTGGCGCTCTCCTTCACCTGGTAGTAAAAGCCGAGCGCCCCGATCACAACAGCCGCAACACCGCCGACCGCGTATAGAGCGTTGCGTGGCGATTTGCCCTTGAAAAGGCTCGCGTGCTGGTTGTCCTGTTGACCGTTCGGTTGATTCATGGCGTTTCTCAGAAGCCGAACAAGCCTGGCCGGCGACGTTTGATCGTGACTTCCTCATTCGGCGCGCGCAGCACGATCTCGTTGGCGATCTCCTGCACAACGATGTACTGTCCACGTCGGATGAAGTTCGGGCTCACCACGTCTCCGTGGTCCTTGACGATAGGCACGGCGAAGGGCGCGTCAGCAGGCAGACGCAACCAGACAGACTTGCCATCGTCGAACACCGTTTCGGGGCGGAACGAGGCCGATCCTGAGATCGTGTAGTCGAAATTAAGCTTGTCTGGCGAGACGCCGATCGGGCCAGAGTCCGTTTGCGCGTCGGAGTCGCCGCCGCGCTCGGTACCGGAAGCTCCGCCGCCCGCCTGTTCCCGGGCACGCACCTTTGCCATAACGGAGCCGAGATAGTTGAAGCGCACAGTCTGATAAAACAGTCCGCCCATCGGCGACGACACGAGTGTCATGTCGTACTCGCGCAGATTGGTAGTCAGATGAAGCGTGTTGACGAGGCCGGGCTTGACCGGCTTCACAAACACATGATTTTCGCCATCGGTGTCAATTACCCATTGAATCGAGTCGCCCATCGCGGGATCGGTTGTCAGGCGCTCGCCCTTCGCCAACTCGATCGTCGTGTTCTTCAGCGGCGCGGTCATGATCCGGTAGATCTGGTCGCGGCTGTATGGGAAGACAGCCATGCGCGCGTCGCCGGGCATGGTGACCGGATCTGAACCCGCGTTATAAGGATTCACCGGGCTCATCGGATCGCTCATCGCGGTAGCGAGATCGAAAGACGCAGCCGGGGACCCGTTCCCCTTCTTCGCGGCATGCGCGGTCGGGCTAACGGCAGCCGTGAATGCAAAGGCGACGACCCACGAGGTGAGCGTGCGGAAGGCGATCATCATTGGGTTTTTTGAATCGAGAACAACGGATAGAACAATCCGAACGGGTTCGCACCAAGTGCGTCTTCAGCGGTCGGTGGAACGATCTGATAGCGGAATGTCAGGGCATACTTCTGGACAGCAGGCCTATCTGTCGGGGACTGCGTTGAGATCGTCGTGAACTCAACAACCGCCGTGGAGTCCTCAAGCAGCGCGACATTTGATACGCGCACCTCGCGCACCAGTTTCGGATTCAGCACGATGGCCTGGAACGGCGCGTCGCCTTTAATCCAGTCACCAAACTGATTTCGTGCGTTCCCCACCATCATGGCTTTGACGCCATTGATGTTCCGCGCCATGCGAGAAGTCTGGATGTCGTCCGTTAGAACGGGTTCGATGGTGAACCAGCGTTCCACTGTCTCGCGAAGCGACGTCCGGATGGCCTGGTCGTCCGGCTTATAGGCTGTCAGCTGCCTGACGACGGCGTTACCGTTGGCATCTGACGAGACGCCGTACGACTTGACCACCGAGGGAGGCGGATTGCGTGTATAGACCGCGCCACCGGCAACGAAGACAAGAACGAAACAGAAGGTCTTCCAGTGATTCGCTTCGGTGCGCAGGCGCGCACCCATGTCAAAGATGATCTTTTCGGGATCTTCTTCGGAATAACCGCCGGGCGCGGTCGAGAGAGCTACCTGCTTCTTGCTTCGGAATAAACGCATGGCGGTCGATCCATTTGGGCCGACTCAATTCAACCAGCCCAAAGGGAAAGCCAGTCACGCAAAAGCAATGCGATTTACGGCCGCTTTCCGGTCATCCTGTTAAGCGGCACATGCAGCTTAGCCGGCTCAGGCTCTTAACCCGGAAAGATGCTGGAATTGGTGAGCTTTTCGGGTCTCTGGCTCACTCGATAAAAGCTTAAAGTGCCTAGGGGCCTCGTTTTGCGGATTTCACGGTTTCACAGTGTTTAAACAGCCTCCGAACGACCTTTTCGCACCATCGAGAATGCCGAATGTCCAGAAATTTCAAAGAGTTAAAGAGGCGTCCCGTGTCATTTCGCTACCCTTGGGCCAGTAAAAGCAACCTGAGCCGGCTCAGGTTGCTTTTACCCGGCACGCGCAACGCCTACAAAACCTTGACGGCTTATACCGATATCCAGCGCTAGCGAGAATCCGGAATGGTAGCGGCCACCTGCACGATCAAGGCCGTTAAGCCCTGCATCGAGTGAACGACAAGAGTCAGATTGCGCGGTCGGAGTATCGACCGACAACCGTTTGGGTCCAGCATTCGGTGGCGCGGTTGACACGGTCCAGGAGGGATCTCCCCTCACAACTTGACACTTGGGAAGGCCGCGTACGCTATAAACGTCAACAAGTGAGGAACGAAAATGCAAGGCAACAACTTCTCTCTCGCAGAAATTCCGAATCGCCAGACCGCGTTAGCTTTTCACAAGCGCCTGCGGGAAACGAATGCACCATTGGTTACTATGGGACGCTTCTACATGTCCGTCGTGCAAAAAGGCCTGTGGGCAAACCAAAAAGCGATGGCGTCGGACCTCGGCGTTTCCACCGCACAGGTATCAAGGATGCTTTCAGCTGCACGCTTGCCCGAGGAAGTGCTCGCAGTGTTTGCCGATAAGCCGCTGGGTTTCCGGGACGTTGCGACACTTCATACCCTCGTACAGCAGCTTGGCAAAACGGAGATCGCGAGGCGTGCCAAAGACATATCGTTCGGATGCTCCGTTGACGACATCTTCTCAGTCCTGACCACTGGAAAGAAAGCGTCGATTAAGGGAGTCCGTGTCAGTATTGTCCGCGGGCAAAAGCATTTGCGACTCGACGTGCCGAACTTTGAGCAGATCGCGCCACGCATAAAGGAGCTTGAACTAATTCTCAACGCCTTCTTTCCGTCGGATTTATTCGATAAGTAATGTGCTGCCAAACACGCTTAGTCGAGACTCTCCCCTATTTTTGCTCGAAGCCATGAAATGTATGCGGTCCTTCCAATGCCTTTTTAATGTGCCGATGTCGTGCTGGAACGTGTTGCCCTTCCCGCCTTGGGCCATATATTCGGTTGCAAACTGTTGCCTCTCGACAAGTGACAAGGCCTTGATTTTCTCCGACGTCCGGCCCGCGCGTTCGTCAGCAGATGAGGCGTCTGGGTCCGGTTTTGTTTGCTTCTGAGGAAGAAGCTGCACGTCTGCGTTGCGCTTCGTCGACACCAACTCAATCCGCGCGCCCCTTTTTCGACCACGGTCCGCGGATACGCGCATATTCCATTCTTCATGCTCGCATACTCGATAAGCCCCGACGCTTCCCAGTCCGTTCTACCGCCTTCATGCAGGAGGTCGATTGACATGGGCGTCGACATTACTTTCAGCAACGCCCGTTTGAGGGCATCGTGATTCTTGCTGTCAAATCCCAGCATCGTACAAAGGATACCGACCAGCAGCGAGTACCTCTTGTTCGGCAGGAGCTCGTTGAAAGCGTTCAAAAAAGAAGAACGTTCACGATTTTTGATCGAGCAGCGATAGCTCGCCGCTCACACGAACGGTCGCGACGTGCTTCCTCAATTTGCTGGGTGACCGAGATACCGGTTTTGCGCTAGGCATGTCAAGCGGCCGCTCGACTCTTCGTCTTGGTTCTGAGGAAGACAAACTGTAGGAGTCCCCATGAAAGATCGGGGTGCGCAAGCAGATCGTCTTCGGTCAACGTTAGCGCGTCTAGTTTGAGACGCTTCAACAACAGCTTGCCGCCGGCTGAGGCAATATAGGCGCGCACGAGATCCTTGCGGGACTTCGGATCCGCCGCATTGAACTGTTCGCGCCCAGTCTCGACTTCCAAGGCATTTCTGGATTTAATCTCTGCATCTCTGGCGGCGTGACTCGCCTCAACGCTCTTCAAGCTCAGCTCTTTTGCGCTTTCGCTTACCCTTTCGGCTGCGACCTTGTCTTCTTGCAATTGCACCATCCGGCGCTCAGCATCGGCGATCTGCCAGTTGTCACGAAGCGCTTTCATGAGATAGCCGGCCGGGCTCTGCGTGATTTTGCCCTGCTCAAGTCTAAAGCGGGTGTATTCAATCGCCTGCAGGATCCGCTCGTCTGTCCAGGTGGCCCGATTTTCTGAAATCAGATTGAATTGCTTGGTGCTAATGCCAAACTCGTTTTTGAGCGTCAGGTAGATTTCCTGCGCGCCTTGCAGGCTGGCCCGAACCGAATCCGCTGCCTCCTTTCGGCTCAGACGGAAACGTAATCGGTCAATTTTCTTGCTGGAAGGCGCCTCAGTCCTCGTCTCGTACGAGAGATCAATATCCGATAGCTCGTTGATCTGCCGCACCGCCGGTTCAAGGGTGTCACGTTTGAAGTACTTGAAAACCGCAGCACTAGGTCCCGACTTGCCCACCCAGGCTCGCACGACGTCGAGCGGAAGCCAGTCGGTCAGGCCGTGGGATACGAAAGGAAGAACGTGATCGTAGATAGCACGCGCTGCACTCAGTGTGAATGCCGAGGTGATGCGAAGGCTCAGCCAATGGGACTTTTGCGGATCGCGGATATGCCGCAACAACTGCGGAGGCACTTCGAAGCGGATGCGGCCGCCTCGAATGCCGACGATCCCGATCAACTGGACGGAAACCCAGAGATCTTCAGCAGTCGGAGCACGGTGATGTGGGGTATCAGTGACTTGAATGAGCGCTTTCTGCGCTTCCGTAACGACCGAACGCAAGTGTGTGTGGTTCTTGCTGTCGTACCGCATGAGCCACTTGAAATAGTTGAGCTCGACATCGTAGTGGGGAGCGGCGGTCTCCTCCTGTGCAACGATGAAATACGCGGCATCGATAAACCGGCGCGCGGCGATCCCGAGGTCGGTGATCTCGATAAATACGTTGTTGCGCTGGAAGCCGATCTCTTTGGAAGACTCCGTGATGGACAATCCGTCGGGGAACATGTCCTCGAAGAGAGCAAGCGACATCTGGCGTGTTGTCGCTTTTGTCAAAACCTCGTCTGCCATACGGTCCCCACTAGACGCTGTTGGCGGAGAGTAGCACGGGTTGGTGAGAAGTCAAACAAAAGCACTCACCTTCGGTGGAAGATCGTGCTGGTGCGGTTCGTCGCGTGTGTAACGCACAAAACCTCTCACCATCACTTTGCACAAAACCTCTCACCTCTCTCTGGCGCTGGCAATGAGCGCGCAAGGTTGAAATGGAGCCAGAGAACAAAATCCCTCACCCTCGCCGCGCTCTCTGCCCAACATTTCTCACGTTGCGTCGAAAAATGTCTCACTATCCCGCCCAATATGGCTCACCTTAACGGACAAAAGCATTCACCCATGGCACATAAAGACTCACCTTTGCACAGTCAAGTATCTGATTATGCAAGAGATGCCGAAGTCTTGTTTGTTGGTTTGGTGGGTAAACGCATTTAAAAAACTAACAAACCAGCGCCCAAGGTGAGAGGTTTTGTACAGGGCGCTGGAAGAAATAAGGGTGAGACGTTTTGTACCGATACTCAGTTGAGAGCCTCGGGCTCACGAAGCTGAAGCGACATGGTACAAAACCTCTCACCATTGCGACGCATGCGCGGAGCAAAGATCTGGTTGAAGGTGAGATCTTTTGTGCTGTCTTTGATGCAGTGATAGCAACTGGCGTGATGAACACGCCACACAGACCGCAATTCTCGGGCGAATACGCTACTTCTACAGGGAAAATAATCGCTTTTGGGGTATTCTACGCTTCACCACGATTTCGAGGAAAAGTGTGGAAATGACAAAAAAAAGCGAACTTCCAATCATCGATAGAACTGTGAGTTTGTCGTACATCGCGGAGTTTTCCGAACGGGTGGGGATTTTAACGGAGGAACTTCGCGACCAGATTTTGGCACCGCGTCCCCGGAAAACAGCGCCCTCCTTTACGACGTCGGAAGTCGCAGATCTATGTGGACTGGATCGCGGCAAAATCCATTACCTCGCCACTCGCGAGGGGACTGAGCTTCCCTCGGGGGAAGCATACGGTAGCGGGCGCAGCAGGTTATTTACGCTGGCAGAAGCGCGTACGTTTGTCCAGCAAGTGTCCGAGATCTATCAGTCACCGCTGGTCAGTGGTTCTCGCGACGCCGACGGTCGAGTATTACTTGTTGCCAATTTTAAAGGCGGGTCCACTAAGACAACGACAAGTATGTGCCTGGCGCAGGGACTGACCTTGCGGGGCAGAAAAGTGCTGGCGGTCGATCTGGATCCGCAGGCTTCGCTCTCAGAGCTGTGTGGTCTCTATGCAGAGAAGGAGGTCGATGATGAGTCAACCGTGCTTCCCTATATTTATGACCAGAGCATTGAGGGTGGCCTGTCTAGCGTCGTCCAGTCGACCTATTGGGACGGGCTGGACGTGATCCCGGCACACCCGTCGCTGTTCGGCGCGGAATTTCACCTGCCGGCGATGCTGAAGGTCAGACCGACGTATAAATTTTGGGCAATTTTGCGGCAGGGCCTGGAGCCGTTGCGCAAAAAGTACGATTACATCATTCTCGACACGGCACCGTCTCTCTCATACCTGACGTTGAATGCGCTGATGGCCGCAGACGCCATGGTGATGCCACTCGTTCCGGAAAGTCTGGATTTCATCAGTTCGGTTTCGTTTTGGAGCCTGTTTTCGGATATCGCTGGCAACTTTATGGCGATGGAGGCTGAAAAAAAATACGACTTCATCTCTATTCTTCTTTCCAAGGTTGACTATGGGGCGACGTCTTCGGCGCCCATCGTTCGCTCATGGGTGCAGCGAGCCTACGGAGAATGGTTGAACACGGTCGAAATTCCGGCAAGTTCCGTGATGAGCAATGGAGCCTTAGCCCTGTCGACCGTCTTCGACATCAGCAAATCAGATGGCGTTGCCAAAACGCTGCAGCGAGTTCGTCAGCCACTGATGGATTACTGCCGGTGGCTTGATGACGTGTATGTTGAAAAATGGAGGCTGGGACAATGAATATTCGTGCTCGCATGGCGGAGAAAACAGGCAATCTGAGGTCGGCCGCGGACATCCAGGCAGACGAGGCACGACGTCCGGCTTCCAACCCGAAGACCGGGCCGGGTATGGCTGGGGCCCTGGCGGCAGCGAACATGCGAATCCAGGAGCTAGAGGCGGCCGGCGCGCATTCGGAACTGTCGCTGTCGGAGATTGTTCCCAATCCATGGCAACCACGGCGTGTATTTGATCCAGCCAAGCTATCGGAACTTGCGGAGTCGATCCGCGAGGTAGGACTGATCGAGCCTGTGGTCGTCCGCAGAACCGAGACCGGTTTCCAGCTGGTTGCGGGTGAGCGACGTTTCCGCGCGCATCAGATGCTCGAGATGTCGACTATCCGTGCATTGGTGGTGGACTGTTCCGATCAGGATATGGCTGTGTTCGCGCTCGTCGAGAATGTCAGCCGAGAAGATTTGGCGGACTATGAGATTGGACAGTCGTTGCGGCGGACCGAGGCCGAATTCCCCAGCCGCAAGCGAATGGCCGAGGCGCTGGGGATGTCCCGTGCGGGCTTGTACAGGTTTCTGTCATTCGACGGGTTACCGCAGTTCGTTCGTCAGGACCTCGACCTTCGCCCACGTTTGCTTGGCGGGAATGCTGCCCAAGACCTTGGGGCCGTTATTCGTAAGCATGGGGACGCGGGGTTAGTTGCCGCCAAAGAGTTGTGGCCACTCGTAGTGTCGGGAAAGCTGGACCAGGGAAGAATCGCCGGCGCTGTGAGCGCCATGGCGACGCGAAAATCGACAGGACGGGTCGCAAGTGAGCGTAGCATTGATAAGTTTTTTGCGGGTAATCAGCAAGCTGGAAGTATTACAAAAGACGACGCCAGCTTCACGGTGAAGATCAAGGCTGGCGTGCTATCTGATGCGCAGGAGACGCTTATTCGCGAGCTCATCAGCCGCATGTTCACTCCCGCTCCAGCGAAGGACGAGTGATTGCCTGTCTGTGAGTGTCTCTAGTAGAGACACTCCGCTCCCCTAGCGCGCAACGCGCCGGATTTCATGGGGCGACTTCCTAACCCTTCGTTTCGTGTTACCAGGGCGTCGACTGCAGCGCACGGTTTGCTCTGGTTCCCAGCACTCGTCAGGCGATGAGTCGACTTTCTCCCGGCAACCGTAAGTGTCTCTACTAGAGACACTTATTGTGTCGCAGCACTGCCCGATGTCCGTTGAATGGCGTTATGGTGCTTGCTGACCACTGGTGGCTCGTTTACTTGAGCGGTATAGTCTCCCAATACAACATGTGTCGCCGATTATCCAGTGTCTCTAGTAGAGACACTCGCGCCCGCCGCTCTCACCGGGTCATGCAGGTTTCTGACATCCCACGGCCGACCTTTCCAGTTGTACGTGCCCAGGGACAGCAGCGTCCTTTGAATGGCTCTTCCAATTAGCCAATTCACTGCAACACAGAGACGAGAACGGGTGGCCTGATTAGAAGGGCGACGGAGAACGTCTCTACTAGAGACAATTCGGTTACCAACGCCGTTGCACGATCGATTCGCGGGAAGGCGTGTCGCGCGAACTGAAGCTGGGCTACAGTTTTCAGCTTTTCAGCGTACGAGGCTTTAACGGCGCGCGATGATGGGTGTCCGTCGGGGCAGCACCCCCTAGCAAGCAGCTTTCAAAGCAGCCTTACGAGGTTTGCTGGACGTGACGGTGCTGGCTTCTGCGCAGAGCTTCCGCATCTCGCTATGTCATCGGCATCTCACGACGTCGATGTTAGGGATGACTCCGGGCCTGCTGAAGCTCGACAAAATCAGAGATGACCGACCCAAGATAATTCACCCGCGACGGCATTGTCTCAACTATAGACACTGCATCGTTCGACGCGCGGTGCCCCCGACTCGTCTCTTAATCCAGCTTCAGGATCCGCGGCAGTGTCTCTACTAGAGACACTCGGAGAGGGAGTGGTGACCTTATATACTGAAAAGTGGTGCGGCGACTCCGAATGCCCGCGCGTGATCTGACTGATTCACGTTGATGAGTCTATAGAGGGTAGTCGTGTCTCGGTGAGCTCTTGGAGCAAGCGCACGCCCGGCGCCGATAGTCTGCTGGACCGTCGCCGTACAGCGATCACGTACTGCCCTCGCCCTGCGCAGGCACAACGATCGGAAATTCAGCGTTTGGCCCGTGGATGAGTTGATTTAGCAAAATGGGCCGCGGCCTCTCTCAGCATTCGTTGCTCCTCTGCCTGGACGTAAATCGTCGTCGTCTGAAGCGAAGCATGCCCGAGAATCCGCTGAACCACGTCGAGTGGAACATCGTTGGCCGCTGCCTGGGTCCCGAATGTGTGACGGAACGCATGTGGTGAAGTTGTAGCCAGGAATTTCATCTCATCGACGGTTAGATCAGGCATTCCAGCTATAAGACGCTTCATCGTCCAGCGAACCATTTTGTTGATGCCATCGGGCGAATACGAGCGGTCGCTGCCTCCATCGTGTTTGATCCGCGCGAGAGGAGTTGGCGGAATAAAAATCGGCTGGATCAACGGGCCCTCGGTCACTGAGTCGAAGTCCAGGCCACGGTCGGCCCAGTGCGCTCGGAGCGCCGCTACCGAATCGGGGGAAACCGGTACGGTGCGCTCTTTGCCACGTTTTCCAAGAACCGTTAGCTGCCATACTGGATTTTTGGGATTGCCGTGAGCGGTCGCGCGCATTTTTTCACGTTGTGCGACCGTCAATTCCTCACGACGCAAGCCGGAGTCGCCGCTGAGCAGCAGGGTAGCGCGCACGGTGCGCCAGTATTGCGCGTTAGCTGGCATGCACTGCGCGTCTACGTAGTTTCGCGAGCGTTCCCAAAGGCTGCTGGAAAATGCACGGTCGATTCTCATGCCACGCTCCCGCTGTATCACAACGGGATCTTTTATCGCTTTCCACGGATTGCCGGCAAGATAGCGGACATCGGCGAGCCAAGAGAATGCCGCGCGCAGGGCACGCACCGCGTACTTCCGCGTTTCTGCGCTCGACTCCGTCGATGCGAATGGCCGCCAGCGAAGGCTATTGCGGGCAAACCGTGGCCCGACAAATTCAGGGGAGGGCGCCTTGAGGAAGTCCTTGTAGGCCTCGCAATCGTCCGTTAACAGTGAGCTGAGCGCCTTGCCGCGAACACACACTGTCCACAGCAGGAAGCGTTCGAGCTCCTTCGTGTAGGCACGTAGTGTCTTGGGCTGGTCCCGGTACTGGTAGAGGTAGGCGCGTACCGCGTCGAGATCGTTGCGCGCGTGAATGTAGGCGAACGCGGTCGACCGGTTTGCCCCGTCAGCGCCGGACAACGGGGCGAGAAGCGCCATCCGTTCGAGTGGCACCAATATTTGATGGCGGCCACCGATCTCGATGATCTTGTGATCAGCGGCTGTGAACGGCGACCGTTCGTCGACGTCGTCTGCGATGCTGCCGAGCATTGCCTCGTGCGCGCGCAGCCACGCGACGATGCGCCGCGCCCGTCCCGGGCCGATACGACGGATGGCGCGCCACCAGCTGCCGCCGCGGGCGTTGCAGAACGCTACGAGTTGACCGATGCTGTCAACCCCAGCCTCTTTCAGACGCAACGCGATCAATGGCCGGAACCACATGCCGACGCCGTGCTCAGGGGAGGGCGGCGCTACTGCCAGGGCGGCAGCTTGCTCGACCATTTTCAGGCTGACGGCCGTAAGACGGGCGCTGCCGTGCGCGCGCGCCGAAGCCTTCAGGTGATCGGCGAGCACCGGCGAGCCATGCTCTATCGCAAGGGAGACTAGGCTGGCCTGCATCTGCCGCAGGTACGATTCGACCCAGCCCGGGGTCGCTTCGCGACCCTCCTCGTCTTCGGTGAAGTAGAGGCGTGCAATCGTCGCGGCCGGCACGCGCTGCACATAGGCGCGCAGAGCCGTGAAGTCGGTGCGTGTGTATCGGCGCTCGAGCGCGATGGCTTGGCGTTGATTGGCCATAAGATCAGGTCGGCAGGTGAGGGTAGTGGGGCGACTCCAGTGGCTGTTGGAGCCATTTGTCGCTGGTCAGCACGCTGGCAACGTGCGGCGTGACCCGTTGCCACCTTAGCCCTATGGCCTCTTCCGCGACCGGGCGCAATCTTGAACGAACCCATACCCGAAGTCTTCGACGTAGCGCACCCTCTTCCAGGGTCAGCGACCCGCGCGCGTACTTGAAGAAACGCGCCGCGCGTCCAGAGGCAATGCGGATGTGCGCCCCATTCACGCCGGCGATCAGCAAGCAGGCGGTGGCAACCAGCCGGTGCATGCCGTTGCCAAAGCGTACGGCTCCGCCGACTGTGCACAGGCGCAAATCCCTTCCAGCCTCAGAAGTGACAAATGGCGCCGTGCCGACATCGGACTCGATCCAAACGAGCGTGCCATGGTCCCGTGCGGTGCCATGAATTCCTGCCAAGAGGTTTCGCCAGCTCGTAGCATCGCGTGCGAAGTTGCGATGAGCGAGCGCAACGATTGCCTCAACGGTGACATCGAGGCAGAGGCGGCGAGAGTCGCCCGTACGTAGAGCCTCAACGTCCACCTGTACCTCGGGTATCAGACTGATCTGCTGGCCGAACGTCGGATGGGTGGGAGCAGCCTTTGTGTCTTTGACTCGCCGCATGGCCGTTTCGGCAAACGTCCGTTGTGCCTGCCCGATGCTCATAAGTGGATGCGTAGTGCTCAAACGAAGGCTTGTTACTCATGTTTGGATAGCGGGAAGGCTTATTGGGCCTAGGCTCGAAGTCTGTCCCCCCAATTTTAGGCTATTAAACGCAATCCTGATAATAAGAATTATCAGGATTGGGATGGAGTACCTTGTTCATTTCCGGGTCGTCTGGCGTCATATTTTGAGGCGGCTGTTCGGTACTGGCCGTTGCCTGATGGCGCCCGGATGCGGTACGGTGCCGGTTTCTGACTGCAGCGAGGTACTCACGCATGAACAAACAGGAACTGATCGACGCTGTTGCCGCGGGGACCGGCGCCAGCAAGGCACAGACGGGTGAAGCGATCGATGCCGTGCTCGAGGCCATCACCCACGCCGTGACATCGGGCGATGCGGTCCAGCTGGTTGGGTTCGGCTCATTCACGACCGGGCAGCGTGCGGCCCGAACCGGACGCAATCCCTCAACGGGCGCGGAGATCCAGATAGCCGCCGCAACAACCGTGAAGTTCACCGCCGGCAAGGCCTTCAAGGACGCGGTGAACGCATCGTCATGAAGACCGACATCGCGCCGTCTGTCTATGCGGGGCTGCAAAGCGAAATTACCAGCGTCGTGGAGGCTACGCGCGCGGCCGCCGCGCGCAGTGTCAATGCGCTGATGACGGCGACGTACTGGGAGATTGGCCGGCGGATCGTGCAGTTCGAGCAGGGCGGAGAGGGAAGGGCAGCCTACGGCGAAGCCCTCATCAGGCGGCTCGGCGCCGACCTTTCGCAGCGATTCGGGCGGGGCTTTGGCGCGCGCAATCTCGCGCAGATGCGGGCTTTTCACCTCGCCTGGCCGGCTGAACAGATTTTGCAGACGCTGTCTGCAAAATCCCCGTCGTCACCGATTGTGCCGACACCGTCTGCAAATTTCGGTGCTCAGTCGCCGATGCTTCAGGCGCTGGAGCCGGCAGCGATGGCGCAGGCGTTTCCCCTGCCGTGGTCAGCCTACGTGCGGCTGCTTTCCGTGAAGACGGCAGCGGCCCGGGCCTTTTACGAAACGGAGGCCCTGCGCCAAGGCTGGTCGGTGCGTCAGCTCGACCGGCAGATCGGTAGCCAGCTCTACGAACGGCTGGCGCTGTCGCGGAACAAGGCGGCCCTGCTCCGGAAGGCCGGCGATGTCCAGCCCGGCGACCACCTTACGCCGGAGGCTGCGATCCGTGACCCGTTTGTTCTCGAGTTTCTGGACATCCGGGATGAATACTCGGAGTCGGACCTGGAAGCGGGCCTGATCCAGCACCTCGCAGACTTCCTGCTGGAGCTGGGCGACGACTTCGCCTTTGTGGGGCGGCAGCGCCGCCTGAGAATCGACGACACCTGGTTCCGGGTCGATCTGGTGTTTTTCCACCGGCGGCTGAAATGCCTGGTCATCATTGACCTGAAGGTCGGCCGTTTCAGCTATGCGGATGCGGGACAGATGCATCTCTACCTGAATTACGCACGCGAGCACTGGATGAAGCCTGGCGAGAACCCACCGGTCGGGCTGATCCTTTGCGCGGAAAAAGGCGCGGCCGAGGCGCACTATGCGCTCGACAACTTGCCAAACAAGATTCTGGCCGCCGAATACCAGACCGTGCTTCCCGAGGAAAGACTGATCGCTGAGGAGCTTGAGCGAACCCGTACCGAGCTCGAGCGCCGAGGCATGTCCGGCGATACCGGCGACGCCGCTGGCTAGAGTGGGCTTGCGGCGCGCGTCACTGACGCACGAGACGATTGATGCGACTGTTCGCTTGACACCCGCTGATTGGCATTCGATGCGCATACCATACCACTCGCACTGGCTCCGGTCGTCGACCGAGCAGCGCAATGAAGTGCTGCCACAGCAATGGTGCAGCAGGCTGCTGCACAAATTCCGGCTCCGACCGAGCCTGTGAAGAGCGCGCATTCGCATGTTCCAGCAGGCGCCCTTTTGGTCACGCGCGAGCCGGTCGTTGACGCCAGCACTCACCGTTGCCACAGCTGCCTTTCAAGTACATCGAGACGGATCTGCCAGTGCTGGCGGCAAGCATCGAACCGTCGCACCACAGGTAGGCGAAAACATCGAAAAGTGAAGGGGCCGATAGTTGGGGCTATCCGACCCTTCGTTTCTGGCCGTGATGGGGCGTGGGTGCTGCCTTTTGAGCGCAACACCTTCCGATGAACTCGAGCGTCAAGGTGGCTCGCTCTCCGGTTATCCGGCCGCATGCTCCGACATCACACGACGTGGCGGGCGGTCGTTATGCGGTTTCGTGCTAATTTGCCTCGCGAAAACGATACAGCTACGATGACGGCCAATCCCATTTCTCACGGATGGAGAGTGATCGATGGCCTCCGTTAGCGTCGATCTGGGTTTCGGCGAGCGAGCGATTATTTCGCGACGTTCTGTCTCGGGCGCGCCGACGGCGATGCACGTGCGGGACGCCGAGGAATTCCTGAGGCGCTGGCCACGGACCCGGTCGGTTGATGAAGCTCGCCGCTACCTGCAGCAGCTCGCACTGCACGCTGGGTACAACCCGCCGGGTGTGAAGGGTAGCGATACAATCGCCGTGTTCCGGGCGGCAGTGCGAAGCGGCAAGGTAACGGTCGTGATCGAGCGCGCTGCCACGCGCCCCGGAGGCGGGAGCAGCGCAGCCCAGTCGACCGCACGACCCGACACTGCAGTCGGGCCTTCCCGACAATCATTTGCGGAGATGGCCCCGGTTGCAAGCGGTGAATCGGTGCTTGGCGATGGAGCCTCCCCTACGAGGGTCCACTCTTGGATGCAGAGCTACGACGACGTTAGCGCGGACGATCTGATCAGTTACATCGAGAGCGTGGTAGGTAAGACACCAGCTCAGGTGGCTGGCACTGAGGGAAACACCAGCCTAGGTACTGCGCTGTCCGCGCCTCTCGCAGACTCCGGGCCGTTCGCTTTGACTTCCGGCTCGACAACTGATGATTTGACGACTGTTGCTGCGCGAGGGGTTAGCGAGGCGGACGAGGCCGGGTGCTTTGAGCAGTACGAGCGGGATCTGGAAATGTGTCAGGCGGTTGCGGCCCCTATGGGCGGCGCTCGTGGGCTGGCACTGTGCAAGCAGCAGGCATTCGATAACTACCAGCAGTGCAGGGGGTATTGATGGCAACGCATCCGCCTTACTCGGTCGTCTTGACCTACAACGAAGACCAACAGAAGTTCAATGTCCAGACGGCTGATCCGGCGAAACTCGCACCGCTGCTGGCAGGCCGGCTTGACATGCCGATTCTGCTGGAGGAATTTGATCATCGGATTGACGATGAATTTGCCCGACGCCTTGGCGTCGCGGTGCTCAATCTGATTGCTTTGGGCAAGCCTGATCTGAAGCAGTACATGAGCGTCACGCCGGGTCCGATCGCACGGGATGAAGACACGAAGCGCCGATGAACCTTTGACAACGGACGCTGCACCGGGCGGTTCAGGTACAAGAGACCATCACGGCGTGCCGTTGGCGCGTCCGTTGGCGCGTCCGTTACTCGATGTTTTTCTGCGTCAGCCCTGGCAAAAGTTGCCCAAACGCAACAGCGGCAAACGTCGCCGCATAGCCTTGACTTGCCTCCCGCGATGCGACAATGGCCGCATAAGGGGAGATGTGCATGATTGAGTATGTAAGCGACAGGCTGCTAGCAGCGCTTTTCCCGCCAGGCACGGGCGATCCGGGCACGTTGCGCGTCGCCGGTCCGCTTCCGGTTGACCAGACGATTGAAGTCAGCGGAATCGATTTCGACGGAACCCGCCACCTCGTCTTTTTTGCCGACGTGATGACGTATGCGGGACATGACGAGCAGTTTCTTCGTGAGACCGCGTCCGCGTGGAATAGTGGATTCGTGCCCGCACCGGCGTCGCGGCTCGTGAAGTTTTTCCGGGTCGAAGCTGATCGTGAGACCATGTTCTATCCCTCCGCGTGGCCGCTACCCGATCCGGCAATGATCTGGCAGTTCAGCGAGGCGCTGGCAATGGCGCTTGTCGCCCACGCCTATCCGGTGACGTTGCAATACTTCTACATGCCGCAGACGGGTAAACTGGACGCACTATATATAGGCTCGCTCGGAAATTCGAGCGCGGCGAGATGGGAGCACTGTTTCGCTGCGTGACTCAGCCCGCATCAGACGAAGGAGGTTTTTATGGCTTTGAACGCATCTAGCAAGCTTCGCCCGAAGGTGATAGCGCTGCAGAAGCGCGGGGTTGCCGTGATCCTCCAGCGTACTGAAGCGGCGGCGGACAGCGGCGCACTGACGGAAAAGAGGGCACGTGAGACGTATCGCGCTACGGTGCGAGTACGGACGCGGCGAACTGCGGACTCGGAATCATAGCCGGTCCTAAGCTCTTTCTGCCCGATCAAGGCGCCACCGAAAAGTGGCGTTTTTGTTTTGTGTCGTCCGAAGGTCCAGGATGCACCACAGAAACGCGCTACTAGATTTCGCCAATGCCCCGCTTGATGATACCAACCGATGAGCAGCTGGCGATCCTTGAAGCCGTCGTTGGCGGTGAAAGCATGAAGATCAAGGCGTATGCCGGAGCGGGGAAGACGTCGACCCTCAGGCTCGTGGCGGACCGTCTTTCACATCAACGTGGCATTTATCTCGCGTTTAACCGTGAGATCGCGGAGCACGCCCGGCGTCGATTTCCGGGGAACGTTGTCGCCGGAACGATTCACTCAATGGCGTACCGATCTGTATCGACCTCGCTCACCGCGCGTGTGAATCAACCTGCTGAGCAACCCCACGAACTTGCGGCTCGCTATGGCCTCGGGCCCATCGAACTTCCCCTCGTTACCGGAAAGACCGTTGAGGTTGCGCCCTTTGATCTGGGCCGGATGATTACTGAGGGCCTCGGCCGGTTTTGCCGCTCTGCAGACGATGCGCCACTCTCGCTTCACATTCCCGTCGACGAGAAAATCGACCAGAGGGCAGCCGAATGGCTGCAAAGCGGACTCATCTCCTACGTCGAACGGCTGTGGAGCGAAAGCAAGGAACCTCGCGGCCGCGGAGCCATCCTTCCCGACGTCTACCTCAAGGTCTGGGCCCAGTCTGGTCCGCGCATTGAGTCGGACTTCATTCTGCTGGATGAAGCTCAGGATAGTGATGGCGCGATCTTGCGGATTCTCAACGAGCAGGCGCACGCACAGATTGTGTACGTAGGCGATCCCTATCAACAGATCTACGAATGGCGGGGCGCCGTCAACGCGATGGCGAAGATTGAGGCAGCCGAATATTCACTTACCGAGTCGTTTCGATTCGGTCACACGTTCGCCGCGCTAGCGAGCCGACTGCTCCAGTTGCTTGACGAGGAGACGCCGGTTCGCGGCCAAGGCACTATCGGCTCTCTTCTGGTCGAAGACCCGTCGGTCGCGCCACCGGTCGACGCTATCCTCTGTCGGAAAAATGTTTCCGCCCTTTGGCATCTTGCCGCAGGCGTGGAGGCGGGCCAAAAGCCTGCTATCCGCATGAGCTCGGCTGAGATCGTCGCTTATGCCGATGCTGCCGATATGTTGCTGGCTGGACGTCGTACTTTCCGACCAGCTGCATTGTCGCTGTTCGAGACATGGAAGGACGTTCAGTCTTTCGCTCGCAGCGCGGCCGGTGTCGATGTGCTTCCGATAGTGCGAATCGTCGACGAGCTTGGAACTGACTATCTGCGCTCGCTTGCTCTGAGGATCACGCCCGAGGCGAACGCTGATTACGTCATCTCGACAGTGCACAGAGCAAAAGGCCTCGAATGGAGGCGGGTCAAGGTTGTGAATAATTTTCTGTTTAAATACGTCGACGGTCGCCTAACGCTGGACGACGACGAACTGCGGCTGCTCTATGTCGCATTGACGAGAGCACAGCATCTTCTCGATGTGTCGGATCTTCGTGAACCGCTTTTGAAGTTATTTGAGTGAAGGAAAACGCAGCGGCCCACGAAGCAGCCGCCCATATTTCCTCGAGGCTCAGAACGAAACGACCTTGGTGCTACTTCCGCAGCCGTTTGACACTGTCGCGCACGCGATAAAATGGTTTTGCGCAGCGTCTATGGCGGCTCGCGACTCTGAATGGCCGGTGTCGAGCGCCTCGAAAGGCCCAGTGCGACCCCTTCCGGTCATAGCTGGAACCGATGGCAATGGCAGATGTTGGCCCGGAAACCGGTCAACTGGATGTTCCGCCAGGAAAGACCTCCGTCTTCTCCTCGATGGATACACGCTGAATTGTCGATAAATAGGGTATTCTCAAATCCGCGCAAATTGGTAATTTACGAGGCTTTCAGTGAACGAAAAAGCCTCGCCGCCTGAAAGCAACCATTCGAATTGCTCCATGACTGAGCCTCGTCTGACATTCCTTGACCAGAGTGAATGGGAAAACTGGTTGACGCAAAACGGCGGTACCTCGACCGGGATATGGCTGCGCCTTGCCAAGAAGAGCGCCGGGCGGCCAACCTTGACTTACGGACAGGCGCTGGAAAGTGCCCTTTGTCATGGCTGGATCGACGGTCAAAAACAGACTGAAAGTGAAGAATACTGGCTGCAACGCTTCACTCGACGCTCCGCAAAAAGTATCTGGTCCAGTCTCAACAAAGATCGGGCCGAAGCGCTGATCGCCGCAGGCAGAATGCTTCCTTCGGGCATGCGAGAAATCGAGAAAGCCAAAGAGGATGGCCGCTGGGAGGCTGCCTATACGTCCGCTAGTAATTCGATCGTGCCGGACGACCTGCAGGCCGCACTGGATGCCAATCCCAAGGCCAGCGCGTTCTTTGCGACGCTGAACGGCCGAAACCGCTATGCCATTCTGTTTCGGATACAGAATGCCAAAAAGCCCGCGACACGGGTGCGCAAGATCACGGAGTTCATCGGCATGCTGAATCGTGGCGAAACCATTCATCCGTAGACCAGGAACTTCTTCGATAGCCGACGAAAGTCGCCGGACGATGACGCGGGAAGTTCTCCGCGCCCCAGCGCTGGCGAGCGCCGATCGATGCTAGCTTACGGTTTATTTATCGCTTTGGCGGCTATTCGTGCGTGACCGGCCGTTACGCAAATCTAACTGAGTGTCGGATTCTGGCCGCCTTGAGGCAACACCACTGACAATTTGCTCGCCAGAAACCGGCCACTGAGTGCGGCGGACAAGACCTCGACCATGCAAATTGGATAGTGCCTCGACCGGCGGCTCCTGGCGACTCCCGCCCGAACATGATCGGCTTAACCCGACCCTGAGGCGCCATTGAGCTTGCCCAATAACGGACTTTTACGAACGGCGATCACCCCCCTTCTTTCCTGTGTATTTTGTCTGTGCAATAATCTTCGCACTCATGTGACTGGCGCATACGGATAGAGCCCTATCGGGGAGCATGAGGTTGTTAGCCGCCGCGCGCCTGGGCATTACCTACTATCTCTGGAAAGGGGTTATGCCGGATTTCGCAAATCTGCTCATGTTCGGTCTTGTGGCGTTGGGAATGGTTTTAACACCGGGACCCAACATGATCTATCTGATTTCCCGCTCAATTTGCCAAGGTAGACGCGCAGGCCTCATTTCGTTAGGCGGCGTTGCGCTGGGCTTTGTGTTTTACATGCTCTGCGCAGCATTCGGGATTACGGCTTTCGTATTTGCGATACCTTACGCATACGACACGCTTCGTTTCGGCGGGGCTTTGTACCTTCTATATCTTGCGTGGCAAGCGGTTAAGCCCGGTGGGCGGTCCGCGTTCGCAGTGCGCGACCTACCGGTCGATACCCCGAGAAAGCTGTTCAGCATGGGGTTCATCACTAACTTGGCGAATCCCAAAATCGCCGTTATGTATCTATCCCTGCTTCCCCAGTTTATTACGCCGGGGCATGGCAGTGTGCTTACCCAATCACTGGCGCTCGGCACCGTTCAGATTTCAATCAGCCTTGCCGTGAATGCTCTTATCGCCGTGATGGCCGGGTCGATATCTACCTTCCTGTCCGGACGCCCACTCTGGCTATTGGCACAGCGTTGGCTGATGGGAACCGTTCTGACAGGTCTAGCGGTACGCATGGCGTATGAATCCAGAAAATAGCAATACCTTACCCGTCCGGTGATTGTTGGCGATCTATGAGGTAATGGTGAACGGCTGCTACTGGCCGGTCGGAATCCTATGCAACATGCATGCGCCGCTTGCGTTCCTCAGAACCAATTCGGCACCACGCGACCCATTGCTGCCACTCCAATCTCACTGGTAGATGTCTGCTTTGCACCGAGGTGCGGTCGGCCTCGGCTAGAGCTTGACGTCACCATCTCTGCCACGTTGCCGACATCGGGTCAGTGACTATCGCTCTTGCTAAACGACCGCTCATGTAAGCCCAGCCGACGTTGGCAGTAGCGTCGGTGGATCAGATCGAGCACATGCGCCTTGCGCTCGTAAGCGGCCGGTGATCCCATCTTGACGTAAAGCGGTCAGGCGATGGCGTTGGCGGGCTGCCATCGATGTGGCAACAACGCAGCAATGTCATTGGCCTTGTGTGTCGGGAGAC
>Ga0105248_10002008_pt1 | contig 22602 bp, 18 predicted proteins | sample KBSS34metaG_FD_81524 | JGI IMG/M metagenome (GOLD analysis project Ga0105248, IMG submission 81524) | Switchgrass rhizosphere microbial communities from Kellogg Biological Station, Michigan, USA - KBS S3-4 metaG | ecosystem: Host-associated > Plants > Roots > Rhizosphere > Soil | place...
GCCGCGCATCAGGCGCTGGACGCGAATTTCACCCGCTACACGCCGGTCGCCGGCATCGCCGATCTGAAGAAGGCCATTTGCGATCGTTACCGGATCGACTACGGCGTCGACTACAAAGAGAACCAGGTGATCGCCACCGCCGGCGGCAAACAGGCGCTCTACAACACGGCGCTGTCGCTGTTCGGACCCGGAGACGAGGTGATCACGCACGCGCCGTGCTGGCCGACCATTCCGGAGCAGGTCAAGCTGGCGGACGCGACGCCGGTCTTCGCGCGCACGCACGTCGACGACGGGTTCTCGGTTCACGCACAGGCGATGCTCGACGCGGTCACGGCGCGCACGCGCGGGATCATCGTCAACTCGCCCGGCAACCCGACGGGCGCGTTGATCGCCGAGGGCGAGCTGCGCACGCTGGCCGAGTTCGCGGCGAAGCAGAACATCTGGCTCGTCGTCGATCTGTGCTACGAGAAGCTGATTTACGATCCGGTGCCGCACAACCTGCCGAAGATCCTGGCGGACACGTGCCCCGAGCAGGCGGTGATCTGCGGGTCGGCGTCGAAGGCCTACGCGATGACCGGCTGGCGCTGTGGCTGGCAGATCGGCCCGCAGGCGGTCGTCGCCGCGTCGAATGCCATCCAGAGTCACTCGACGTCCAACGTCACCTCGATCACGCAGAAGGCGGCGGTCGCCGCGCTGATCGGGTCGCAGGCGCCGGTGACGACGATGCTGGACGAGTACCGCAGGCGGCGGGATCAGCTGCACGCGTGGCTGACGTCGGATCCGCGGCTGCGCTGCCTCAAGCCGGCCGGCGCCTTCTACATGTTCGTGGACATCGGCGACACGCTCTCCGCCGACGGGTTCCGCACGTCGCTGGAATGGGCCGATGCGCTGCTCGAAGAGCAGCGGGTCGCCGTCACGCCGGGGGAGGCGTTCGACGCGCCGGGCACGATTCGCATTTCGTACGCGACGTCGATGGAGCTGCTCGAGGAAGGCAGCAAGCGGCTGCTCGCGTTCGTCGCGGCGCACGCGCCGCAGACGGCGGCCGCGGGGTAAAGAAGGAACGCAAAGCGCGCAAAGCACGCAGAAAAACCTTTGGTTTATTTCTTTGCGATCTTTGCGGGCTCTGCGGTTAAACAACAGCATGGCCAAGGTTGTCGCCGTCATCGGCGCGTCGAGTAATCGCAGCAAGTTCGGCAACCGCGCGGTGCGCGCGTTTCAGCAGCAGGGCTACACCGTCGTCCCGATCAATCCCCATGAACAGGAAGTCGAAGGCTTGAAAACCTACGCGTCGGTGCTCGACGTGCCGGGGACCATCGAGATGGCGTCCTTCTATGTGCCTCCGGAGATCGGCCTCGTCGTCATCGACGAGGTCGCGCGCAAAGGCATTGCCGAGGTCTGGCTCAATCCGGGCGCGGAGAGCGACGCGCTGATCGCCAGAGCCAAAACGCTTCACATTCAACCCATCGTTGCCTGCAGCATCATCGCCATCGGCGAGAACCCGTACAGACTCTAGAGAGCCTTCCATGCCAAGCACGCCCAAACGCCCCGGGCCGGGTCGAACCGGCAACGGCACCACGACGCCGGACGCCGCGACCCCCACCGAGACCAGCGCCACTCCCGAACAACCGAAAGCCGCACCGCAGCCCGCGCAGGGGCAACGGCTGAACATCACCGATCTGAAGGACATGAGCATCCAGAAGCTCACGCAGATCGCGAAGGATCTCACGGTCGGCGGCGCGACCGGGATGCGCAAGCAGGAACTGATCTTCCAGATCCTGAAAGCGCAAACCGAGTTGAGCGGGTTCATCTTTTCCGAAGGCGTGCTCGAGGTGCTGCCCGACGGCTTCGGCTTCCTGCGCGCGCCCGACTACAACTACCTGCCCGGCCCGGACGACATCTACGTCTCGCCGTCGCAGATCCGCAAGTTCGATCTCCAGACCGGCGACACCGTGTCGGGGCAAATCCGGCCGCCGAAGGAAGGCGAGCGCTACTTCGCGCTGATCAAGGTGGAGGCGGTCAACTTCGAGGCGCCCGATCAGGCGCGCGAGAAGCTCTTCTTCGAAAACCTCACGCCGCTCTATCCGCAGGAACGCATCACGCTCGAAACGCCCGACAGCATTTCGTCGCGCATCATGGATCTGTGGACGCCGATCGGCAAGGGCCAGCGCGGTTTGATTGTCGCACCGCCGCGCACCGGCAAGACCATGCTGCTGCAGAGCATCGCGCAGTCGGTCGCGAAGAACCACCCCGAGATTTACCTGATGGTGCTGCTGATCGACGAACGGCCCGAGGAGGTTACCGACATGCAGCGGTCGGTCGACGGCGAAGTGATCTCGTCCACGTTCGACGAGCCGGCGCAGCGGCACGTCCAGGTCGCCGAAATGGTGATCGAAAAAGCCAAACGCCTGGTCGAGCACAGAAAGGACGTCCTGATCCTGCTCGACTCGATCACGCGTCTGGCGCGCGCCTACAACACGGTAATTCCGCCGTCAGGGAAAGTGCTGTCGGGCGGCCTCGACTCCAACGCGCTGCAGAAGCCGAAGCGCTTCTTCGGCGCCGCGCGCAACATCGAGGAAGGTGGATCCCTCACGATCATGGCGACCGCGCTCGTCGATACCGGCTCGAGGATGGACGACATCATCTTCGAGGAGTTCAAGGGCACCGGCAACATGGAAATCCACCTGGATCGAAAGCTGACCGACAAGCGCGTGTTCCCGTCCATCGACGTGCAGAAGAGCGGCACGCGCAAAGAGGAATTGCTGATCCCGAAAGAGGACCTCAATCGGATCTGGGTACTGCGCAAGGTGCTGAATCCGCTGTCGCCCGTCGAGGCCATGGAACTGCTCATCGACAAGATGTCGAAGACGAAGACCAACGCCGATTTCCTCAACTCCATGCAGAGAGGGAGTTAGGGGCATGGTCACCATCAAGGTCAGGCAGAACGGCCCCTATCGCGTCGAGGGCGACGATGTGACGGTGGTCGACTGGAACGGCGTGGCGTATCCGATCATCAAGCAGCCGATCGCGCTGTGCCGCTGCGGCGGGTCGACGACCAAGCCGTTCTGCGACGGCACACACTCGAAGATCGGCTTCGCCGCCGCCGAAGCTGCAGTGCCCGCCAGCGACGACAAACCCGCTACGTAGGCCGGGTGGGCCAGGTTGAGGCTGGCAGGGGGGTAGGCCAGGTGGCGCCGACCCACCCGGCCTCCCAGACGCACCCGACCTACCTGGCCACAGCGTTCCCTGCTACATAGACCGCGTTGATCTTGCGAACATTCGAAATGTCCGCGAGCGGGTCGGCATCGAGGACGACGAAATCAGCCCACTTGTTCGGCTCGAGCGTGCCCAGCTCCGAGTCGAGCTTCATGCAGCGCGCGGCATCGCGTGTGGCGGACGCCAGCACCTGCCGTGGCGTCAGGCCGGCCTTCGCCATCATCTCCAGCTCCATCAGCTCGAAATAGCCCTGGAACCGCGCCGGCGGGCCGGTGTCGGTGCCCATCGCGATCGGCACGCCCGCGTCCGACAGCTTCTTGAGGTTTCGGTTCGCCACTTCGAGCCCGGCCTTGTAGCGCTGCGCCGACTTGCTGTTCGCCATCGCCTGCTGACGCGCGGGCTGCTTCAACGCCTCGACCGCGGCCATGTCGGCGTGCTTGAGGAAGAGCGGATCGGCGAACCAGGGCGGCGTCGACTCGTAGACGAACGTCGACACTTCGCGCATCAGCGTCGGGCAGTAGCAGACGTTGCGCCGCTTCAGCATCGCGATGAACTGATCGTCGACCGCCGTGTCGCGCACGCTGTGGGCGATGAAGTCGGCGCCGGCATCGAGGACCGCCTTCGCGTCGTCGAGATAGAAGAGATGGACGGCGACGCGCAATCCCTTCTTGTGCGCCTGGTCGATCACCGCCTTGTAGATGTCCGGCGCCATCTTCGGCGTCGTGCCGAGGTTGTCGTCGACCCGGATCTTCACGATATCGACCTTCATCGCGGCGTCTTCGTCGACCAGCTTGCGCGCTTCGTCGACGCTCTTCGGCGCGAGCACCGGTCCGGCGACGAACAGGCGCGCGCGATTGAGCGTCGGCGTCCGTTGCGCGTCCCGGGCGGCGATGCCGGCGGCCTGATCGTCGCCGAGCGAAAAAACCGTGGTGATGCCGTAGGCGGCGTAGGTCTTCAGATCGCGGGCGACGTTGTCGGCGGAGTAGTGCCCCTGCTCCATGCCGACGGTGTTGCCGACGTGGCCGTGCGCGTTGATCAGGCCCGGGATCACGGTCTTGCCGGCGAGGGGCACGCGCTGCGCGCCGGCCGGAACGGTGACAGCGGACGCTGCGCCGACCGCGACGATCTTGCCGCCACGTACCAAGAGGGTGGCGTTGTCGATCGGCGCGCGATCGGTCCCGTCGATCACGCGGGCGCCGGTGAAGGCGATCGTGGGCGACGGCTGCTGCGCCGGCGTCGCGACGGACAGGAGAGCGATGACCGCGGAGACGAGGAGGAGGGAGTGCGCTTTCATGGCGACACTATAATGCCAACCGCCATGTTCCAGACACAAGGCGAGGCGAAACGGTTCTTCGTCCAGAAGCTGGTCGAACAGGCTGAATCAGAGGGCGCGCCCTTGTCCGCCGCAGAGCGAGGAATGCTCAGCTGGTCCGAAACCGATCCGGAATGGACGCCGACCGCCGACGAGGCAACCGAGCTCGTTGCGCAACTGGCGTCCGAAGTGTCGGACGATGAATACGAGGCAAGCATGGCCGAACTCGCGACGCGGGCGTACGAACGCGATGTCGCGGCCGATCCGGCCGCCAGGGCGCGATGGCAACAGGCCTTTGCCAAACTCGGGGAAGGCGACCACTACGTCAGCGTGATCCTGGAGCAGGCGCTCGGTCGCACACTGACAAAGGGCTGGTTCACGTAGTGACAGTGCCTTCGAGGACCGCCGGACCGCGCCTGCCGACGTTCCCGGTCGTCCTCGCGGGCGCCGCCGTGTTTCTCGACCTCTATTCGACACAGCCGCTGCTGCCGCTGCTGACGCGGGCATTCAACGCGTCGACGTTCGAGGCCGGGTTGACCATCACTGCTCCGACGGTGGCGGTCGCGATCTTCGCGCCGTTCATCGGCCGGCTGGCCGACAGGCTCGGGTTCAGGCGGGTGATCGTGCTGTCGGCCTGGACACTGACGCTCGCGACGGCGCTGGCGTCGACATCACAGAACCTGCATCAGCTGATCGCCTGGCGCTTCGTCCAGGGGATCGCGACGCCGGGGATTTTCGCCAGCACGGTCGCGTACATCCACGAAGTGTGGCCGCCGACGCATGCCGGACGCGCGACCGCGGCGTACATGACCGGAACGATTCTCGGCGGATTCACCGGGCGCGCGGTGTCCGGTCTGGTTGCGGCGGACGTCAGCTGGCAGGCATCGTTCGTCGCGCTTGCAATCCTGACCGGCGTGGTGGCGGCCGTGCTGACGGTCTGGCTGCCGCACGAGCCCGCGCGGCACGCAATCCACGGGGCAAAGGCCGGCCGCGGATCGATGGCGCACCTGTTCCGAAATCGGCGGCTGATCGCGACGTGCGGCGTCGGCTTCTCGGTGCTCTTCACGCAGGTGGCGGTGTTCACCTACGTCACGTTTCACCTGGCCGCTCCGCCGTTCGGCCTGAGCACCGTCGCGCTCGGCTGGCTGTTCGTGGTGTATCTCGTCGGAGCCGTGGTCACGCCGTTCGCGGGACGCTGGATCGACATCTACGGCCATCGCACCGGCATCGCGCTGGCGATGGCGATCGGCGGCGCCGGCGCGCTGCTGACGCTCGTGCCCTCGCTGCCGGCGATCGTCGCGGGGCTCGCGCTGTGCGCCACTGGCGTCTTCACCGCACAGGCGACGACGAGCAGCTACATCGGTGCGGTGACCTCGAAGGATCGCGCGCTCGCTGTGGGGATGTATTCGACGTTCTACTATGCCGGCGGGAGCGCCGGCGGCGCGCTGCCGTCGATCTTCTGGCGCACCGGCGGCTGGACGGCATGCGTGGGTCTGGTCGTGCTGGTGCAACTGGTCGGCGCCGCGATCGCGTTTACCCAGTGGTCACCGGCGCCGGCGCACCACGACGTCGTGCTGCCGGACTGACGTGAAGCGCCAACCACCAATGATCCGTGGCTGCCGACCCTGAAGCGCCGCGCTACGCCGTCATCGGCGGCAGCGGAACCGCGTCGGGCTTCGCTTCGCGCGGTGGGATGCCGAGCAGCCGGAGCAACTCTTCCCCCTCCATCACTTCGACCTCCAGCAGCCGGTGCGTCACCGACTCCAGTTTGCCGCGGTGCTCGGTCAGGATCCGCCGCGCGGTGTCGTGCGCCGCGGTCAGGATGCGCTTGATCTCGACGTCGATCTTCTGCGCCGTCTCCTCCGAGTACAACCCGCGCTCCTGCGGCAGGCCGATGTCGAGGAACCGCCCGCGCTTGTTGACGTCGTAGTTGATCGCGCCCAGATCGTCGCTCATGCCCCACTCGGTGACCATGGCCCGCGCCATGTCCGTCGCGCGCTGCAGGTCGTTCTGCGCGCCGGTCGAGATCTCGCCGAGCGCGATCTCTTCCGCCGTGCGCCCGCCGAGCAGGACGGCGAGCTGGTTGTAGAGGTCGCCGCGCTGCATCAGGTAGCGGTCTTCGAGCGGCAGCTGCATCGTATAGCCGAGCGCGCCGAAGCCGCGCTGCACGATCGAGATCTTGTGCACCGGATCCATGTCCGGGAGCGTACTGGCGACGATCGCGTGCCCCGACTCGTGGTACGCCACGATCCGGCGCTCCTTGTCGCTCATCACGCGCTTTTTCTCCAGGCCGGCGATCAGGCGGTCGATCGCGGACTCGAAGTCGCGACGGTCGACTTCGGTCTTGTCGTGGCGCGCCGCGAGCAGCGCGGCCTCGTTGACCAGGTTGGCGAGATCCGCGCCCGCGAAGCCGGCCGTGCGCTGCGCGATGACCTTGAGGTCGACGTCGGGCCCGACCTTCACGCCCTTGACGTGAATCCGCAGGATCGCTTCACGCCCCTTGACGTCGGGCTTGTCGACGAGCACCTGCCGATCGAAGCGCCCCGGCCGGAGCAGCGCCGGATCGAGTACTTCCGGCCGGTTCGTCGCGCCCATGATGATGACGCCCTTGCGCGAGTCGAAGCCATCCATCTCCGCCAGCAGCTGATTCAGCGTCTGCTCGCGTTCCTCATGGCTGCCGAACGGGCTCTGCGTCCGCGCCTTGCCGAGCGCGTCGAGCTCGTCGATGAAGACGATGCACGGGGCCTTCGCTTCGGCCTGTTGAAAGAGATCGCGGATCCGCGCGGCGCCGACGCCGACGAACATCTCGACGAACTCCGACCCGCTGAGAGAGAAGAAGGGCACATGGGCCTCGCCGGCGACCGCCCGCGCGAGCAGCGTCTTGCCGGTGCCCGGAGGACCGACCAGCAGCACGCCCTTCGGGATCCGTCCGCCCAGGTTGGTGTACTTCTTCGGGTTCTGCAGGAACTCGACGATCTCCTTGAGCTCGTCCTTCGCTTCCTCGACTCCCGCGACATCCGCGAACCGCACCTTCACTTCGTCGTCGGCGTAGATCTTCGCCTTGCTGCGCGCGAAGGACATGACGCCACCTTCGGCGCCGGACATGCGACGGAAGAAGAAGCCCCAGATACCGACGAGGAACAGCAGCGGGATGACCCAGCCGAGCAGCTCCGGCAGCCAGCGGTTCATCACCTCGCCGGTGTACTTGACGCCCTTGGCCTCGAGCTCCTCGGTCAGCTTCGGGTCCTCGACGCGCGTGACGGTGAACGCCTTGGTCTTGGCGTCGCCGGCCTTGAGCGTGCCGCGGATTGCCTGATCGCCGATCAAGATCTCGGCGACGTCGCCGCTTTTCACGAGCTGCTTGAACTCCGAGTAGGGAATCGACCGCCCCGGCGGCGTCATGTAATACGCCTGCGCCATGCCGAGCACGAGGAGCAGCCCGAGCCCGTACCACAGCGGCGACGAGGGGCGGGTCGTCAGCCGGGGCGTGCCGCGGCGATCGCCGCCGCGCGGATTCGGGGTCGCTGGCCTTGATGATGCCATCGCTAGATTCGCACCGGTTCCTGCTTCGTGAACGTTAACGCGTCCGCACCACCGTCGACGACGACGGTGTCGCCTTCGACGAAATCGCCTTCGAGCACCCGCAACGCGAGGGGGTCCAGCACGCGGCGCTGGATCGACCGCTTCAGCGGCCGCGCGCCGTATGCGGGGTCGTATCCCTCGCGCACGAGCTGATCCTTGGCGGCATCGGTCAGCGTCACGTGGATCTTCCGCTCTTCGAGCCGCTTCGTCAGCCCCGCGATCTGGATGTCGATGATCCGCTTCATGTGCTCGCGGCCGAGCGCGTGGAAGAAGATGATCTCGTCGATCCGGTTCAGGAACTCCGGCCGGAAGTGCTCGCGCAGCGCATCCATGACCTGACGCCGGGTTCCTTCATCCACTGTACCGCCTTCGGCCATCGTGCGCTCGGTGATGAACGCGCTGCCGAGGTTGGACGTCATGATGACGACGGTGTTCTTGAAGTCCACCGTGCGCCCCTTGCCGTCGGTCAACCGTCCATCGTCCAGCAGCTGGAGGAGCACGTTCAACACTTCCGGATGCGCCTTCTCGATTTCGTCGAACAGGACCACGGCATACGGGCGCCGGCGGACGGCTTCGGTCAGCTGGCCGGCTTCCTCGTAGCCGACGTATCCCGGAGGCGCGCCGAGCATCCGCGAGACCGTGTGCTTCTCCTGGTATTCCGACATGTCGATGCGGATCATCGCCTGGTCGTCGTCGAACATGAACTCGGCGAGCGCGCGTGCGAGCTCGGTCTTGCCGACGCCGGTCGGCCCCAGGAACATGAACGTGCCGAGCGGGCGGTTGGGATCCTGCAGGCCGGCGCGGGCGCGGCGGATCGCGTTCGACACCGCGGAAATCGCTTCGTCCTGGCCGATCACCCGCTTGTGGAGCCGCTCCTCCATGCGAATCAGCTTCTGGACCTCGCCTTCCATCATCCGGCTCACCGGGATGTGGGTCCATTTGCTGACCACCTCGGCGATGTCCTCCTCGTCGACCTCCTCCTTGAGCATGCGATGCGACTTCTGGATGTCGGCCAGCCTGGCCTCGACGTCGCGGATCTTCTGCTCGAGCTCGGGCACGCGGCCGTACTGCAGCTCGGACGCCTTCGTGTAGTCCCCGGCGCGCTGGGCCGTCTCGATCTCGCCGCGCAGCGTCTGCTGCTCGTCTTTCAGCTTGCGCGACTGCTGAATCAGATCCTTTTCCTGCTGCCAGTGGCTGGCCAGACGGCCGCGTTCTTCCTTCAGATCGGCGAGCTCTTTCTCGAGCTTGGTGAGCCGCTCCTTCGACGCTTTGTCGCGCTCCTTGCGCAGCGCCTCGCGCTCGATCTCGAGCTGCATGATGCGGCGTTCGAGCTCGTCGAGCTCCGCCGGCATCGAGTCGATTTCCATGCGCAGCTTCGACGCGGCCTCGTCGACGAGGTCGATCGCCTTGTCCGGCAGGAACCGGTCGGCGATGTAGCGGTTCGACAGCACCGCGGCCGCGACCAGCGCCGCATCCTTGAACTTCACCCCGTGATGGTGCTCGTAGCGATCGCGCAGGCCGCGCAGAATGCTGATGGTGTCCTCGACCGTCGGTTCGCTGACCATCACCGTCTGGAAGCGCCGCTCGAGCGCCGCGTCCTTCTCGATGTACTTGCGGTATTCGTCGAGCGTAGTCGCGCCGACGGTGTGCAGCTCGCCCCGCGCCAGCATCGGCTTCAGCATGTTGGAGGCGTCCATCGACCCTTCGGACGCGCCGGCGCCGACGACGGTGTGGAGCTCGTCGATGAAGAGGATGACCTGGCCCTGCGCGTCGGTGATCTCCTTGAGCACGGCCTTCAGCCGCTCCTCGAATTCGCCGCGGTACTTGGCGCCGGCGATCAACGAGCCCATGTCGAGCGCGACGATCCGCTTGTGCTTGAGCCCCTCGGGAACGTCGCCGCGCTCGATGCGGCTGGCGAGCCCTTCGACGATCGCGGTCTTGCCGACGCCCGGCTCGCCGATGAGCACCGGGTTGTTCTTGGTGCGGCGCGACAGGACCTGGATGACGCGCCGGATTTCCTCGTCGCGGCCGATGACCGGATCGAGCTTCTTCTCGCGCGCCATCTTCGTCAGGTCGCGGCCGTACTTCTCGAGCGCCTCGTAGGTCGCTTCCGGGTTTTCGCTGGTCACGCGCTGTGAGCCGCGGACGCCGGTCAACGCCTGGAGAATCGAGTCGCGCGACACGCCGCTTGTTTTCAACAGCGCGGCGGAAGGCGAGCGGCCGCTTTCGTCGGCCAGCGCGATGAACAGGTGCTCCGTGCTGACGAATTCATCCTTGAGACGATCGGCTTCGGCTTGCGCCTGGTCGGTGACGAGCTTGAAGCGCGGCGACATGCCGGGCTCGGCGCCGCCGTAGGCGGATGGGAGCTTCGCGGCCAGATCGCGCGCGGACCGGCCCACGGCCGCGGGGTCCGCGCCCATCTTGCGGAGCAGGTTCGCCACGATGCCGTCGCGCTGCTCCACGAGCGCCACCAGCAGGTGCTCGGGCTCGACTTGAGGGTTGTTGGCCTGCCGCGCGAGCTCGATGGCGCTGGCGACCGCTTCGCGTGCTTTTTCGGTGTACTTGTTGATGTTCATACTTCAGACTTGAGAGTTGAGAGTTGAGAGTTGAGAGTTACGCAACCGTGCTCTTCGCCCCTTCCAGTTTCTGCAGCGCTTCGAAATGCACGCGCTGCTCCGGCGTCAGCTCGCGCGGGAGCTGGACGTCGACGGTGGCATACAGATCGCCGGTCTCGCCGGTTTTCCCTGTCGGCGGCATCCCGTGACCTTTCAGCCGGAACACCTGCGCGTTCTGTGTCGTCGGCGGCACCTTGAGCCGCAGCGATTTCCCGGCCAGCGTTTTCACGTCCGCCTCGCCGCCGAGCACGGCCGTGGTCAGCGGGATCGACACGTGCGTATAGAGATCGCGCCCCTTGCGTTCGAACTGAGGATGGGGCGCAATGCGGATCCGGAGGTACAGGTCGCCGGCCTTCGCGCCGCCCGACCCGCGTTCGCCCTCAGCCGGTACGCGGACGCGGGAGCCTTCGCTGACGCCGGCGGGAATGCGGACGTCGACGCTGCGCGCCTCGCCGTCGTGCTGGATTGAAAAGCGGCGCATCGCCCCGTGATAGGCGTCCTCGAGCGAGAGATCGATCTCCTGCTCCAGGTCGCGGCCGGGGCGCGCGGCTCTTGCCCGGGCGCCCCGGGTCCGTCCCTGCGGTCCGCCGGCCTGGCCGGCGCCGCCGAAAAATGTTTCGAAGAAGTCGGAGAACGGATGTTCGCCGCCGAACATCTCGTTCAGTTCGTCCTGCGTCACCGTGCGGTAGCCCGCGGACTGTCCGGGATTGAAGCCGCCGTAGCCGCCGCCCGCCGCGCCGGCCTGTTCGTATTGACGCCAGTTGGCGCCCAGCTCGTCGTACTTCTTGCGTTTGTCGGGATCGCCGAGGACCTCGTATGCCTCGTTGATCTCCTTGAAGCGGCCCTCCGACGACTTGTCCTGGTTGACGTCGGGGTGGTGCTTGCGCGCCAGCTTGCGATAAGCCGCCTTGATCTCTTTCTGGCTGGCGGTCTTCGCGACGCCGAGGGTGGAGTAGTAGTCCTTGAAGTCCATGCAGGTAGTCGTTAGTCGTCAGTCGTTAGTCGTCAGTCAACGCCGAGCATGCGCAGCAGCTCGTCCAGCTCCTGCGAGATGCGGCGCTCGCGCACCATCGGGCGCACACGTTGCACGATGTCGGCAATCGAGAGCAGCCGCTGGACGCCGGCGAGGTTGATGCCGCCTTCGTCCACGAGCCGTTTGATGAGCTTGATGCGCGCCAGTTCCTCCCGCGAGTACAGCCGCATGCTGCCGATCGTCCGCGTCGGCTGCACCAGGCCGAGCCGCTCGTACTTCCGCAGCGTCTGCGGGTGCATCCCAAGCATCCGCGCCGCGACGCTGATGAAGATGAGATCCTGATCTTGCACCGATCCGATTATAGGCATTGATACGATACGTATCAAGTTGAGCAGTAGTATGCTGGCATGAGGTTCCCTGATCGATGTTCGCGCCGTCCGACTTCGTCACGATTGGCCTGTTGATCGCGCTCGAAGGTCTGCTGAGCGCCGACAACGCCATGGTGCTTGCGATCCTGGTACTCGGCCTGCCGAAGGCGCAGCGGAAACAGGCGCTGAGATACGGCATGGCGGGCGCCTTTGCCTTCCGCGCGATCGCCACGTTGCTCGCGGCGTACATGATCCAGCTCGGCTGGGTGAAGCTCGTCGGCGCCGGCTACCTGCTGTACCTGGTCTACCGCCATTTCGGCGCGGGACACGACGGCGGCGATCGTCGCTCGGCCCCGAAGCCGCAGCCGTGGATGGGCCTGAGCCCGTTCTGGGCGACCGTCGTGAAAGTGGAACTGACCGACATCGTCTTCGCCGTCGACTCGATCCTCGTCGCGGTGGCGATGTCGCCGAAGCGCTGGGTGATCCTGACCGGCGGCATCCTCGGCATCGTGATGATGCGGCTGGTCATCGGCAAGCTGCTCGCGCTGGTGGAGCGCTACCCGGTGCTGGTCGACGGCGCCTTCGTGATCATCGCGTGGGTCGGCTTCAAGCTCCTGATCGAGTATGCGCACGGGGAGGGCTACATCGGATTCGACATCCCGAAATTCATCTCGCTCGGCGTCATCGTCGTCATCTTCGGCGCCGCTCTGGCGTATGCGCTCGTCGCCGAGCGCCGATCGGCGGTGGTGGGTCACACGGACACGTCGCACCGGGGAGAACCGCACTGAGCCTTCTCCGGCCGCGGCGATGGAGTGACTGGCTGGCCCTCGGCCTGCTGCTGGCGCTGATCGGCATCACGGCGATCTCCGGCATCTGGCTGTCGCGCTACGCCGTCGCCGTCCACCGTCTCACGCGCGGCATCGGCGACACGGTGTTCTACGGCGCCGACGGCCAGCCGTGGTTCCGTCTGGACGAGCAGCGCCACGACGTGTCGCTCGCCGAGATCTCGACCGACCTGCAGCATGCCGTTGTCGCGGTCGAAGATCGCCGCTTCTATCATCACCCCGGAATCGATCCCATCGGCCTCAGCCGCGCCGTCGTCCGCGACCTGCGCGGCGGCGGCCGGATCGAGGGCGGCAGCACGCTGACACAGCAGCTCGCGCGCACCATCTTCCTGTCGAACGTGAAGACGTTCGGCCGGAAGATCAAGGAGGGCGGGATCGCACTGCTGATCGAGGCGCAGCTCTCGAAGAACCAGATCCTCGAGTTCTACCTGAACCGCGTGTATCTGAGCGCGGGCGTGTACGGCGTCGAGACGATGTCCGAGCATCTGTTTCGGAAGCCGGCGAAGGCCGTCACGCTGCCGGAAGCGGCGTTCATCGCCGGGCTGATTCGCGCGCCGTCGGCGCTGTCGCCCTGGTCGAATTACGACGGCGCGATCGAACGGAGCCACGTCGTCCTTTCCCTGATGCGCGCGCAGGGGCTCATCACGCCGGCGCAGGAAGAGGCGGCGCGCCGCGTGCGACCGCGCATTCAGCTGTACCGCCAGCCGAACGACGTCCGCGCCGGCTTCGCGAAGGAATACCTGCGCCAGCAGTTCCGTAACGAATTCGGCGGCGACAATCCGCCCGACTGGCAGGTGCACACGGCGTTTCTGCCCGCTGTGCAGGATGCCGCGGAACGCGCGGTTTCGGCGGGTCTGGAACGGCTTCGCCGCCCCGGCCTCGAGGCGGCGCTGGTGGCGATCGATCCGGCCACCGGCGACATTCTGGCGATGGTCGGCGGCGCCAACTACGCGAGGAGCACGTACAACCGGGCGGTGCGCAGCCGGCGTCAGCCGGGATCCGCGTTCAAGCCGCTGGTCTACGCGGCGGCGCTGGCGAAGGGGTATTCGCCGGTGTCCGTGCTGACGAACCTCCGTCACGTATCGGCGCCCGGCGATCCCGAGTGGAGCCCCCGCGGCGAGGCGGAGCAGCCCGATTCGCTGACGCTGCGCGCGGCGCTGCTGGAGTCGAACAATCCGGCCGCCGTCGATCTCCAGCAACGCATCGGGTCGCGCGAGGTCCTGCGGCTGGCAGGGGACGCGGGCCTGGCGGGACTCCCTGACGTGCCGTCGCTCGCGCTCGGCAGCGGCGTCGTCTCGCCGATCGATCTCACCGCAGCCTTCACGATGTTTCCTGGCGACGGGCAGGTCGCGCGGCCGCGCGGCATGATCTCCGTGTTCGATTCCGGCGGCCGGCAGGTGTTCGATCGTCCGGTCGAGCGCGAACAGCTCATCAAACCTGCGGTCGCGTTTCAGATGACGAGCATGCTCCGCGACGTCGTCGAGCGCGGGACGGGCGCGACCGCGCGCACGCTCGGCGTCCGCGGCCCCGTCGCCGGCAAGACCGGCACGACCGACGATTATCACGATGCCTGGTTTGTCGGGTACTCCACCTCGGTCGTCGTGGGTGTCTGGGTTGGATTCGATCAGCCGGCGTCGATCGGCCGCGAGGCGTACGGCGCGCGCGTGGCGCTGCCGATCTGGGCGGACTTCATGAAGCGGACGGCGCGTCAGTTGCCTCCGCACGATTTCACCGTTCCGCCAGGCATTCACGGCGAAGAGCTGTGCAGCGTGTCGTACCTGGCGCCGGTCGACGGGTGTCCGATTTACACGGAGTACTTCAAGGACGGCGATACTGTCCCGTCTGCGCTGTGTCCGATTCATCGCGGCTCGTTCAAACAGCGCACCGCGCGGGCGATCGAAGGATTTTTTCACGGGCTTGGCGGTAAGATTGCGGGCATCTTTCGCCGCCGGTAGACGCGCCTGAGATCATGGCCGATCCGCTCCGAATCCTCGTCGTCGACGATACGCCCGATCACGCGCAGATGGTGGAGGCGTTCATCCGCCTGGGGGATGGATGGCCTGATGCCGACGTGCGCACGGCTTTTTCGTACGACGAAGCCCTGCGCGCCTTCACCCTCGGCATATTCGACGTCGCGTTCTTCGACTACTGGCTCGGCGCCAGGGATGGCGTCAGCCTCCTGAGGGAGATCCGCGAGAACGGCACCGACACGCCGGTCGTCGTGCTCACCAACCGCGGCGCCGAAGAAGTCGCTGTCGAGGCGATGAAGGCCGGCGCGGCCGACTACCTGAGCAAGGTCAACCTGACCGTCGAAGCGCTCGAACGCGCGATCCGCCATGCGCTTGCGCTGCACGCCGGGGAGCTTCAGCGCCGGCACGCGGAGGCGGCGCTGCGCGCCAACGAAGAGCGTTTCCGCGCCCTGGTCGAGAACAGCTCCGACGCGCTGATGCTGATCGACGCCGAAGGGCGCATGACGTACCTCAGTCCATCGTGGATGCGGATTCTCGGCTGGGCGCCGGGCGAGATGCTGCGCCGATCGATCTTCGACGTCGTCCACCCGGACGATCGGGCGCTGGTGGGCGCGCGGCTGGCGGACACCCTCGGCGATCCGTCGACGACGATCCTGGAGCATGTGCGCTTTCATCACGCGGATGGCTCGTGGCGAATGATGGAAGCCGTCGGCGTCAATCACCTGGCCGATCCGGCCGTCGGCGGCATCGTCATCAACGCGCGCGACGTGACCGAGCGTCGGCGGCTCGAAGAGGAACTTCGCCAGGCGCAGAAGCTGGAAGCGGTCGGCCAGCTGGCGGGGGGCGTCGCCCACGACTTCAACAATCTGCTGACGGCGATTCTCGGGTATTGCCAGCTGCTGCTCGACGACATGCCCGAACCGAACCCGCTGCGGCCGGATCTGCTGGAGATTCAGGCTGCCGGCGATCGCGCGGCGGCGCTGACGCGCCAGCTGCTGGCGTTCAGCCGGCGCGAACTGCTGCACCCGCAGATCGTCGAGATCAATACGCTGGTCAAGCAACTCGATCGACTGTTGCGCCGTCTGCTCACCGAGCAGGTCGAGCTGGTGACCGTGCTCGCGCCCGATCTCCGTCCGGTGATTGTCGATCCGGCGGCGGTCGAACAGATCCTCGTCAATCTGGCGGTCAACGCGCGCGACGCCATGCCGACCGGCGGCCGGCTTACCATCGAAACCGCCAACGTCGCGCTCGATGACGGGGACCCGGTGACGCGCGTCGCGATGAAGCCCGGGCCCTACGTCATGCTCTCGGTGGCCGACACCGGTGAAGGCATGGATGCCGCGACGCAGACGCGCGTCTTCGAGCCGTTTTTCACGACCAAGGAGCAGGGGAAGGGGAGCGGCCTCGGCCTGGCGACGATCTACGGCGTGGTGAAGCAGAGCGGCGGCTACATCTGGGTCGACAGCGAGCCCGGACACGGCACGCGGTTCAAAGTGTACCTGCCGCCGGCCGGACCGTCCGTGGCGCCGAGGGCGTCGGCCGGGGGGGACGAGCTGGCTGGATGGGAAACCGTCCTGCTCGTGGAAGACGAAGACGCCGTCCGCGCGCTGGCGCGTGAAGTCCTTCGCCGGCACGGCTACGTCGTTCTCGAAGCGCGTCATGGCGTGGACGGGCTGCGCGTCGCCGAACGTCACAAGGACGACATCCATCTGCTCGTCACCGATATCGTGATGCCGCGCATGAATGGGCGCGAGCTGGCGCAGCGGCTGGGGTCCGTGCGGCCGAAAATGAAGACGCTGTTCATGTCCGGCTACACCAACCATGCGCTGCTGCCGGAGGATCTCGTCCCGGGTGCCGCCTTTCTCGAGAAACCGTTCACGCCAACCGTCTTCGCGCGCAGCGTCCGCAACATTCTCGACCGGGATGTACCGCGGTTGAGCTAAAGACGTCGTCGGCACTATTCGTGCACCTGAGTTGGAAGCTCGATGTCCGACTCAGCGGCCAGTCCCGCCCAGCCACTCTCGCCCTCCACCGCATTTCGCCGCCGGCTGCCGATTGGCGTGGAGTGTATCGATGCGCGCACCGCTCACGTTCGGGTCTGGGCGCCCAGCGTGTCACATATGGACGTCGTGGTGCGGGGAAACGAGTACGCGTCCCTCGCGCGTGAGGACAATGGCTACTTCAGCGGGACGATCGCCGCGTCGGCCGGCGACCGGTATCAGCTGAAGCTCGACGCTGACGAGAAGCTGTATCCCGATCCGGCGTCCCGCTTCCAGCCCGAGGGGCCGCACGGCCCGTCAGAGATCGTCGATGCCTCCTCTTTTGCCTGGACCGATCGCGGTTGGACCGGCGTGTCACGCGAAGGGCAGGTCGTGTACGAATTGCACGTCGGCACGTTCACGCGTGCCGGCACCTGGGCTGCCGCAGCCGGTGAGCTGCGCGAGCTTGCGCGGATTGGTATCAGGCTGATCGAAGTGATGCCGATTGCCGAGTTCGACGGACGCTTCGGCTGGGGGTACGACGGCGTCGACCTGTTCGCGCCGTCACACCTGTATGGCAGGCCCGATGATTTCCGTCGGTTCGTCGATACGGCGCATGCGCTGGGCGTCGGCGTCATCCTCGACGTCGTCTACAACCACTTCGGACCGTCGGGCAATTATCTGCGCGCCTTTGCGCCGGCGTTCTTCACCGACGTGTACAACGAATGGGGCGACTCGATCAATTTCGACGGTCCCGACGCCGGCCCGGTCCGCGAGTTCTTCGTCGCCAATGCCGGCTACTGGATCGACGAGTTTCATCTCGACGGTCTCCGGCTCGACGCGACGCAGTCGATTCACGACAGCTCGGAGGAGAACGTCATGGCGGCGATCGGTCAACGCGCGCGAGCAGCCGCCGGCTCGCGCTCGATCGTGATCGTGGCCGAGAACGAGCCGCAGAATACGCGGCTCGTGCGCCCGCTCGCGGACGGTGGCTACGGACTCGACGCGTTATGGAACGACGATTTCCACCACAGCGCGATGGTCGCGCTGACCGGCCGCGCGGAGGCCTATTACAGCGATACCCGCGGGGAGCCGCAGGAGTTCATCTCGGCCGCCAAGTACGGATACCTGTTTCAAGGGCAGCGGTATGACTGGCAGGCCGCGCCGCGCGGCACCCCGGCGTGGGGCCTGCCGCCCTCGGCGTTCGTCGTCTTCACCCAGAACCACGATCAGGTGGCGAATTCCGCACGTGGTCTCCGCGGGCATGCGCTCACCAGCCCGGGGCGCTGGCGCGCGATGACGGCGCTGCTTCTGCTGCAGCCGGGGACGCCGATGCTGTTTCAGGGGCAGGAGTTCTCGGCATCGGCTCCGTTCCTGTATTTCGCGGACTTCGACGCGCCGTTGAACGCCGCGGTCCGCCAGGGACGAGCGGATTTCCTGGTCCAGTTTCCGAGTATCGCCGATGCCGAAGCCCGGGCCGTGCTCGCGGACCCTGGAGCCCTCGAGACGTTCCATCGCTGCACGCTCGATTTCAGCGAACGCGAATCACATGCCGCGGCGTATGCCCTCCACGCCGATCTGCTCCGGCTCCGCCAGGATGAGCCGGTGTTCTCGGCGGTGCCGTTCGGCGGGATCGACGGCGCGGTGCTGTCCGCGTCGGCGTTCGCCCTGCGCTTCTTTACGCCGGATCATCGGGCGGATCGTCTGCTCGTGATCAATCTCGGGTCCGCGCTGGTGCGCGGATCGTTCGCGGAGCCGCTGCTGGCGCCGCCCGCGGATCGCGATTGGACGGTGCGCTGGTCGAGCGAGAGTCCCGCGTACGACGGCGCGGGCCTGCCCGATGTCTTCCCGGACGGCTATTGGCACATTCCGCCCGAATGCGCGCTGTTCCTGACGCCGGGTCCGAAACGGCCGCGTCGGCCCGCCGGCGTCCTGCGCCGCACCGCCTGAGAGACTGCATGCCTGATCTGATTCGTTGCATTCCATGGCCGCCCGCCGGCGCCTCCGATCCGGAATCGCTGGTCACGCGCGAATGGCTCGTGACCAACGGCCTCGGCGGCTACGCGTCGGGCACGGTGCCGGGCGTGATTACCCGGCGGTATCACGGGCTGCTGATTGCCGCGCTGCCGGCGCCGCTCGGACGGGTCGTCATGCTCAGCCATGTCGCGGAGCAGATCAAGCTCGCCAACGGGCGGTGCGTCGAAATTGGCGGTCGTGAACGATCGGGCGACGCGCCCGATGCGCACGGCACCGGCTACCTCACCGAGTTCCGCCTCGAGAGCGGCCTGCCGGTGTGGCGGTACGACGTCGAAGGCCTGGTCATCGAGAAGCGGCTGTTCCTGCCGCACCGGCAGAACACCGTGCACCTGTGCTACCAGCTGCTGAAGGGCGCCGACAGCGTCGAGCTGTCGTTGCGCCCGTCGGTGAACTTTCGCGCGCAGGAATTGCCGGTCAGCGAGCCGCTCGGCTGGCCGTACGAGTTTCGCGACGTCGATTCGCACTTCGAGATCTGTCTGGCCCACAGTCCCGTGCCGCCGCTCCGGATCGCACTCTCCGTGAAGGACGCGGCGTTCACGCGCCGGAGCACGCGGATCGACAACGTGCTCTATCCGGTCGAAGAGAGCCGCGGTTATCAGGCGCACGGGGACCTCTGGAGCCCCGGTTACTTCACGTTGAATCTTCGCGCCGTCCAACCGGCAACGCTCACCGCGTCGACCGACCCCATCGAGACGATGATGGTGATGGAGCCGCAGCTGCTGATCGAGGCCGAGCGTGGCCGACGCCGCCGTCTGCTGGCGCTGGCGGGACCGGCCGCGGCCGAAGGTGTGGCGGCGGAGCTGGTGCTGGCCGCCGATCAGTTCATCATCGAGCCCGCCGGCCGGACGCAGGAATCGGCGCGCGCGCATGCCTACGGCGACGAGGTTCGCACCGTGATCGCCGGGTATCACTGGTTCACCGACTGGGGCCGCGACACGATGATCAGCCTCGAAGGGCTGACGCTGACGACCGGCCGGTACGTGGAAGCGGCCTACATCCTGCGGACGTTCGCCCATTACGTGCGCGACGGTCTCATCCCCAACATGTTTCCCGAGGGGCAGTGCGAAGGGCTCTATCACACGGCCGACGCGAGCCTGTGGTTCTTCCACGCCATCGATCGCTACGTCGAGATCTCCGGCGACCACCTCACTCTCGCGCTCTTGTATCCGACGCTCAAAAGCATCGTCGATCACCACCTTCGCGGGACCCGTTTCGGCATCCATGTCGACGAGCGCGACGGACTGCTGGTGCAGGGCGCACCGGATGTGCAGCTGACCTGGATGGACGCGAAAGTGGACGGCTGGGTCGTGACGCCGCGCCGGGGCAAGGCGGTCGAGATCAACGCGCTCTGGTACAACGCGCTGCGGTTGATGCAGCGATGGGCCGCCGATCACGGCGACGAGCCGTCGGCATACGGCTCTCGCGCCGATCTCGCCCAGCGATCCTTCAACGATCGCTTCTGGTACGAGAAAGGTGGACATCTCTTCGACGTCGTCGACGCCGAAGGCGGCGGGAACGATCCGAAATGCCGCCCCAATCAGCTGTTCGCGGTCGCCCTGCCACACCCCGTGCTTGCGCCGGAGCGCTGGGCGCAAGTGATGGGCGTCGTCCGCGATCGACTGCTGACGCCGGTCGGCCTTCGCTCGCTCGCGCCAGGCGATCCCGACTACAAGGCTCAGTACTTCGGCGATCTGCGCAAGCGCGACGCGGCGTATCACCAGGGAACCGTCTGGGGGTGGCTCGTCGGCCCGTTCATCGATGCGTGGCTCAAGGTGTACCCCGACGACATCGCGGGCGCGCGGCACGCCCTCGACGGCTTCGTGCCGCATCTCGACCAGGCGTGCATCGGATCAATCAGTGAAGTGTTCGACGCCGAGATGCCATTCACACCGCGCGGGTGCATTGCGCAGGCGTGGAGTGTCGCGGAACTGCTCCGTGTATGGGTGAAGCTCGGGGGGACGCTCGATATGGCCCCGCTGAAGCCCGGCGCCGCGGAAACCCGAAGGGCGGACACTGCCGAAACGCGGACGGAGACTCCAGAAGCCGTCGGAAGCGTCCGGGCGTAGCAAGCCGGTACCTCGTGCCACGAGAAAGTCGTTGGTAAGTTCGGCTTCCTTGCCCGCCGATGCCGACGAGCGGCGTGCGCGGAAGCCGGACCGTTTTCCGTGGCACCGCCCTTGCGAGGTGATTCGCCGAGGAGAAGAGCATGGCCAAAGACACTCAGATGCAATCCGGGATTCTCGGCGACATCAACCCGAAGCCGGGAACCGAAGAGCCCGTCGCGTCGAAGAAGCAAAGCAGCGTCGTCCCAGAAGATCAGGAGTCCATGGTCGGCGGCTCGCAGCATGACCGCACGGAGCACTCGGGCACGCGCGACATCACCGAAGGGGTAACCGGCGGTCTTGGCACCGAAGTCGGCGGCACGCGCAATCTGCGGCAGGGCACCGGGCACACCGGCGGCGACATCGGCAACAGGCCGGAGTAGGACCATGATGAAACGCGTTCTTCTTGCCGTGTTCGTGATCGCTGCAATTCTCGCGGCGTTTGTCGTCGTGGGCTATGCGGCCGCTAAATCGTACCAGTTCACGGGCGTCGTCAAAGCCGTGGACGGAGGCAGTCTGACGGTAGAGAAGAGCGCGAAGGAGACCTGGCAATTCGAGGTGTCCAAGGACACGAAGGGCACCCCCAAAGTCGGCGACAGGGTCACGGTTTCCTACAAAATGGTCGCAACCGACATAGAGGCGAAGCCCGCGACGACCAAGAAGTGAACCCTCAGGCCTTTCCCCGCATCTTACGCAGCTCCCGGCGCTGGCGCTTGTCCGGCGAGTGCGGCGGTGTCATGGCCGCATGAAACAGGCGCTCCTGCCGCCGCGCCTGGATCTCTTCCGGCGTCGGTGGCGGCGTCAAATCCTCATACAATCCACGAGCTTCGGCCTTCGCGACGTGCCGCTCGGCGAGCGCCCGCACCTCGAGGCGCTGTTTTCTGCCAAACGGCCGGCTGATTTCCAATTTGTCACCGACACGTAACCGCCGGTTCGGTTTCGCCGGTTGCCCATTCACGTCGACCTTGTTGTTCCGGCAGGCCTTCTGCGCCTCCGACCGGGTTCGGAAGACGCACGCGACGTCCAGCCAGATGTCCAAGCGGACGCCGTCGGCGCCATCATCCACGTTGACCATTTCGCGGCGCCATTCTACAGTTCGCGCATGCGTATGCACAGATGACCGACGTCTTCCATCAGATCTACAACCCGGTCGGCGGCAGCGTCCTCTTGTCGGCGCTCGTCGCGTCGGTCCCGCCGCTCCTTCTCGCGCTGCTGCTGGCCGTCCTGCGCGTTGCGCCCTGGCGCGCCGCGGTGGCTGCGGCAGCCACCGCGGCGACCCTGGCCTGGCTGGTGTGGGGCATGCCCCTGTCGCTGACGATCGCGGCCGCCACGCACGGGATGGCATTCGGCCTCTGGCCGATCAGCTGGATCGTGGTCAGCGCCGTCTTCTTCTACAACCTGTCGGTCGAGAGCGGCGACTTCGACGTGATCCGCCGATCCCTCTCGCGCCTGACCGGCGATCGCCGCGTGCAGCTGTTGCTCGTCGCCTTCTGCTTTGGCGCGTTGATCGAAGGCATCGCCGGCTTCGGCGCGCCGGTCGCCATCACCGCCTCGATGCTCGCCGGCCTCGGCTTCGAACCGATCATGGCCGCGTCGCTGGCGCTCA
>Ga0105248_10002009_pt1 | contig 22600 bp, 16 predicted proteins | sample KBSS34metaG_FD_81524 | JGI IMG/M metagenome (GOLD analysis project Ga0105248, IMG submission 81524) | Switchgrass rhizosphere microbial communities from Kellogg Biological Station, Michigan, USA - KBS S3-4 metaG | ecosystem: Host-associated > Plants > Roots > Rhizosphere > Soil | place...
AACGACTGACGAGCTATTGCAGCCTCGGAAGAAGCGCAGCCCCGCGAAGACAACGACGAAGCAACCCAGCCTCAAACTCGTCCGCCGCATGGAGCAGATCGAGAGCCTGCCCACTTATCAGCAGCGGGCTTTGCTGATGACCATCGACACGTTCATCGCCGCCGCAGAGAGTAAGTAACAGGCTCTTCCATGTGTTTTTGAACACATGAGAAGAAGACATTCTTCTCATAGCTGAGAACCATCCGCAGCGGAGGCATCAGTCAAGGCCGCGCGTTCTGTGCGCGCCGCGTGAGCGGGCGAAGCGAAGCGGAGAGCCTTTACGGATGCCGGAGCGGAGGATACGCCGCGTCAGCGGCCCATGCTCAAGCCCTGAGAGAGTTCCATTCCAACCGGCTGCGGTTCGATCTTCTGCGCCGCGTCCGGCTGGATGGGCGTCTGCTGCTGCATCCCGGTCGGCTCGCTCGTCTGCTGGATCGCCGATGGATTCGACACGTCCCGGCTGAGCTGCTGGCCCAGCATCTTCGCATCGTTCGTGTACATCTGCACATCGAACTGCGCCCGCGAGACGGACACATAAGCCATGCGGCTATTCAGCAGCTCGCCGTGCGCTTGTGAAGAGTCAACGTGGATCAGCACTCGGTCGGCGGTCTGGCCCTGGCTGCTGTGACTCGTGACGGCGTATCCGTAGTCGAGATGCGGATGCTGCTTTGCGTTGAACCCGACTTCGCGGCCTGAGTCCATCTTCAGTTTCAGGTTGCCATCGCCGTCGATCTTATCGACCGTGCCCAGCTCACGATTCGCCAGCTTCTCCGGGTGATACGGCGCGGTCATCTGCACACGGTCGCCCTCGGCGAACGTGCGCTCCGTCTCGCGATAGACCGTCACGCCCTGCAACCGGCGCGGATCGTAGCTCAGTTCCTCGCCACTGCGCCGCGTCACCGTGACGGTGTTGCTCTCGCGGTCGGTACGCTCGACCCGCGCATACTCTCCAGCCTCGATCCCCAGCGGCTTCGACCCTTTCGAGTAGCGGATCACGTCGCCGGGTTCGTAGTTCTGCGCGTACTGCCGGTCGGCTCCGGTGATGTCCTGCCGCGCGTAGAGCACACGAACGCTATACTCATCCCCTTTGACCTGGCCCGTCTCCTGCATCGCTCGATGGATGTGGCTGTTGATCTCGCGGCGGCTTTCATTGTCGGGCGAGACAACCAACGTGCTCTCAGGCGAACGCACATACTCACGGGCGATTTCGCTGATGCGCTCGTGGCGGTCGCCGATCTCATGCACACGGCCTTGGCTGTTGAGATTGCCGATAGCCTCGCGCACATCGCCACGCGCAAGCTGCTCGACGGCTTCTTTCAGCGCAGGGTCTTTCTGCCGGATGATCTCATCCAAGTGCGCCGTGCGAAGCCCCGCCCCCTGCAACTGTGCATAGGGTCTGCCAGCTTCGACGGCCTCATGTTGCCGCGTATCGCCCACGAACAGCACACGATCATTTTCCTTTAGCCGCTCGACGAACGTGTGCATCTGCCGGGTGCTCGCCATGCTCGATTCATCGACCACATAGAGACGCTTCTGGCCGTCGTCGGCCCGGTCGCCGCGCGTCAGATGCCGTTGCAGAGTCTCGGTTGCCATGCCCGCCTCGCCTAACTTCTGCGCGGCCCTCGATGTCGGCGCAAGCCCTCTGACTTCGTAGCCCGCGCTCACAGCGGCCTCACGAACGGCGGCTAAGGAAGTCGTTTTCCCCGCGCCCGCAACGCCCTCCAGAGCCATCATCTGATCGCGGCTCGTCAGCACCGTCTCGACCGCGTTCCGCTGACTCAAGCTCAGATGTGGATGCTGCTCCATCGTCTGCTGCCGGGTCTGGCCGTCTGCGAGCACGTCGCGATTGCCCTGGCCCACGCGCATCCGGTCGATCAGTTCGCGCTCGTAACCCTGCATCTCGCCCGTCGTGAACGCGCGGCCTGCCAAGCCCTCACGACGTGGCACCTCGATCAGCTCCCGCGACTCGACGCGCTTCTCGAACTCGGCTCTGATCTCCGGCAACCGGGCCTCGCCCATTGTGTGACGCAGTGCGTCACGCATCAGTGTTCGCTCGTCGGCCACGGCCTCGCGCTCCATGCCGCGCTCACGCGCGTAGTTCACGCCGTCATGCGCTGCGCTCTGCGAAGACTCCGGCCTCAGCTCTACACCTGGCCGCTCGGCGGCTTCGGCAAGCACTCGCTGCGGCTGCTGCCCATACTCTGCGGCCAGCTTTTGATGCTGCGCCCGCACTTCATCGTGTGAGAGCGGCTGCTTCGCATCGCGTGTCTGATGCGCCGCGATCTGCGCGGCCCCGGCTCCCTCGCGGCCCTGCTCTCGCAACTGCTCCTCGATCTGCTGCCGCCGCGGGCTCGACGCCTCCAGGTACTCGCGGCTGTAACCCTTGATCTCCGGCTGTCCATGCTCGCCGCGCTCGATCTCATAACCCATCCGCTGCAACTGCACCGCAAGCTCCGAACGATACACCGCCGTCGCGTACTGCTGCGTTTTATAGAGTTCCTGCGGCTGCAAGGCCCGCGTATTGCCGTCCGCCGTTTCGGTCACGTTGAAGACGACCGCATGAGTGTGGAGCTGCGGCGCCGCGTAGCCATCGACGGGTCGGCTGCTGTCATGCTCGAACTTGGCCACAGCCCACGCGCCCGTCGTCTGCGCCGGGACGTTGCCGCCGATCCGCGCCTGCACATACTTTTCCATCTCATCGAGAGCAACACGAACGCTCTCTCGATGCGCCTCTTTCACGCGGTCGTCGCCGCCAACCAACGCAGTCAGAGAGACGGATTTCGGCGCGCTGAACGTCGCATCCCAGCCCGCCCGGTGCTCCATCGACCGCACCGTCTCACCCTGGGCGTTCTCATACTCACGCGCCGTCTGATGCCGGACAAGCTGCTCGCCGGTCGCTGGATGCTGGCCCTCACTGAGCCGCGCGAACTGCTGCTCGTTCACTTCGCCGGTCAAACCCCACCGCGCCGCAAGCTGGCCCTGCCACTCGCCGCGCACACTTGCGCCCTCCGTGTAGTAGTTCTCCTTGGCGTTGGCGAACTCCTCTTTGTGGTACGCCTGGGCCTGCCCCGCGCTGATCGGTTTGGAGAGCATCACCATGTTTACTCTCGAAGAGAGGCCCATGCCATCTCAGTGAACTGGTTTGGGACGAAGAACTGCTTTACTTCGCAGAGCGCATCATCGGCTTTACGCGCGAACAACATGCTGACGAGACGATAGTCGTCCGCTGTCTTGTACACGCCATAGCGGATGACATAGCCGCGTGCCTCCAGCGCCTTCGCCGCGCTCAGCAGCGACCGGCAGGCGTCCAGTTTCTCTTCCGCAGAGTCCATCACGGAATAGGCATCGTTCCAGTAGCGCAGCAGGTCTTTGAAGCTTGCGGATTCCCCAGCCGCTTCGTCCGTCACGAAGTGATCGTCGATCACCATGCCGTGCGTTCCCAGAACCGCCTCGGCGTCCTTGAGCGTAGCGAACCGGTGCGCGTCGATCAGCTTCATCTCTTCAAGCTGCTTCTTCGCTTTGTCCCACGCCTCTTCAGGACCAAGCACCTCGCGCGGCCCGATGAAGGAGTTCTCATCCATACGGAACGCCTTCGCTATCTTCCGCAAGCTCTCTTCGTTGACCTTCTCGCCGTTCTCGATGCGTTGTACCGTGCGCTCGGTGACACCGGCCTCAAGCGCAAGCGTGAGCTGCTTCATGCCTGCCATTTTGCGGAACATGGTTACTGCGGTGCCGATCTCCTGCGGAGTCAGGCACCGATATTCGTTTTGTTTTTCCGCCGTCGTCATTGTGGATACCTCCACTTGCAGAGTTACATGGGACGCCGTTCTATGAGCACAGATTAACCCGACAGCAGCACGACAGCGCCTCAGCTATTCGAAGTACGGATGCTGCTCGTTCACTTGAGCAGGCTGTCGTTCCTGCCGTTTCTCCGGCGTCGGCGGCTTCTTCTGCGGAGCAACCTGCACGACCTCGGGCTGCGGCGCGACTGCAACCGGCTCCGGCTGCGCGGTCGGTTTTACGACCGCCGCCGTCGCCTTGCGCTCGATGTACTTCTCCGCATGGCTCTCAAGCTCCAGATACGGGAAGCGCATCCGCAGCACATAGTTTCCATGCTTGAGATACCCATGCAACGGGTCAAGCCCCGCAACCTCGGAGGCCATGACCAGCGGTTCTCGCGTGATGTCCCGCGACTGATTCTCTGAGTTCCGGGGGAACTTGCCCACCGTCCGCGACTCGCGGAACCGCTCGATCTCGACCTCGCCGATGGCTTTCGAGATCCACTCCGACGCATGAGGCTCGCTCGTCTTGAGGAAGATCTTCGTCGCGGGCTGCGACAGCATTGCCTCGGCAACGTGACCGTACAGGGCCTCCACCTGGCTCTTGCCCTGGAAGCCCAGAACCATCGGATTGTTCGATTTCCGGTTCTCCGTGACCGCCGTCGTGAGCTGCGGCAACCGCTGCAAGCTGGCCAGCTCGTCGAGCACGAACCACGTCTTGCGCTTGGCCGTGTCATCGTTCATCATCCGCAGAACCAGCAGGTCAAGCCACAGGCTGATCAGCGGGCGCATCCTCTCGCGCATGGTCGGCTTCGACGTTAGGAACACCCATCCCTTGCGCTCTTTCGCCCACTCGACCGTGTTCCAACGGCGCTCGGTTTCCGACTCTTTGGGGAGCAGTTTGAAGGCGTCCGCGACCATGTTCAACGAGCCAAGAACACCGCTCCGCTGATTCGCCGCGTGGCGGTCGATCATGGCCGCAAGCTCGGTGCCTTCGACCCGTTTGTCGATCTCTTCCGCGTTCGACATCCAGTACGTCAGCTCCTGCGGAGTCGGTTTCAGATTGAGCAAGTGAGCGAAGATTTTCCTCGGAGCATCGACGAAGAAGCGTTGCTTCGGGTCCTGCTCCTGGAACAGAGAAGCGGCTAAGGTAAGGGCCTCCGCCTCATGCGGAACCTCGTCACCCGGCGACCAGAACGGGCACCGCGCGTCCATCGGATTGAGGATCACGTCGCCCCTGGCCTCGTTGTAAAACTGCGGCAGATATTCCATCGCCGGGTCGTACACGATGGCCGCCTCGCCGCGCTCCCAGACCTGCGAGAGTAGCTGCCGGATGGCTGCCGATTTGCCGGTGCCGCTGTCGCCCACGATCAGGAAGTGCATCGCCTCGCGGTCGCGCGGAACACGCGCCCAGCGGCTAAGGTTTTTACGGAAGAGTTTGTCCGTCCACGTCTGCTCTTCATTGATGAACGACACCCCATCCGGCAGTTGAGTCCTCAGCCCCTTCGACTTGCCCAGCTTCTCATTCAGCTCCGCCGTCGTGACCAGCTCCGGACCGCGCAACCGACGCCCATGCTTGTACAGCATCCGCCGCGCCCGGTCCTTCGGAACCGCCACGAACAACGCGAGAACGAAGAACGCCAGCGAGAGATAGACCGGCTTTTGGTAGAACTCCCAGGCCTCATGATCCGCGTACACCGCCTCGCTCATCACCCGGTGCAGGCCACGGTCGTTGAAGACCCCCGCCACCCAGGTCAGCCGGGAGATGCCGTCCTTCACGCCCTCGTCCGTCAGCCGGTATCCCAGCCTGCCGTCCGGCCCTGGAACCGGCTCGACCTCATCTCCGATCACAAGCCGCTGGCCCTTCCCGACCACGGCCTCCAGCAGCGTGTACTTGGACTGCGCCGTCGCCGATGCCTTGCCCCGCGCCCCGCTCTTCAGGTAGTCCGACAGGTACAGCCGCTCGGCGGCTGTCCAGCTCCGCTCGTATTCCAGCGTCAGCATCCCGGCGAAGAACAGGCAGCTAAGGAAAAACGCCATCCATGTCCACACCGGCCTCCGGCTCGGCCATGCCTTGCTGTACTCCTTGCGTCCCCATTCCGCCATCGTCAGTCCTCCTCTGGATTGGTTTCCGCTGCCATTTCAGATGCCGTTTCCGGCTCCGGCCCGGTCGTTCCCGCCGTCGCCCGCACCGCCGTCAGACGCTCCATCGCCCGCTTCGATTTGTCTCCATCCGCCCGCGCGATCAGCTCCGCCATCGACTCCGCCGTCACCGGTTTCCCCTGCGAGACGGAGAACAGAAGATTGATCAGGATCGACCGCAGGGCCAGAACCTCGCCCAACAGAACCTCATTTGCTACCCCGCTTTCACCCTCGCGCGGCTCCAGCAGCTCCGCCCGGACCCACTCCGAGAGCGTCAGCTTCCGGGCACGGGCACGCGCTTCCAAGGCCGCGAACTCCTCCTCGCTGACCTTCGTGCTCACGCTTTTGATGCGAAGCGGCGGCTTCAGTAAGCACCGCCTGGCTGGGATTTGGGGAAGTGGCCGCACGATGCCTGCATGTCGCTCGGAAGGACAGCAGGGGGCCGGACGCGGGCTAAGGGATTGAGACTCAACGGGTTCCCCTACAGCAACGTGCGCTCGCCTACAGCATAACGCCTTCAGCCCGGTTTTTCCATTAGTCGCTTGTTTTCAGCAGGTTCCCGATCAGCAACCTAAGGTTGCTGTGCAGCTCCCATTCTGGGGTGACGTGTCAACATTCATCCCGATGCGAAAGCAGCGCGGCCCCGATTGCGCCACAGATGTTCCCGGAAAACCAAAGATCGGTTCGTCCTTTTTGCTAGCTTGATGTCTGATCCACGTCGTGTACAGTCTTTGCAACCGTAAGCGCTACGGCTCCAGCAATCAAAGCTGTTATAGCAATCTCGGCCACGGTAAAACTCTGCATTCAAGGAAGAGCAAAGATCAGTGCGCGGTTTGCTGCCGTGATTACGATGCGCAGAGCCTACTCCCCCCCTCGGATGAGCGCACCACCAGTATTGTGCCGAAGTACGCCTATCTCGAAGTCCCAACGTCCTTTATCTACACCTTCTTCAATAACGTTCCAAACTAGATCAAAGTCGACCTGCTCAGGAACTTCGATAGCAAAAAGCCTCGGCGCTTTTGACAACTCGGATTCGCATCCCAAATCTTGGAAAGCTCTCCTCGCGGATGGAACGTCCTCCACTTCAAAAACAAAGAGACGAATCACGCTATTTTGCGAAGGGGTAACCATTTCACTAAAACGTAACTCTTCTTCAACTACAAACACAGAGACAATATCACCGCTGCTGACGCCTTTTATGTAAAAAGGAATGTTGTCGATACGATATAGACCGTCACGAAGTTTTGCGGCCCAAAGACGCTCCCACCTATCCGGAGGGTAGCCATCTTCGTCCTGCTTTAATTCAAAAGTGATCTTTTCGACGATTTCTTCAGTCATTGAAGCTCCTTCAGACGTCAACTCGCAGGGCTCAAAAAAACTATGCCGGTTTGGGCGTAGGTGTAGGTGTAGGAGGCGGCTCCGGGGCAGGTGCTGGAGCAGGTGCTGGAGGAGGAGGAGCCGGCGGTGGCGGTGGCTCCTTATCAGACTTCTTTCTGTTGCACGCTCTGCATGAGTGCCTTCCATTAGACTTCTCATCCGTCCCACCTTTTGACTTTGGCTTGATGTGATCGGTCTGGGCCTCATTCGCTGGCGGCGTTACACCTTTTTCGGACTTCTTCGCAGGGGCAGTAGTGACTCCACAGTAATAACAGATATGCCCAGCTTCTTCCCCGATTTCCTTCTTCGTCTTCGGCGAAAAGAAAGTGGTGATCGAATCCCAGTTATCATGAATGGCCACGCCTGCTAACACGACTCCGTAAGCCCCCAACACAATCACCGGAGCTTCAGGGCCCAACACTGACGAAGCGCCTGCGAGCTCTAAGACCGCCTCGCCATCCCCATCATGCCCATCCGAGTCTACCTTGCTCAGCGGATTATTCCCCACATAACTGTAAAGATTCAAACTCTGGGGATCATCCAGCTTGGCATATGGAACAGGCTCTTCCTTCGTGCTCCAGTCGGGCGACATCCACCTACCCATGCTTGAGGCATAGTATCTGGCGCCGAAGTAGTCGTTGCCGGATTCGGTGTCGCGTTCTTTGCCGGTAAAGTGATGCTCAGTCGGGTACTCGTTGGAACCCGAGCAAGCCAACCCATCCCCAAACGGCAAACTGGAGCAGGTCTGTTCCAGCACTCCCGCATAATCCGTCTGAGCGCGGCGCGTGCCCAGCGGGTCGTCCAGGTAGAAGTGCAACCCATCGTAGTCATACGTCGCCAGCAGCTTGCCCGCAGCATACACGTTGGTATGCTGCCACTCCAGCGTGTTGTTCGGGTTCAGGCTCATCTCGCTCACTTGCTCGTTCGCAAGGCCTAGCACATAGTCGTCCTTGGTCCTGAATCCACTGACTGAAGGGTCGCAACTCCACTTCGTAATGCTGCCCTTGGAAACCCGCGCCCCATCAGCCCCGTAGATGTAGCCGGTCATCGTCGAGATGCCCGCTATCGGAGTAGTCGCCTCGGCACAGATGCGTCCGTCGCCGTCATAGAGATACTGGTTCACGCCGTCATTGAGCACATTGCCCGCTGCATCATAGGTGACGCCGCCAACAGCCTGACTCGTACTCGCAACCCGATTGTTGTTTGCAGTACTCTGCGTGGCCCAGGTACTGGTATACGTCGCTCCTGAGGCCCCGGTGCAGTTGGGCGTTCCAGATGCGAAGGGCGCGGAAGAACCAGCCTGAATCGTCCGGTTTCCGAAGGCGTCATACCCCCAGCAGTAGTGAGTGCTTGTGTTTTCCGCTTGATTGTCGGTGGCGCTCGTCAGCCGGTTCAGCGGATCGTAATAGAAGTTCCACGTACCCATGACGGAGTCGGTTGAGCTCTTCACATTGCCAACCCCGTCGTAGCCAGCGGCATAGCTGTAGACGGTTGTCCCAACCGAATTCTGATCTGCCCCGCCCTGCAGGTTGCCCAACAACGTGGGAGACGCGAACGACGGTTGACTGAAATGAGCCGCGTCGTAACCAGTCGCTTGCAAGGAGTACACGTAGTTCGTCGCCGCTCCCGTGGCAACCGCCTCGATATTCAGCGCGTCGTCCACAGCATTAAGGCTCACAAGGGTAGGAGCGTTATTGTGGCTTGCGAGATAATCGGCAATCGTACTTGGCGTTGAAGTGCTTCCGTAACTGGCGGTAGCCACGGTCGTTCCATTGACGGTTAAACTTATCGTGCCCGTGTCGTAGGTCATCGTCGGCGGAGTCACCGTAAGGAATACTGTTGCCGTGGCCGGACTGATGAAGTTTGCCGTATCGGTAGGCGTGAAAGTCGCGGTGATGATATGCGGCCCCACCGTCAGGACAGTAGACGCGCCGGGGGAATAAGTAATCGCAGAACCTGCCGTATTCGCGGTTGCATTGAGTTGCGTGGAGCTGAGCGCAGTCCCCGCTACGATGCTCGCTGGAAACGGCCACGTGATGACCGGCATGGCCTTCACAACAGTCAGCGGCACCGTAGCCGTGGCTGCCGTGTAGTTCACCGCATCCGAGGAGGTTGGCGTATATATTACAGACAGCGTGTATGCCCCAACAGGCAGAGTCGATCCAGGATTGGGAGAGACGCTATAGGAATATGTTCCGCCACCCGGAACAGCCACGGCGTTGTATTGAGTTGCTCCCAAAGCTGTGCCATATGCGATTTGCGCAGGCGCTGCCCACGTGATGACAGGTACTGCCTTGGTTATGGTTTGAGTGATCGTATTCGAAGTAATCGCGTTGTAGCTGGAGTTCCCGGCCCAGGTGGCCTTGATTGAATGAGTTCCGGCAGTCAGAGTATTGATAGTCAGAGTCGCGGCAACACCCATAAAAGAGCCCGTACCGATGACTGTAGTTCCGTCATAAAAAGTAACAGATCCTGTAGGTCCAGACGTTATGACCGAGGCAGTCAAAGTTACGGGGTTGCCGTATGTGGATGTCGCAGCCGAAGTCGCCACGGTGAGCGTAGGTGATTTGTTAGCCCCAACTGCACGTATTCGATTGTCAAATCCGCCACCCGCCATGAAAAGATCGCCGTTTGCATTGACGGCCATATCTATCCCACTGATTAAAGATTGCGTTGCCGGGCAATTGTCACCGTAATAATCAGAGGCTTGGGAACAAGTTGAACTCCCACCGGCAACGGTTGAGATCACGCCAGTCGATGCAGCGATGACACGCACAACTCCATACCAGACGCCGGAAGCATTGGCGTAATCCCCAATGTAGATATTGTTGGCTGAATCGATAAAAATATTAGCCGGATACTGTAATTGAGCGCTCGTAGCTAAACATCCATCTCCAAGGCTATTAGATTGTTGCGCGCACCCTGAACCTCCTCCGGCAATGGTCGTAATGGTCCCAGCACCGCCATGACTGCCATCAAATGTAATCTTGCGAATGCGCTTGTCAGCACTATCCACAACGTAGAGATTGTTGGAGCTATCGAACGCCAAATTATCAACAGTCCAAAATACAGCCGCAAGCGGGGTGCCTCCATCCCCAGTGCCGTTGCTGTTACGTACTTGAACTCCATTGCCAGCGACCGTGGTAATGACACCTAAAGTGTTGACCTTACGTACGCGATACTGATCTGCAATAAATATGTTCCCGGATGAATCGATCGCTACATCTTCAGGATCGTAAAGTGGCGAACTTGTGGCAGCGACATTATCACCTCCACCCGTGTTGAGGTTGCACGTCGGCCCGTTACTGTTTGGAAGAGTACCTGCAACCGTGGAGATGCTTCCGATACCTGGAGAAGTAAATGTGATTTTACGCACGACACAGTTAAATGTGTCCGCTACGTATAGATTCCCTGAAGAATCCAAAGCAATTCCTTGGGGTTGCCAGAGACCAGCATTCGTCGCGACTGACTGATCTCCATTCCAACCGCAATTGGATCCTGTATCGAGGTGGGTGCTCGGCGGAAGACCGGCGACGGTTACGATATTTCTAGTCGACGCAAAGATTTCTCTGATATCGCAGTTAGTATTGTCGGAGACAAAGATATTGCCGGATGAATCCATAGCGATGGAACCCGGCGAATCGAGTTGTGCATTGATAGCCGGGTATCCGTCCCCCGAATAGCCGGCTGTGGTTCCGGCAATCGTACTAATGATTCCGGGCCCTAATAATCCATAGCCTGTGGCAGCAGTGATTGTTTGCGTGATCGAATTGGAAGTGATTGCACTGAAGCTGGCACTGCCGGCCCAGCCCGCCGTAATCGAATGCGACCCTGTCGTCAGCCCGCTAGTTGTATAGGTCGCTGTGGTGCCGCTGAGGGTTGCCGAACCCATTGAAACACCACCATCAGAGAACGTGATCTGACCGACTGGGCCGCTAGAGATGGTTGCCGTAAACGTGACTGGGCTGCCATAGGTTGCGGATGAGGTCGAAGTTGCGACACTCAATGTGGGCGTTACCGGATTCACAATCAAGGTGACGCTAGTCGTTGCCACCGGATAAGTAACATTATCCGTGGGAGTAAAGGTCAGAAGAAGTGTATTGGCTCCTCCTTGCAGGATGGTCCCGGCCGCAGGAGTATAGATAAAAGTCCCAGGTAGCGTCACAAGCGCGCCAGAAGAGCTGATGACACTGGCTGTCGCATTCAATTGAGTCGCGCTTAACGCCGTGCCGTAGGTGATTGAGGTAGGAGTTGCCCAGCTCAAGATAGGCGCAATATCCCACCCGACAGGTTGAACTGTAAAGGAGCTTGAAGGATTGGTTATCGTCGGCGGTCCAAAGGTGACTGCTCCTTTTAAATGGAGCATGACCACCCCTCCTACTGCATGTGCGCACAATCCGGACGCCATGAAATTCTTAGAAATCAGTGCGCCCATGGTGGATGCTATCGATGCAGGGCTGGAGAACTGGCCGTAAGGAACGCTTTGTGAATAGCTGTGGCCTGCACTATCTCCAAAAGCGATGGTGATCGATCCTGTATCCCATGCTCCTGAAACCTTGCTTTCGCTTCCGGATATCGCAACAGACACGTCTGCTCCGAACGCATGGGCTCCAAGTCCTAGAGCCACACACAAAACCAGCATCGTATTGCGCCACATCCGCAGCATCTTCTTCTCCGTGCAGGAACGTTTGTACTACTGAAGAGTGACCAGAACCTCGATCGTGCCGACACCTGAGTCGAGAGAACCTAAGGCTTTTCCGACAACAGCGCCAGTCAGTTGAGAACGATCGGTCCCCTTCATAGCCCGGCCCAAACTTGAAGAAGTAACTAACAAGTCGCCAATCTTTATCGGCCCGTTCTCCGCTGTCACCTTTGTAGGCACGATGCCCACCATGGCCATTGGAATCTCTGTCTTGCTGGCTTTGGGATCGGTCGTCTGCCGCCGTCCAACTACTCCGGGCTTCGTCGAGTAAATACCAGCCACTAAGGTCGAATACGCTTCATTGGCTTTCAGGAATCTTCCCGGTGTTTCCGCATCAATCACGAGAACATCGCCAGGTTCATAGGCGGTACGGTCGCCTGTGACATCGACCGACTCGGCATAATCACCGCCACACGTTACACCTGTATAGGCGGTACTTTGGGTACTCCCGTCTTGGAATACAATCGACCCGCCGTGTCCAGAAGTTAATACGATATTGCCGTTGACTTCCAACAATCCGCCCAATGCGGAGTTTGCCACGAATGTGCTTCCTGGGGTGACAGTACCTATTCCAACGTTGCCGTTTGGCAAAATCGTCAATCGCTCGGATATCGTAGTTTGAACAAGAGCGTTTTGAGCATCCGTATTAATTAAGCTCACGCGACCGGAAAGCTGATCATAGAACATGCCTCTCTGAAACTGAACGCTGTCTTGTCCGAATCTAAAGCCTGTTGTATAGAAGGTCTGATTGGGAGCAGTCCCTGTTGGTTGGGAAACGGTCACATATACGCCGCCATTAGTTATGCCGGTTCCGAAGAGATAGCCTCCGCAGCAAAGGTTGAGTATTCGAGAATTGGTATAGTGAGCGGTGAAATATAATCGTTCACATGGTGCTACTTCGCCAGATTGGCATGAGGAGGTCTGAGAGAGGAATGAGTTCCCTAACGTGGATGAGGTTCCAGTAGTTCCTGTGAACACTGGTACTTGACCTATAGTTCCGCCTGGCGTCGTAACCGTTGTTTGAGCAACAAGGCCAATTGGCAAGAGGAGCAATCCAGTCATCAGTAGCTTGAGCAAAACTCGCATCATGTTTCCTCTCAATATCTCAAAGTTGATTGTTTGCTTACTGAGTGCCATTCACTCAAAATCGAAGTGCACTCTCAAAGTCGCCGAGGCTAGGCTAACTGCGCATCACTTACTTTGCTCAGCGCCCGGTATCGAAATGGTGGCGGAACCGCTTGTAGGAGAAGCTACAATTCCCCCCATATCGAACTCGCAAGTCGTCCGCAGCCGTTTGTCGAAGGACCGATTGAGCATCAAGCCATTGCCCATCAGTGCGTTCGCCAGGGTTCCAAACGGAGAATAAGCCACTGTCGTCGAAGCATCGCATGACGTATTGCTTGTTATCTGAGCTGAAAATAACTGTGCAGGATGAAGAGAATCTACCCAATCACTCTTCACCGTTTTAAGTCGTCCGGCACTATCGTACTCGTTGGTGAGCGTCATTGTGTTGGAGGTGGGAGTTGAAGTGATCCCAATTGATGAGGTATGAACTTCTCCGGCCAGATCGTAACTGTAGGCCGATAAGTAAGGATTAGTCGTTGTGCAGTTTGCCGGGGTACACTGCTGTTCGCTCACGATGCGCCCCATTACGTCGTAGGCAATTACAGAACGGCGCGTCCAAATCCCTGTTGATGGAACGGCAGCAGGACACGTGCCCGTACTTTGAGTCCATTGATTCGTCAATCGTCCGACGAGATACGAGTTCGTAGCTGCCAGCGATGAAGTGTCGTATTGATAGCACGATGTCGGCGTCTTGCTCACGTCATTGCTGTATGTCTTGCTGAGCATCCGATTCAGGGAATCAAACGAATACTTTACGATCACATTCCGTGCGTCGGTCTTGCTGGTAAGGTTCCCGTTGGCATCATATCCACTGATGCAATTCGTTCCGCTGGGTGGATCGCCTAGAGTGGTTCCATAGCATGTCCAACCTGTTTCGGGATTATATGACTGGATCAGCCGCGACAAGCTGTCGTAGGAAAACGAGCGAGATCTCGCGCCTGTCGAGTTCTTGGCTCCTCCCCACTGAGTTACTGAAGCCAGGTTATCGAGCAGATCATACGAGTATTCCGTCAGCATCGGCGTTCCATTTGGAACGCCGTTTGGTTCTGAAACCTTAATCAAGCGTCCTAGTGCATCCAAGGTGCGAACCCATTGATTGTTATTCTCGTTCGTAAATGTAGTTGTCGTCCCACTGTAGCTCCAACTCTGCGAACTGATGTTGTCTGGATTGAGTTGCGTCAGCTTCCGGCCAAGAGGGTCGTAAATGTTCGTCGTGAGGCCATAAGTAGATTCCCCGATGGTACGGTAGGGATTGGAGACAGATGCGACGCGCCCCAGACCGTCATAGACAGTATCAACTGAAGTTACGACTGCGTTGTCTTCCAAGGATTGCGTTTGTACAATATGCCCCATCCCATCCATGGTCGATATTGATCGAATAGTTGATCCCGAGATGTTTTGCGCATCCGCTTTCGCCATAAACGATGGAGAAGAATTGCTCGGCGAGAAAGGACAAGAATTGGATTGCGTCCAATCGTGGTAGCAATATGTCGTCGTTGCTCTCTGGTTTCCGTTCAGAGGGTCTGGTGGACCCGCTACCTGTGTAAGCCTGAGGAGAGGGTCTGCGTATTCGTAAGTGGTCTTCTGTGTGTTTTCATCCGTATGCGACCGCAGCAATCCGTCATCAAATCCCCATGTAAACGACTCAGTGTGCGCTACGCTGGTCGCCGGATGCGTAACCAGGGTGAGATACGCATTTGTCTGGATCAACGAAGCACCTTCGTCGAAATGGTCTGTATAGGCATAGCTGGTTGTGTTGAACCGCGGATCAGTCATGCTTTTGATTTGGCCGGTGTCGTAATAGCTATAAGTGGTTGTCAGGTATGAACTCGCGGTATTGAGCAGTCGAGAGACTGACGTAATGTTACCGCGGTTCGTCCCTCCGGGGGCTGATACCAGGAGGCTTGTATCCGTATATGATGGGGACACTTCACCAACATCATATGCGTATAGAGTTTGCTTGACTGGGTTGGCGGTGCTCGCCCCTGTAAATGTCGAGACGCTATCTGGCTCGTCGATTATGCTGTTGGGACTAAATTGATGATACTTCGTCACTGTATGCCGCAAGATGGGTCCGATCGCTCCCTCTAGGCCAGTGGTGGAAGACTCGCACGGGGCTCCTGGAAACGAGCCGGAAGATTGGAAGTCGTACTCATAAAGATCTGTTACTCGATCGAAATTGTCGACACATCGGATCGTTGTAATTGACTGGGTATTGTCCAGAATGGTCTGCTCACCTAGCATCGCGTACTGATCTTTCCACGACTTATGTACTGTTTTGAATGTGTCGTTGTTTCCACCTTGGTACACTACCGATTGTTCTACTGGAGTTTGGGGAGCCTGCCACTCGTACACATAAAAAGAGTCAGCTCCCCCTCGCCCATCATTCCCACCCATAAACGTGATGGTTGGGATATAGGTGTATAGAGAGCTGGTTGTCTGATGAGCAATCAAGTCAGTGCTCGTTACCGCCGTATGCTTCTTCGTCCAATACTCGCGGTTAGGTTGCCATTCAGTGTTGTAGGTGAAGTGCTGATGAAGTACCTCGTGAGACCCATCGTAGCTAACGTATCTGTCAACAATGGCCGGAGAATCTATTTGCGCCCAGCAGGTTGCAGTTCCTCTTGCAGTAGACTGCTCGGACGATAGAGGCCAGGTATTCAGTACTGCTCTGGATCCGAAATTGGTTCCCCACACGTAGCGAACATAGCCACCATCGGGAAATACAATCTTACTTAACCTTCCCCACTTGCTCCCCGGACTATTCGCAGAACCATAGTAAAATTTATATTCCTGGCCGTTAGGCAAATCTATCTCGCTAACGACCTTAGTTGGTATGCTCGCATTTGCCCCAAACCCGCAGGGAGTCGATGAAAGCGGGTCAGCCTGCGAAATCATCGTGCTGTTCGTGGTGTTGTCCGGAAACGTGACCGTCGTGGTCGTCCATTTCACAGATATCGGCGCAGCCAACCCCGATATCGTTATCGTGTCACCTGTTGAGCCGGTATTTCCAATACCAGTCCATGAGATGACCTGCCGGCCCAATGTGTCCTTGTAGCTTCCAGACTTCAAAGCAGTGGTTCCCTGCACGGCAGTGTCGTCATCGGTCCCACTCAGCAGAAGCTGATTTCCGTTCCGGTCGGTAATTGTCTTTGCCAGTTGACCAAATGTCGAAGGCCTGGTCATTGGCTCAACATCTGCAATAGTAACGGCGGAGGGAAAGAAATATTGCGTTCCCGATCTATCCGTTACAGTCAATGGTCTGAGTGTGTTGATACTCTTGCCCGCTGGGCGAGTTCCCAAGCTTGTGCCTATGCCTACAAAACCTCCGTTGGCTCGCCCTCCAAGCCCGAGCCAACCAGCGGATTCACACAAACCCGAAATATTGGGATTAATGCTGGTTGGATCGACCCATAAATCGGCAACATCGAGGACGTGCGCGATACCATCTAAGCCCGTAAAACTATACCCCTGTGTCCCAACGCAATAATTAAGTTTAGGACAGCTAACAGCCCAATCGTATCCGTATGAAAGACAGTCGGTTGGATCTGGATGACTATAGGCCAAGAAGGCCTGCGCATGATAACGAGGCAACTCGTAAGACCAGCCGTTGACTGTGAACGGAGTGCCATAAGAAAGGCTAGTGGAAGCCTGCCAGGTAAAGGTCCTAGTCGCCAAAGTACCAGCATTGGAGACACTGAACGGGCTTGCCTCATCATAGCGTATGGAAAACGGAAGGTTGAGAATGCGTCCAGCAGGCAGCTGAACTGGAAGATCAAAAGACACAGATCCATCGGAAGGATTAACGGTCTCCGCCCCCATACCGATATAGTGATGTCCAGATCCGGGCACCGGCGCCTGTGCCGCAGTAACAGGGTCGACGACTTGCGCTCCGGTGCGCTCTACCGAGAGCAGACCTGCCAAAAAGAGCAACAGCAGCCACACGAGTGCTGGATTCTTGGTATTGAGAATCGGCAATAACCGGCGATGCATACGAAGTCTTCCTCAGACTGAACTAGCGTAAGGTAGCGCGACCGCTCTTGATTGAAAAGCAAGAACGATCCCATGGATTACCCGCCTCAACTCAACCTCTTCAGGTGTATGAAATCCTGAATTCGATGAGTCGAACAAAGTTTTCGCTTTGCGCGACACATAGTTGGACGGACTGGGGTGAGTGCTGAGCAAGAACCCAGCGGCTGGCGAACTGCAGTATGAATTCTTGTCTGGCCCTGTGAAGATTAGCCGACCTCGTCAAGATTTGGGTCCTTCTTGTCTTGTCTCGCTAGAGGCCGTTCACCGTCAAAGAGCAAGGTAATGACGATATTGGATTGTACAGATAAGCAGAGGCTAGTGGAGACGCCAAAGCATCACAGACGAAGAGACACAAGTCACGGACTGTGGCAAGAGTGGTGGAACTGAGGGTCTGAATCACTGCTTTGTGTATAGCAACAGAATCGGCAGCGAATCAAGAAAAAACTTTGTATTTACTAAGTATTAAACACGCCGAATGTTGATTCAACAGACCGGCCTGAGTCATCGATTAAGCGAAAACCGCCAAAGACTACATCTGTATCAATCCGCAATAATGAAGGTCATGCTAGTGGTAGCTCTCGACTCCCTCTTGATGGTGGACATCGTAATATGCTGTAGCTTCGCGGAGTTAGATCAGTTCGTTTTAAGTATTTTTGCCACAAGCCTTGAAGGCGGCACGAAAAGTCATGAAATTTGGCTCGCCATCAACCTGAGATTAAACGTCTGTGCGCATACAATTCCTCGAGAACTATGATCTTGCCCGCGCAAAACGTATCCCTTAGCTGAGAATCAGCGAAGGGGGCGAAGGTGATGAAGTCGATGCGAGCGCGTTACACGTTGGAGTACATGTAGGAGGCGGTTCGGCTTGTTGAGTCGGGCCAAAAGATTGCGGCAGCGGCACGGAGTCTGGGTTAGATCGAGCAGACGCTGTGCAACTGGATCAAGACGCAGCGGCAGGGTGAGATGAAGTGTGCAGGTGACAAGACAGTTACCGCCGAGCAAATGGAGATTAGCCGCTTGCGCACCGAACTGGCGCGGGGGAAGATGGAGCGCGACATTTTGGGAAAGGCTATGGCGTACTTTGCTAAGGGGCTGAAGTGAGATACGCCTTGATTCGACGCAACCGGCGTCTATGGCCGATCCGCGTGTGGTGCCAAGTACTCGGAGTGAGTGTGGCTGGCTACCACGAACATATGGCTCGCCGCTTGACCATCGCCCGTCGCCGGCACCTGAGCGACGAAGCTCTGCTGGTCAATATCCGCGCCGTGTTTTCCGCCCACCGAGCAGCTTATGGATGGCCGCGCATCTGGCGGCACCTGCGGGCCGGGGGCGTTCGGGTGGGCGAGCTGGGGGGTGCAGCCGTTGATGCAGCAACATGGCATTCGAGCGCGTGGCAGGCGGTGCTTTCGCGTTACCACCGACAGCAGGCACGGCCTGCCGATTGCCTCAACATGCTCAATCGCAACGTCAGCGTAGCCACCCCCAACCGAGTGTGGACCGGCGACATGACCTACATACAGACCGAGGAGGCATGGTTGTTTCTGGCTGTGGTTCTGGACCTGTTCAGCCGCCGCGTCGTGGGCTGGTCGCTGTCTTAGGACATGCGCTCGGAGCTGGTCGTCGACACGCTGCAAATGGCCTGATTTCAACGTTCGCCCGACCGCAAGGCGGAGCTGATTTTCCATAGCGACCGGGGTAGCCAATACACCAGTTCCGACTTCAACCACGTGCTCAACTAGTACTCCATCCAACCCTCGATGAGCCGAAAGGGCGACTGCTGGGACAACGCCTGCTCGGAGACACTGTTCGCCTCGCTCAAGGTCGAGCGGCTGAACGGGCAGCACTTCCAGACTATTCACGAGGCAAAGGACGAAAACCTCGATTGGCTGCTCTGGTATAACCGGACACGGCTGCACTCGACGCTGAGATACATCAGCCCGATGCAGTTCGAACAACAACGGCAAGACGGAACCGAAGCCATCGCAGGCTGACCAGAGACTGTCAGTCAAAGCATGCTATAGAAAAGCAGGAAAGCAAACAACGCTTCCAACTTTCCCACAGCCTCGACGAATACGAAATATAACTACTTATGGGATACGCGTTCTGAGGGCAAGGTCACTATTGCGCCAGTTGGTCAATGTATGCTGCGGATAGCGAAGGCGATTAAGGCAAGAGATTGTCCTCCCTCTAGAGTTTTATTGCTGCTCGGCTGAGTGAGATCTATTCTGCCGCTATGAGATGGAGATTTCGAGAGAGGTTCAATCTGGGCCTGACCTGCCACCTATTGTTCAACAATTCAAAACCGGAGATTCTCGTTTTGATTTTGGCATTGAGATTGTCACTTCGCCGCCGTCGTGATCGTGTGAATGTGGAAAGCGTTGCTTGGTTTTCACATTTGCATAGCCTGCTTGTAGCCGGAACCCGGCCGGCGTTCGATATTCCAGCGAGCTTTGTAACCGTTTCAAATTACACTCCTGCTGTCCCTTGCTAGGGTTGTGCGCCCGTCGTTCAGAGTACGGAGCCAGCTTTGCATTCAGGCACTCATCTCGCAGCCGTCCGTGAGAGCTTTCTTCGCGACCGTTCTGTATCCTGGGGCTTGGCCGGATATGAATCAGCGTGATCTTCCGTTACTCGGCTCAGCCCAGCATGCGCTGCGAGGTGAACTCCGGGCCGTTGTCAGAACGCAGGCTTTCGGGAATTCCGCGTTCGTCAATGAGTTGCTCCAGCACGCGAATCACGGGGCCGCCGGCCGAGTTGGTATCTGCGTCCAGCGCCAGGCACTCGAAGGGCAGGCATCGACCACGCTGAGGATACTGATCATGCGACCACTGGCCAGTCCATCTACGATGAAGTCTATCCCCCTTTCTTGGCTAGCACGCGTCAGCCGTGGCTCTGCCGCGCGTTCCCGCACCAGACGCTTGCGCCTGCGACGCCGCACCGGCAGACCTTCTTTCATATACAAGCGATAGATTCGCTTCACATTCACCTCATAGCCCCGCCGCTCCAACACCGCATACAGATCCCGATAGCCGAAGCGTGGCTTCTGTCGGGCTAGCTTTACTAACTCAACTCGCAACTCGACATTGTGGTCAGACTTGGCTTCGTACCGATAACTGGATCGATCCACACTGAGCAGTTTGCACGCCGCACATTCGCTCACCCGGAAACTGGTAAGAGCGAACGCAATATCCTCTCTCAGACCGGCAAGCTCTACCCGATTTTTCGGATCACCTCCTTCAGTACTTCCTGGTGCGGGCTCTGGTCCGCGGCCAGCTGCTTCAGGCGACGGTTCTCGTCTTCCACGGCTAGCAGAATCGGCGCCTCGCTGACGTCCATGCCAGCGAATTTCGACTTCCACGTATAAACGGTAGGAGTGTTGATCCCATACTCCCAGCACAGCTCTTCGACCTTCATTCCCATTTCATGCTGCTTCAAAATCCCGATGATCTGCTTTTCGCTGAATCAGCTCTTCTTCATCCCAATTTCCTCCAGACCACTTCACGAGAGAATTCTGGTTTGCCAGAGTAGAGTTTTCCAAGGGCAGGTCACCGACAGATCCACAAGCATCATCAACTTCCAGTAAGCGCATGTCAGATTGCGCATCGTCCGATCCATCAGGGCCGTAGAACCTTTGCCTACGATGATGCGTTTGGCCACGCGCCCTACGTCATCCCCAAAGCTTCATTAAACTTAGCCTTGTCTTTTCATTGAGAGCAAAAAAGCACAAAACGCTGAGCTGGAAGATACTCATCGAAGGCTAAGCGTTGGCTGTCGTTCGATCATTGTCGATCCAGATTCTTACTCTCAATATCCGCTCATTCACTTCCCACCAGATACTCCATGGACCACCAGATACTTCAGAATCCGTCATGATCCCCAGACTCCCTATGGCTTGGTGGGCGTTTTCTGCAGGCCCGGTCTCTTTAGGCCTGTGTTTCAGGAGAGAACGTAATTTCCTCTGGCGATGTGTGAATCTGCTCGCCTGTCTCCCAATTGAACATGGCGACGTTAAAGAGATATTCCTGAGCCATTTTGTGCAGTACATACTCTCCGACCTGCGTCAGGATACCTTGCAACACAGCCCAACGCCTATATTGTCCAACCGTCTTGCGATCTACTCTGATCAGTTGCGCGATTCGCTGTACGGGCAGGCCAATGGGAACATCAGGAAAGTTCAGCTGCAACTGCGCGGCAAGTGAAATGAATTCTGTGTACGTGCGTGAATAAAACTTGATAGGTCTGAGCGGGAACCTTTTGGATTGGTAATACGCTTGCGTCAGAGCATCTCCTACTCCTGGAACCCTTACGCGGTCCCAAGATCCAATGAACTCTGCTCGAGGATCGTCACAGATTTCCCCGAAGACGACTTCCCACGGATCTGACACCTGATGTCGGCTTTTCAAGACAGAGTCTACGATCAAGGCTGCTTGCAAACCATCTGCGGAGACGAAATCGGCTCTTGTCTTCACCTCACGCGCGAAGTCGAAGAGCGGGGATTTGAATCTTCCCGAATTTTTGTTTTTATGCTTCTCGTACTTCTCTATGTTCCTAGAGGCTGCAGAGAAAATGAAATCCGAAAGCGGCATTTGCGGGATGGATTTTTGCTTCGGAGCATATTCTTGGCGCGAAATGCTGGCTGCGATCTTGTTTACTTCTTCATCAGGCAAAGGAGGCCTGCACTGTTCTTGATTCATTTTGTGTAAAACCGTCCGGATTCCGGACTCATCTTTCCCTCGGCGACGCAAAACACCCGCAGCGCGGGTAAGAGTCGAATTACGAGCTCCTTTCAAGATGGGCTCATCGAAACAGGGGACATGCCCATACCTAGGCTGCCGGGGCTTCCCAACACCCTTGATGCCAGCTCCGCGGTGGTCGCTTACTGCAGCATCAATCAACCATTCAGGGGGATCTGCCAGTGGCAGGTTGACGTCGACCCATTGGTAGTTCTTGCCTGTCATGTGCCGGGAGGGCGGAATAATCACGTAGCCACCGTTTGCCCGAATGTCCAATCCCAGACCAAGGTTGCCAACGGTGCTCTTGACAGCGCAACCGGAGGGATAGGTAAACCATCGATGTTCTCCGTCATCCTCCCGCCCAGTAGCCACAGTGATGGTGCGTGGGAGCGGACCATGCTCTGCTTCAAGTGCAGCCAAAGAAGTACGACCTGCGTCACCATCAATGTCAAGAACAAACACTCCACTCTTCTCACCTGTCGGCACAGCCCAATTGCACCCTGGCCAGCGCCGTAGCCACTGCAGAATCACATCCGTATCTGTTGTGGCATCCCGGAAGCCGTTTTCTGTTTTGGGATGTTTTCCGGCTCTTCCGCAATCCAACTTACTGCACGAGCAGACCCCGGCTGAAAAAGAGTGGACAGGGAATACTGGCCAGCCATGTTCAATGG
>Ga0105248_10002010_pt1 | contig 22598 bp, 21 predicted proteins | sample KBSS34metaG_FD_81524 | JGI IMG/M metagenome (GOLD analysis project Ga0105248, IMG submission 81524) | Switchgrass rhizosphere microbial communities from Kellogg Biological Station, Michigan, USA - KBS S3-4 metaG | ecosystem: Host-associated > Plants > Roots > Rhizosphere > Soil | place...
AGCGCAGCCGAGGGTCGAACTCGATGCAGTCGAACGCCGCCAGCGTGTCGCCCCATTGCACGATGTTTTCCAGGTGCAGATCACCGTGCAGTTCACGCACGCAGCCGCTCTCGCGGCGCCTGCGCCAGTGCGGGACGAGCGCGCGGGCCTGAAGTTCGAACCACGCGCGCAGATCCGTCGTCGGCTGAGCGGGGTCGAGCGCCTGAAGCTGCGTCAAGACGGTCAGCACGGATTGCAGCATCTCCTCGGGCCGCGAATAAGGCTCTTCGACGCAAAGTCGCGGTGCCCCCCCATGGTCGCCGGCCACCCACCCGGCCAGGCGATCGATCTGCGCACGCCGCAGTCGGCGCTGCTCGAGCTGCACGCTCAGGAGCGTGCGCGTGGGGAAGCGCTTCATCTTCACGACGTAGTCGATGGGCTCGCCGGGCCCTGCGAGCACGGGGTCTTCATCGCTTCCGCTCACCGGCACCACGCCCAGATAGAGCGTGGGTGCGAAGCGCTTGTTCAGCCGCACCTCTTCTTCGCAGGCGTGCCGTCGATCGGCCAGCGCTCTGAAGTCGATGAACTGCCAGTGCACTCGCTTCTTGAGTTTGTAGGCATGGCGGCCGGCCAGCAGCACCCACGACACGTGCGTCTCGATGAGTTCAACGCCCGCCCCGCACTGGCGCTCCAGGTGCGCCTGCAGCGCGTGCGCAAGCGTGGCGTCTGCCTCTTGCCGGGGGAGCGGGGTCATTGCTGTCTCCTCTGGCGCGGGCTGTTCAGGTCGGGGCGTCATTGGATGGCCTCACCAGGAATGTTGATTGCGTCGTCGACCACTGCGTCAAGGTTCGCCCTCGGACAGTGGGTCGGTGTTGACGCGCAGCAAATGCGCGCCTGGGAGCCATCGCGCTTGATGAAGCGCAAGATCGGCCACGACCGACTCGTTAGCCTCGAACGCGCAGGCTGCCCGAGAGGCGCCGAACTCCGCGCGGCTACGTGCCGCGACATGACATGCCCTGGTCCACCGACCGCTATCCCGTCTCGATGCGCAGGCTCGACCCGCTCGTGCGGCTCAAGGCCATCGAGATCGCCAACGCGTTGCTCGCCGAGGGAATGGAGGAAGGGCTGGCGATCCGCATCGCCATTGCCAAGGCCAAGGTCTGGGCTGAGCATCACCGGGCCTGATTCGACATCGACCCATGATGCTCACCGGCGAATCGGTGAGCGTGTGCCGATTCGCCGACGCCACGGTGCACGCCAACACGCTCGTCACCTCAGGGCCAGGCACAGGCCCTCGTGATCGCCACCGGAGCGCGCACCGGGTTCGGACTCATCGGCACGGCACTCCTGCGACTGCGCGAAGCCGGCACACCATTGCAGCGCGACACCGCCCAGCTGGCGCGCTGGTTCGGCGCGGGGGGTGCCCTGCTCAGCGTGCTGCTCGTGCTCGGCGCAACTGCGCAGCGGTGAGCGCGCCGCCGCCTAGGCGGTGCCAGCCTCGCTGGCTGCACCCAGGCGAGTTGGCTGCGTCTCTCCGGCGCGCACTGACAGCACGGGGACGACGGAGGTCCGCAGGATCTGCTCGGCGTCGCTGCCCAGCAGAAGACGCTTGACGCCGCGCCGGCCGTGAGTGCCGATGACGACAAGATCCGCGGGCCATTGCCGGGCCTGCTCGGCCACACACTCGCACAGGCGAGTGCTGAGGCCGTCGAACATCACGGTATCGGCACCGAGGCCGGCTTGCTCGACCGCTCTCTTGCCCTGTTCGAGTATTTGCTTGCCGGCATCGCGCGACATGGTGAGCATGTCCGCCGCCACCGAACCACTGCCCTCAGCCGCGAGCACGAAGCCCAGCTCGTCCACGACGTGCAGCAGGCGCAGTTGCGCGCCGCTCATCTTCGCAAGCCTCACGGCTTCGGCGAGTCCGGCGTTCGAGGTAGGGCTGCCGTCGATCGGGACAAGGATGCGCTGATACATGGCGGCTCCTGGAAGCATCGAGCCAGTCTGCGCCTCGGCCTTGAATCTCGATTGACGAAGGTCAAGTCGCGAAGGACGTGAACCGCCTACCCCTCGCGCGCCCGCGCCGGCTCCCCGAAGGAGACACCCACGCGGCGCGCACCTTGCAGGAGCGTCGCATCGGACTGCACGAGGCGGCTGCGGCCGGCCACCTCGCGCAGGGGCACCGGCGCGAAGCCACCGCACTCGTGGCCCACCATGCAGCCCCAGGCGCCGTCGCGCACGAGCGCCGCGGCTGCGCTGCCGAACAGCGCAGCCAGCACACGGTCTCCAGCCGAGGGGGCGCCGCCGCGCTGCACATGACCGAGCACCGTGGCGCGCACTTCGCTGCGCAGCAGGGGCTGCAATTGCGAGGCCAGCACTTCGGCCACGCCGCCCAGGCGCACCGGGTCTGGCGCTCCGGGCACCCGGGTGCGCTCGGTGAGCCGCCCGCCGATCGGCTTGGCGCCCTCGGCGACGCACACGAGCGTGTAGCGCTGCGTTGATTCGCGCTCGCGGCAGACCGCCGCGATCGCGGCGAGGTCGTGGTCGATCTCGGGGATGAGGATGATGTCCGCAGCCGCGGCCAGCCCGGCCTCGAGCGCCAGCCACCCCGCCCGGCGCCCCATCGTCTCCACGAGCATCACGCGGCCGTGGCTTTGCGCCGTGGTCTGCACGCGGTCCAGCGCCTCGGTGACCGTGGCCACCGCGGTGTCGAAGCCCAGGCTGCGCTCGACACGGGCGATGTCGTTGTCGATGGTCTTGGGCACGAGCACCGTCGGCAGGCCGCGCTCGTGCAGGGTGTGTGCGATATCGGCCGTGCCGTCGCCCCCGATGGCGACGAGCCCGTCGAGCAGCAGCTCGCGCCGTGCGTAGGCCACGATCTCGTCGCTCCAGTCACGCCCAAGGTGTGAGAGGGGACTCGCGCGATTGGTGGTGCCGAGCAAGGTGCCGCCCTGCAGCCCGATGCCGCTGACCGACTCCCAGCTCAGCGGACGCACGCGCCGCTCGATCAGACCCAGGTAGCCGTCCTGGATGCCGACGACTTCGGCGCCGCATTGCCGTATCAGCGACTTGGTGATCGCGCGGATCACCGTATTGAGGCCCGGGGCGTCGCCGCCGCCGGTGAGAAGGCCAATGCGCATGCGCACGCTCCCTGCAAGAGGCCAGACGCCCCGGCGCAGTCTAGGGCGCGTGCAGCCGCGGGCATTGCGGCGTCTCAAGCGCCGAACCACGGCTTGCGCCAGGTCAAGACGGTGCGTCGCGTGAAGAGCGAATCTCGTGACTTCCAGAAGGAGCGCCACCATGAAGACCGACGAGCAACTGCAGCGGGAGATCCACGACGAGCTCGACTGGGATCCGGCAGTGAGGGTCACCGATGTGGGCGTCAGTGTGAAGGATGGTGTCGTGACACTGACCGGCCATGTCGGCACCTATGCGGAAAAGCATGCAGCCGAGCGGGCCGCGCAGCGCGTGGCCGGGGTGCGGGCGATTGCGGTCGAGCTGGATGTGTTGTTGGACCCTCGGCACCACCGCGGCGACTCCGAGATTGCGGCGGCCGTGGAGCATGCGCTCAAGTGGAACAGCACGCTTCTCGCCGATCAGATCCAGGTGCTGGTGAGCAACGGACACGTCACGCTGCGCGGGATGGTCGATTGGGCGTACCAGCGCGATGACGCGGCGCGGATCGTGCGCAGCCTGGCCGGCGTGACCGGCATCGACAACCTTGTCGAGCTGCGGCCAGCCGCGCCGCCGCCGGGGCTCGTGGCGCGCATCCGCGAGGCGCTGCAGCGCCAACTCGACCGCGAAGCGGACCGACTGCAGATCAGCCTGGAGGGCGACACCGTCACCCTGCGCGGGAGCGTGCACTCGTGGGCCGAGTTCCGCACGATTCAGGGTGCGGCGTGGTCCGCTCCGGGGGTGAATTCGGTGGTCAACGAGCTCAAGGTCGAGGCTTGAGCATGCGCACTTGGACGACGTTGATCTGTTGCTGACGTGCGGGCGCCGGCGTGCGCAGCACGCGGGTGACGACGAGGTCGCGGGAATCAGCGTCCTGCGACATGGCGTCGCTCCTCCTGCTCGCGCGAAAGCCCGGCCGACGCAAGCAGCTCCTGGGCAATGATGAGCTTGCGCACCTCGGCAGTGCCACCGCCGATGGTCGTGACCTTCGCGTTGCGATAGTGCCGGTTCACCTCGGTGTCCCACATGAAGCCACTACCGCCGAAGATCTGCACCGCCCGGTCGACGATCATCAGATTGACCTCGCCGGCCTTGAGCAGTGCGGCGGCAGCCAGCCTGTGAATCTCGCCCCGACCGCCGCCTCCTCTTTCAAGGTCGTTGCACTCCCACACCGCCTTGTAGCAAAGCAGACGCGCGGCCTCGAGCTCGGTGTACATCTGCGCGAGATGCGCCTGCACCATCTGGAAGCTGCCGATCGGCTGGCCGAACTGCTTGCGCTGCGCGGCGTACTCGACCGCCAGGTCCAGGCAGCGCTGGCATTCGCCGATCGCCCCGAGCGCCAGGAAGGCGCGCTCGATGTCGAGCCCGCTCATCACGACGCTGACGCCCGCATCCTCGATTCCCACCAGGTTCTCGAGCGGGACGCGACAGTCTTCGAAGAAGAGTTCCCCGGTCGGCGCGCCTCTCCAGCCCATCTTGCGGAACTTCTGGGACACCGAAAAGCCCGGCATGCCCTTCTCGACGATGAACGCCGAGATGCCCTTCGCGCCGCGCTCGGGCGAGGTCTTCGCATACACGAGCAGCACGTCCGCGACGGGACCGTTGGAGATGAATGTCTTGCCGCCATTGAGCACGTAGTGATCGCCCTCGCGACGCGCCGTCGTGCGCATGCCGGCCAGCGCATCCGAGCCGGCGCCGGGCTCGGTCAGGCCCAGGGCACCGACCCATTCGCCGCTGATCATCTTCGGCGCGTACTTCGCCTTCTGCGCTTCGTTGCCATTGCGAAGGATGTTGTTCAGGCACAGGTTCTCGTGCGGCCCCCAGATGGCCACCACGTTCAGGTTCCAGTAGCCGAAGGCTTCGCAGATGACACCGGCCGTGAAGAGGTCCGCGCCGGCGCCGCCGTAGGCCGGATCGGCGGTGATGCCGAGGTAGCCGTGCTGGCCCAGCTCGCGCATGACGTGATCGGGATACCAGTCCTCGTCGTCCATTCGCTGGAGCAGCGGATGCAGGCGCTCCTGGGCGAAGCGCCATGCCTGGTGCTGAACCTCGCGGTAGGCCGCCGGAAGTGCGAAGGGGTTGTCCATCATTTCTCCTTGATTCGAATCAACGCGCCGACGCTCGACGGCCGATGCCGTGGAGAAGCACTTCGACGGTGTGGTCGATGAAACGCGTGACGGTGGATTCGTCGAGATCGCGGCCGGCAAAGGCCTGGCGCATGATCGGCTGGGCCGTGAAGAAGAACTCGGCCATCCCGATCACGGTGAAGAAGAAGAAGGTCGGATCGACCTTGCGCAGCGTCCCGTCGCGCGCGCCCTCGCTCAGCATGCGCTCGTGCCAGGCGCGCATCGGCTGCGCGTAGTGGCGCGACAGGCGCTTGACGACCTTCGCATCGCTCGCCAGAAGCTGGGTGTTGATCAGCCGGTTGAGGTAGGGATAGCGGACGTAGCCATTGACGATGGCGGCGACGTGAAGGCGCAGCTTCTCCTCCGCATCGAGCTCCTGCTCGTCCAGGCGCGAGACGTCCTGCGCGAAGCCGGCCGTGATGCGGTCGAGGAGCTCCTGCAGCAAACCGTCCTTGCTGCCGAAGCAGTACTTCACCATGGCGACGTTGACCCCCGCGCGCGCGCAGATGTCTCCCACCGAAACGTCCGCGCCCGCGCGCTCGACGAGCAGCTCATGGGTTGCCGCCATGAGCCTCTCGCGCGTGGCGTCCGCCCGCGCGGGTGCCACCGCGCGGGCGCCGCCCGGGGCCTTCAACGCCGCCGGCGGTGGTCTCTTCACGGGCTGGGAGGGGCGTGCGCGACTCATTAAATGAATGTTTACTTAACTCGCGTCTTCGGTCAAACTGAATTGCACTCGCAGTGACATTGATCGGAGTCCAGCGTGAACCAGGAGGTTGTGCGCATCGGCGGCTTTTCCGCGTTCTGGGGCGACACGCCGGAGGCGGCGCGTCAGCTCGTCACTCGGGGCGAAGTCCATTACCTCGTCGGCGACTACCTCGCCGAAGTGACGATGTCGCTGCTGGCGCGAGCGCGGCTCAAGGATCCGGCCGCGGGCTTTGCGCCGGATCTCGTCACCGCGCTGGCCCCCTTGCTGCAGGAGATCGCCTCGCGCGGCATCAAGGTCGTGAGCAACGCGGGAGGCATGAATCCGCAAGGCTGCCGCGATGCGCTGGCCCGGGCCGCCGAGGCCGCCGGTGTCCGCCTGCGCATTGCGGTGGTCGAGGGTGATGACCTGCTGCCGAGTGTCGAGTCGATTCGCGCCCTCGATCCGCGCGAGATGTTCAGCGGCGCCCCGCTGCCGGCTCGGCTGACGAGCATCAACGCCTATCTCGGCGCGTTTGCGATCGCCAGCGCGCTCTCGGCCGGCGCCGACATCGTGCTGACCGGGCGCTGCGTCGATTCCGCGCTGGCACTCGGGCCGCTGATTCACGAGTTCGGCTGGGCCGACGACGACTACGACCGGCTCTCGGCCGGCAGCCTCGCGGGGCACCTCATCGAATGCGGCGCGCAATGCACGGGCGGCAACTTCACCGACTGGCAATGCGTTCCCGGCTGGGACGACATGGGCTTCCCCGTGGCCGAATGCCATCGCGACGGCCGTGTGTTCATCACCAAGCCGCCGGGCACGGGCGGCCTGGTGAGCCCGGCCACCGTCGGGGAGCAACTCGTCTATGAGATCGGCGACCCGGGCGCCTACCTGCTGCCCGACGTCATCTGCGACTGGACCGGGGTCACGCTGGCGCAGGACGGCCCGGATCGCGTGCGCGTGAGCGGCGCGCGGGGCCGCGCGCCCGGCGACCAGTACAAGGTCTGCGCCACCTACGGCGACGGCTTCCGGGCGATGGGCACGCTGCTCATTGCCGGGTTCGATGCCGGCGCGAAGGCGCAGCGCCAGGGCGAGGCGATCGTCGCGCGCGCGAGGCGGCTTGCGTTGGCTCAAGGCCATGGCGACTTCACGCAGACCAGCGTCGAGGTGATCGGCCTGGAGCAGTGCTACGGCACGCGTGCCCGCGCGACGGATCCGCGCGAGGCGGTGCTGAAGATCGGCGTGCGCCATGACAGGCGCGAGGCCGTCGAGCTGTTCGGCCGCGAGTTCGCGCCCTCGGCAACTGCCATGGCGCAAGGCACCACGGGCCTGATCGGCGGAAGGCCGTCCGCGACGCCGGTCATTCGTCTTTTCTCTTTTCTCCTGAGCAAGACGCAGGTGGCTGTTCGAGTACGGCTCGATGGGGAAGACCTCCCCTGCCGCATGCCCGCCGTGCAAGTCGCCGCGCAGCCGACAAGTGCGCACCCCCGCGCGGCGAGCCCGGGGGATGCCGCTGCACCCGCGCCGGCAGGCACCGCCGTCGCGCTGCGACGGCTCGCGTGGGCGCGCAGTGGCGACAAGGGCGACCACGCCAACATCGGCGTCATCGCGCGCAGGCCTGAGTTCGTGTCGCTGCTGCGCGAGCAGCTCACGCCGCTTGCGGTCGCGGCCGACTTTGCGCACTACCTCGGCGGTCCCGTGCGGCGCTGGGAGATGCCGGGCCTGCAAGCCTTCAACTTCGTGCTCCAGAACGTGCTCGGCGGAGGCGGCATGGCTTCGCTGCGCTATGACCCGCAAGGCAAGACCTACGCCGCGCTGCTGCTCGACCATCCCATCGTCGTGCCCGACGGGCTGCTGCCCCTTCTGGAGGCACCGACGCCATGAGCCGGGTCTCCAAGGTGCTCGTGGCCAACCGGGGCGAGATCGCCTGCCGCATCCTGCGCACGCTGCGGCGCCTGGGCATTCCCTCGGTGGCCGTCTATCACGCGCAGGACGCGGACAGCCTCGCAGTGCGCGAGGCCGACGAGGCCGTCGAGCTTCGCGGCGAGCCGCCGGTCGCGGCCTACCTCGACATCGCGCAGATCGTCGCGGCCTGCGAGAGGACCGGCGCGGATGCCGTGCATCCCGGCTTCGGCTTCCTCTCCGAGAAGGCCGCATTCGCCGAAGCCCTCGGCGCGGCCGGCATTGCCTTCATCGGCCCTTCGCCGCATGCGATCCGGGTGATGGGCGACAAGATCGAGTCGAAGAGGCTGGCACGCGCGTGCGGCGTGTCGACGATCCCCGGCGGCGCAGACGAGATCGAAGACGCCGAGCACGCGGTGCGCGTCGCCCATGAGCTCGGCTACCCGGTCATCATCAAGGCGTCCGCCGGCGGCGGCGGCAAAGGCATGCGCATCGCCTGCGACGACGCGCAGTGCCGCGACGGCTACGTGCGCGCCAGCAGCGAGGCACAGGCCAGCTTCGGCGACGCCCGCGTCTTCATCGAGCGCTACATCGAGCGCCCCCGCCACATCGAGATCCAGGTGCTGGCAGATGCGCACGGTCACGTCGTGCATCTTTTCGAGCGCGAGTGCTCGATCCAGCGCCGCCATCAGAAGGTCATCGAGGAGGCGCCTTCGCCCTTCCTCGATGACGCCACGCGCGAGGCGATGGGCGCGCAAGCGGTCGCACTGGCGCGTGCCGTCGACTACCGCTCGGCAGGCACGGTCGAGTTCATCGTCGATTCGCAGAGGAACTTCCATTTCCTCGAGATGAACACGCGGCTGCAGGTCGAGCATCCCGTCACCGAGATGGTCACGGGCCTGGACATCGTCGCCGAGCAGATCCGCATCGCACGCGGCGAGCCGCTCGGGTACGCACAGACCGACCTCGCGATCCGCGGCCACGCGATCGAGGCGCGCCTTTATGCGGAGGACGCCGACGCGGGCTTCCTGCCGGCCACGGGGCAGGTGCATCTGCTGCGGCTTCCGCGGGGCGAGGGCTTGCGCATCGAGCACGGCCTCGTGCAGGGGCAATCGATCAGCGCCGCGTTCGACCCGATGCTGGCCAAGCTCGTCGCCCATGGCAGCGATCGCGCACAGGCCATCGCGCGATTGGCGCAGGGCCTGCGCGACACGGTGCTCCTCGGCACCGTCACCAATGCCGACTTCCTTGCACGCGTGCTCGCACACCCGGCCTTCGCCGCGGGCGACACGCACACGGGATTCATCGGCGAGCACCGCGCGGCGCTCGCGGCGGCTGCGCCGCACGAGGAGCAGGCCCTCGCGCTCCTGGCCGCCGCGGCATTGGCGCAACGCCACGTCGATCCACGCTTCGCCTGCCCCGAGCCGCTCGCGGCGATCGGCGAGTGGAGGAATTGAATGCGCGAGGAGCACTCAGCATGAAGCGCGAAATCGCCCTGGGCGGTGCGGTCCATCCGGTGACGCTGATGCGACGCGGCGACGCTGCCACCGTGGACGTCGCCGGGCGTGCGCACCGCTGCAGCCTTGCGTCGTGCGGCGAGGGCGAGCACCTCCTGAGGATGGACGGCAAGACCTGGCGCGTGTGGATCGCGACTCATCGCAATCGGGTCTGGGTGCACGCATTCGGTCGCGCTTTCGAGCTGGAGGTGCTCGACCCGCTCGATCGGGCCGCCCGCGCGAGCGGCGCCGGCGATTGCACGGTCGCCGCGCCGATGCCTGGGGCCGTCGTGTCGGTTGGCGCCATGGAAGGCGAGCGCGTGCGCAAGGGGCAGTCGCTCATGGTCATCGAGAGCATGAAGATGCAGACGGAGATCGCCGCGCCGCGCGACGGCATCGTCGAATCGGTCGCGGTGAAGGCGGGCGCGTCATTCGATCGCGGCGCGACGCTGCTCACACTGAAGGCCGGGGACTGAAGATGCGGCGCATCCAATCGAGCATCGACACGAGCTCGGCGAGCTTTCGCCGCAATCGCGAACACAACCTGGAGCTCGCCGCGCAGCTGAAGGCGCGCCAGCACGCGGCGCGCCACGAGCGCCCCGCGCGCGACATCGAGCGCCTTCGCAAGGCCGGCAAGCTGCTGGTGCGCGAACGCCTGGATCTGCTGCTGGACCCGGGCACGCCCTTCCTGGAGCTGTCGACGCTGGCCGCCTGCCGTGCCTACGAGGGCGAAGTGCCGCAGGCGGCGGTGCTCTCAGGCATTGGCGTGGTGAGCGGGCGCGAGGTGCTGGTGCTCGCCGGCGACTCCTCGGTCAAGGGCGGAGCGCTCTATCCGCACAGCGTCGACAAGATCGTGCGCGCACTGGACATCGCACTGGAGAACCGCCTGCCGGTCGTGCACCTGGTCGATTCGGCGGGCGCCTACCTGCCGCTGCAGTCGACCATCTTCCCGGGTCGCCATGGAGGCGGGCGCACCTTCCGCAATCAATGCAGGCTGTCGGGCGAAGGCATTGCGCAGGTGGCGGTCGTGCTCGGCCATTGCACGGCGGGCGGCGCCTATGTGCCGACCTTGTCCGACTACTCGATCATGGTGCGCGGCATCGGCGGCGTCTTCCTCGGCGGACCGCCGCTCGTCAAGGCCGCCACGGGCGAGGACGTGAATGCCGAGGAGCTCGGGGGCGCCGACATGCACACCCGTGTCTCCGGCACCGCCGACTACGCAGTCGACAGCGAAGCCGAGGGCATTGCGCTTGCGCGGGAGATCGTCGGCACCTTCAGGCGCACGCCCAAGGCGCCCCACGACTGGCGCGAGCCGCAGCCGCCGTACTACGACGCGAGCGAGCTCTACGGCGTGATCCCCGACGACATCAGGAAGCAGTTCGACATGCGCGAGGTCATCGCCCGCCTGGTCGACGGCAGCCTCTTCCACGAGTTCAAGCCCGACTACGGCAGCACGCTCGTGTGCGGCTATGCCTATCTGTGGGGCTACAAGGTCGGCATCCTCGGCAACAACGGCGTGCTGTTCTCGCAGGCCGCGAACAAGGCCGCGCAGTTCATGCAGCTGTGCGATCGCGACGGCGTGCCGCTGCTGTTCCTGCACAACGTCACCGGCTTCATGATCGGGCGCGAGTACGAGCGCGGCGGCATCACGAAGGACGGAGCAAAGATGCTGATGGTGCAGGCCAACGTGCGCGTGCCCAAGTTGGCCGTGTGCGTGCATGCCTCCAATGGCGCCGGCCACTACGCCATGACCAGTGCCGCCTGGGACCCGCGCTTTCTTTTCACCTGGCCCAACTCCCGCGTCTCGGTGATGGGCGCGCAGCAGGCCGCCAAGACGCTGGCGCAGATCAAGGTCGCGGCACTGCGGCGCGAGGGTCGCGAGCCCGGGCCGGACGAGCTCGCCGCGATCGAGCGGCAGATCTTCGACGAATACGAGAGCACCAGCGACTGCTACTACGGCACGTCCGAGATGTGGGACGACGGCGTGCTCGACCCGCTGGACACCCGCAATGCGCTGGGCATTGCACTGGGCGTGGCATTGAACAACGTGCCCGATGCAGTGCGCCGCGGCGTGCTGCGCATCTGAAAGCGCAACAGGAGGAGACGTCGATGGAGATCGGAATCACGCAGGTCCTGCGCCAGCTCCTGCAAATGCATCCGCAGCGCATCCTGACCGTGTGCGGCGAGCGGCGTCGCCGCGTGCACGAAGTCGCCGATCGCGTGGCGCGCTTCGCCGGCGCGCTGCGGCAACTGGGGGTCATGCCCGATGAGCGCGTCGGCATCCTTGCGCTCAATTCCGATCGCTACATCGAGAGCCTGCTCGCCGTGCCCTGGGCGGGCGGCGCGCTGAACCCCTGCAACGTCCGCTGGACCGCGCCCGAGATCGCCTATTCGTTGAACGACTGCGACACGCGCGTGCTGATCGTCGATGACCACTTCGCGCCGCTGGCCGCGGGTCTTCGCGACACGGTGCCGGGGCTGCGCCACCTCATCCACGCAGGCGACGGCGCGACCCCGCAGGGCATGCGGTCCTACGAGGCCCTGCTCGCGCAAGCGCAGCCCGTCGCCGATGCGTTGCGCAAAGGGTCCGACCTGCTCGGCATCTTCTACACTGGCGGCACCACCGGCTTCCCGAAAGGCGTGCTGGTCTCGCACGAGGGCTTCTGGGTCAGCGCGCTGTCGCTGATCGCCGAGGGCGTGATCCCCCGCCAGAGCGTGATGCTGCGCAGCGCGCCGATGTTCCACATGGCCGACCTCGCCTACGGCTACTGCGGGCTTCTGCAGCAGTGCACGCATGTGATCCTTCCCGCGTTTCACGCGGCGCGCGTCGCGGCGGCGATTGCCGCCGAGCGTGCCGAGGTGGCGCTCTTCGTGCCGACGATGCTGCAGCTGCTGCTCAACGAGCCGGATGTCGAGCGCTTCGACTTCTCTTCGCTCAAGAGCCTCATCTACGCCGCCTCGCCCGTCGCCGATGCGACCGTGGTCGAGGTCATGCGGCGCTGGCCTCGCGCGAGGCTCACCCAGGTCTATGGCCAGACCGAGCTGTCCCCGGTGGGCACCGTGCTGCATCACGAGTCGCACGCCGACCCGGTGCTGCGCCGCTCGGCCGGATGCGCCACGCATTGCGTCGAGCTGCGCATCGCCGATGCCGAAGGCACCGAGCTGCCGCGGGGTCAGGTGGGCGAGATCGTCGCGCGCGGCCCGAACGTGATGCAGGGCTACTGGAACAAGCCCGACGCGACGGCAGCCGCCTTCACGCGCGAAGGCTGGCTGCGCACCGGCGACGGCGCCTACATGGACGAGACCGGCCACGTCTTCATCGTCGATCGCATCAAGGACATGATCGTCACCGGCGGCGAGAACGTCTTCTCCGGCGAGGTCGAGAACGCGCTGGCGACGCACCCGGCGGTCGCGATGTGCGCGGTCATTGCCATTCCGAGCGACGAGTGGGGCGAGGCCGTGCATGCCGTGGTCGTGCTCAGGCCCTCGATGGCGGTCGACGCGGCGCAGCTCATCGAGCACTGCCGCGAGCGGATCGCGGGCTACAAGTGCCCGCACAGCGTGGAGTTCAGGACCGCGCTGCCGGTCTCGGGCGCCGGCAAGATCCTCAAGCGCGATCTGCGCGCGCCGTTCTGGGAAGGCCGTGAGCGCCGGGTCGCCTGATGCGAGGAGCCACTGCATGAACGACTCCGCCGCGAGCGCCTACCGCTCCATCTACCGTGCCGGGCTCTTCGAGGGCCAGGTGTGTGTCGTGACCGGCGCCGGCTCGGGCATCGGCCGCTGCACCGCGCACGAGCTGGCATCGCTCGGAGCCACGCCGGCTCTCATCGGGCGCAGCGAGGACAAGCTGAAAAGCGTGCAGGCCGAGCTCGCCGCGCAGGGTCGCGCGTGCTCGATCCATGCCTGCGACATCCGTGACGAAGCCCGCGTGCAAGCCACGGTGCAGGCCGTGCTCTCGCAGCACGGGCGCATCGATGCGCTCGTCAACAACGCCGGCGGCCAGTACCCCTCGCCGCTGGCGCAGATCAGCGCCAAGGGGTGGGACGCGGTGGTGCGCAACAACCTCGGGGGCGGCTTCCTGATGGCGCGCGAGTGCTTCAACCAGTGGATGGCAGGCCACGGCGGCGCGATCGTCAACGTCATCGCCGACATGTGGGGCGGCATGCCGGGCATGGGGCACTCGGGCGCGGCGCGCGCGGGCATGCTGAACTTCACCGAGACCGCTGCGCTCGAATGGGCGCCCGTGCGCGTCAACGCGGTCGCGCCAGGATGGATCGCCTCCAGCGGCATGGACCAGTACCCGCCCGAGATGGCCCCGCTGATCCGCAGCATGCCGGCGATGGTTCCGCTGCGTCGACTCGGCACCGAGAGCGAGGTCTCGGCCGCCATCGTGTTCCTGCTCTCGCCGGCCGCGGCCTTCGTCTCGGGCGCCTGCCTGCGAGTGGATGGCGCGGCGCCCAACGCAAAGCGCGTCTGGCCCGAGGTGGGCCGCGGCGGCAGCACCGAAGCCTTCGACGGCTTTCACCTGGCCGCGACGCCGCGCGTTCTGCGGGACGAGTGATCTCGCGCCGGTTGCACTTCGTCGCGTTTGACCCCACCGGCGTGTCGGCCCATCGCGGCTTGCGCGCGTTATGCAGGCCACATCACAACAAACGCGTGCGGCCTCGGGCTGCGCACTCGACATCCAATGACCACGAGAACGCGCGAGACACAGGGAACTCAACGGCTGCCGCTTGCGACATCCGTCACGCTTGCGGCCATTGCGGCGCTCGGCCTTGCGGGCTGCACGGTCTATCAGGTCCCGCCGCCCGCCCCCCGCGTGGTGTACGTGCCCGCGCCGCAGCCTGCGCCGCCCGAGGCCTATGAGCAGGCGCCGCAACCCGAGCCTCAAGCGGTGGTGAGCGTGTATGTGGAGCCGCCCATCTCGCAGCCGCCCCCGATCGCGGTGCCCTGGGCGCCTCCGCCCATGCTCGTCGAGGCCCCGACACCCATGCCCTATGCCGGCGCGGTGTGGATCGGCGGCTACTGGGTGTGGGAGGGCAACTGGGTGTGGGCCGCGGGCCGCTGGGCCGCGCCGCCGCAGCCGAGCTATGTCTGGGTGCACCCCTACTACGAGAACCGCAACGGCGCGGTGATCTTCGTGACGGGCCACTGGGGCGCTCCGGGCGTGGCGTTCGTTCCACCGCCCCCCGGCCTGCGCATCTCGCTCGCCGTGGTTGCGGCCGGCGCGGTGCGGGGCCCGGCCCCGATCGGCCCGCAGGGCGTGTTCGTCCCCGCGCCCCCGGGCTCGCGCATCGGCTTGATCGTCCCCGCACCCATCGGCACGCCGCCGGCCGTGGTGACCGGCGCCCCGCCCGTCGTGAACGTGGGCATGCGCATTCAGAACAACGTGGGCAACAGCACCACGATCAACAACACGCACATCACCAACATCACCAACGTGACCATCGTGGCCCCGCCTGGAGCCACGGCGGGCGGCCGCCCCTATCAGTCCGCCGTGCCGGCGCAGGCGCATCTCGCCGCCGCGCTGCCGCCGGTGGTGCGCATGCCCGCCCCGGTGCCGGCCTCGACGCGCCCGATCACCTCCTTCGTGCCCGGTCGCCCCGCACAGGCCCTGCCGCCGGCGCAGATGGTTCACCCCGTCGCGTTCAACCCCGCGCCGCAGGGCGGCAACCCGATGCGTGGCCGCGATGAGGATCGTGTCGATCGCGGCGACCGCGGCGATCGCGGCGACCGCGGCCATGGGCGCGACTTCGATCGCAACGCCGCGCGTGAGCCCGCGCGCTTCGAGCCGCCGCCGCAAGCGGTGCGTGACCCGCGCCAGCCGCCGGGACAGCCCCCGATGGTGTCGCCGATGCCCGGCGCTGCCCCCGCGCCCGCGTATCCGCAGGCGGCGTTCCCTTCGCGCCAGCGTGAGGACAACACGCCCGCAAGACCGAACCCGCAGGCCCAGGCTCAACCCCCGATGGATCGGGGCAACGCAATGAACGGCCCGAATGCGCAGCACGCCCGGGACGAGCAGGCGGCCGCAGCGGCGCAGCAGCAGCAACAGCGTGCGCAGGCGCAAGCGCAGCAACAACGCCAACAGCAAGCCGAACGCGCCGCGCACGAGAACAACCGGCGCGAGCACGACCACCGGAAGGACGAGCAGAAGGACAAGCACACCGAGTAAGCGCGTTGCTGCACTGACTTCGGCAAAGAGAAAGAGCGATGCACTGCGCATCGCTCTTTTCGCTTGTGGACTCGCCTCGGCGCGGTGCGGCCAGGCCCTTCAGTGGTGGCCGAATGCGCGTGCTGCAGCGATGAGTTCGTCGTCGCCTGGGAACAGGCAGACGTCCGCCTCCCCGTCGGCGGCTTCGATGAAAGCCCAGCGGATGATCCCCTCGGCGTCGATGAGGAAGTGCCCCGTGCCCTGGAAGCCGTGCGCCTGGGCGATCTGCTGATCGACTTCCGTCGCCTCGAAGGCGTCCAGCCGGTTCAGCGTGTCCGTGGCGGCGAAGATGCTCATCGTCTCCTGCACCTCGGGTCGCGACAACGTCGTCGATTCGGTCATGCGAGCCATCGTCGTGGTTTCCGGCCAGTGCACGTCGTTCGGGTCGGCGTCGTCGGGCAGCACCTTCGCCTCGGCCAGTCCGAAGGCATGGTGCGTGCGCACGTCGGGGTCGGCCGCCAGCACGATCGTCGTCGGGTGGTACCGGAAGTACAGGCGCGCACGCTCGAGCGGCGTATTGACCACCGCGACGGTGTCGACGCCGACGCCCGAGAGGGACTTCTGCGTCGCGGACAGCCGTGCGATCTGGCGGCGGCAGAAGGGGCAATGCAAGCCACGGAACAGCCCCACCAGCAAAGGCCGTTTGCCGCGGTAGTCGGCGAGCGAGACCTCACCTTCGCGGTTGACGGCAGGCAGAACGAAGTCGGGCGCCCGGTCGCCGGGATGCAGGGGCTGGATAGCCATGATCGGAGTCCTCCTGGCCGGTTGAGCTCGATCGGCGGATCGCGGTGTGCGACCCCGGCGGGGAAGGTAGCACGCTGTCTGGCCCACCACGGCCGCATTGCGTGAATTGGCCCGCATCGCTTCAAGCGAATGCGGGCCAGGATCGACTCGCAGCCGGGGGTGCTTACGCCGCCGCGAGCGTCTTCTCGCTGAGGTAGGGGCGCAGGAGATCGCCCTTGCGGCTCTTCTTCAGCTTGAGCACGGCGGCCGCTTCGATCTGGCGCGTGCGCTCGCGGGTGATGCCCAGGACGCGCCCGACCTCCTCGAGCGTCATGTCGTCGTTCGTCTCGATGCCATAGCGCATGCGAAGGACCTTCGCCTCGCGCGCCGTCAGCTCGCCCAGCGCCTCTTCGACGGCACCGCGCAGGCCAGCCTGCAGGGCGATCTCGGCGGGCGTCGCGCCCGGGTCGGCGATCAGATCGCCGAGGGTCATGTCGCCGTCGTCGCCGACGAGCGCGTCCATCGACGTCGGCTCCTTGGCAAGCTTCAGCAGCTGCTCGACCTTGGCCACCGGGATGCCCACCATCTCGCTCAGCTGCTGCACGTCGGCTTCCACGCCGAACTGGTGCAGATGAAGCCGCCGCGCGCGCGTGAGCTTCGCGAGCGATTCCGTCACGTGCACGGGCATGCGGATCGTGCGGGCCGTGTCCGAGATGGCGCGCGTGATCGCCTGCCGGATCCACCAGGTGGCGTAGGTCGAGAACTTGAAGCCGCGGCGGTATTCGAACTTGTCGACGCCCTTCATGAGGCCGATGTTGCCCTCCTGGATGAGGTCGAGGAACGGCAGGCCGCGGTTGATGTACTTCTTGGCAATGGAGACCACCAGGCGAAGGTTTGCCTTGATCATTTCCGCCTTGGCCTCGCGAGCCTCCCTCTCGCCCTCGTTCATCTGGCGCGCGATCTCCTTGAGCACGACCAGCGGCAGAAGGACACGGGCCTGCAGGTCGGCCATCAGCGCCTGGTGTTCCTGGATCGCCGGCAGCTGGCGCTGCAGGACGGCGCTGTAGGGCTTGCGGGCCTCGGCGTGCTTCTCGGCCCAGGACGGGTCGAGCGCATGGTCGGCGAACTCGGCGACGAACTGGGCCTGCTCCATCCCGCAGCGGTCCACCACGATGCGGCGGATCTCGCGCTCGTGCTTGCGCAGCGTCTCGACTTCATGGCGCACGATGCCGCACAGGCGATCCAGCGCCTTCACCGTGAAGCGGATCGAGATGATTTCGCCGTAGATCAGCTTCTCCGCCTTCAGGTAGGGCGCGCTGCCGTGCCCCTGGCGCGAGTGCGCGTGCCGCAGCTGCTCGTGCGCCGCGCGGATGCGGCCGAAGCGCTCCAGCGCCTGCGCCTTCATTTCCTCGAGCTTGCGGCTCAGTCCGGAGCCGCCCTCTTCCTCGTCCTCGTCGTAGGAGTCGACGTCTTCCTCGGCCACGTAGTCGTCGGCCGCGTCGGTCGCGACGAAGCCATCCACGAGGTCGGTGATGGGAAGCGATCCATCGGCGATGCGATCGGCTTCATCGAGGATCGCCGTCACGACGGCCGGGCAGCGTGCGATGGCTGCCAGCATCGCCTGCTGGCCCGCCTCGATCTTCTTGGACAGATCGATCTCGCCTTCGCGCGTGAGCAGCTCCGAGCCGCCCATCTCGCGCATGTACATGCGCACCGGGTCGGTCGTGCGGCCGAAATCCGAGTCCACCGTCGCCACCGCCGCCTCGGCGGCCTCTTCGGCGTCCTCGCTCGTGCTCTCCTTGACCTCGCCGGAGATGAGCATGGTCGCCGCGTCGGGCGCCTGCTCGTACACCTGCACACCCATGTCGTTGAGCATCGTGACGATCGACTCCACGGCTTCGGTGGCGACGAGGCTCTCCGGCAGGTGGTCGTTCAGCTCCTGCAGGGTGAGGAAGCCGCGCGTCTTGCCCAGGCGCACGAGCTTCTTCAGGTCGTCGCGGCGCTTCTGGACCTCTTCATCGCTCAGGTCGGCCTGGTCGAGGCCGAATTCGCGCGCAAGGGCCCGCTCCTTGGAACGCGGCACCTTCACGCGCAGCTTGACGCCCTGCGATTCCCCGGCAGCGGTGGACGCGACGGCCTGGCCCGCGTCCGCCTCTTCGGCATCCATCTCGATGTCGCTCAGGTCGATCTCGACATCCGACACCTTCTTCACGGCCTTCGCGGCACCGGCGCGCTTGAGGGCGGCGGCCTTCGGCGCCGGCGCCTTGCGCGTCGTCGTCTTGACTGAGGTGGCCGAGCTGCTGAGGGTGGCGGCAGTCTTTGCAGGCATGAAGGCTCCGGTGAAAGGTGAAAAGCAACGAAGAGGGCAAACCTTGAAGAACAAGGCGGCTGCCATCGCTGCGCAGGGCAGCGGGCGAAAAAAATTCAGGGGGGTGTCAGGCTGAGCGCCTGACGGGGACGACGCGCTGAGCGTCAGTCTTCGAGGTGATCCGGCAGCCCTTTTGAGCCCGGGGCGGGCGGCAGCTGCGGATCTAGGCGGGCGGGGGCTTGGGGGAGGAAAAGTCGCACGGGGCGGATTTTAGGGAAAACCCTCTCCGATTCCAAGCGAAGTTACATCGCTGCGGATCGCGATGCCGCAGCTTGCCGCGCGCCGCTGCAATGACCATCGCGCAAAACTATCTGCCCGATTCAGGAACAGGCTGTGAGCCGATGGGAATAGATGGCCCGAAGCGTCGTCTACCTCCAGTACAGGCGCCTCGCCGTGGCGCCCCACCGGAACGCAGCCATGAATGCTCAAACCTCTCACGAGCGCCCCGCCCCGCGAAGGCGCGCCCTTGCAATCTGCCTGACCTGCATGGGCCTCGCCGCTGCCGCGGCGGTGGCCACGGCCGCGACGGGCGAGGAGCCCTTTCTCCTGGAGAACGACACGGCCATGCACAAGATGATGGCCGGGATGGACATCAAGCCTTCCGGCGACGTCGACCGTGACTTCGCGGCAATGATGATTGCGCACCACCAGGGCGCCATCGACATGGCGTTGGCCGAGCTGCGACACGGCACCAACGAGCAGCTGCGGCGCATCGCGCAGGAAATCATCGTCTCGCAGCAGCAGGAGATTGCGGCCATGCACATGGCGCTGGGCGAGCCCCTGCCTCCCTCCTCGCCGGCGCCCACGCACGTGCCGGCCCCGCAACAAACCCACCATTGAGGGGAACGCGATGCGCCGAATTGCCATCCCTGTCGCGTTGCTTGCAGCCGCGCTGTCGTGCATCGCGCCGCGCGCACTCGCCGGCCAGGCACCCGGGAGCGACTCTGCACCCGACATTCCCATCAGTCACCACGACCGCGTCTACACCGCCGAACAGTTCTCGAACACGGTCTCCGTCATCGACCCGGCAGACAACACGCTGCTGGGCGTCATTCGACTGGGCGACCCGACACCGGGCAACCTGAGCCCCCTCTACAAAGGGCAGCTGCTGGTCCACGGGATGGGCTTTGCGCCGGACCACCGCACCCTTGCGGTGGTGTCGATCGGCTCGAACTCGGTGACGTTCATCGACGCGGCCACCAACGCGGTCAAGCACACCGCCTACGTCGGCCGCTCCCCTCACGAGGCGTTCTTCACGCCCGATGGCAAGGAGGTGTGGGTCACCGTGCGTGGCGAGAACTACGTGCAGGTGCTCGATGCGAGCACCTATGAGCCCAAGACACGCATCACCACGCCCGCGGGCCCGGGCATGCAGATCTTCTCCCCCGACGGCAAGTACGGCTTCGTGTGCTCCTCGTTCAATCCGCAGACCGTGGTCATCGACGTGGCAAGCCACACCATCGTGGGCAACGTGAAGCAGGACAGCCCCTTCTGTCCGGATGTGGCCGCCACGCCCGACGGCAGCCAGGTGTGGTTCACGCTCAAGGACACCGGGCGCGTGATGGTGTTCAGCGCGAAGCCGCCGTTCGCCGTCATCAAGTCGTTCGAGACCGGACCCATCACGAACCATGTGAACTTCGCTCGCACCAGCCGCGGCACGTTCGCGTACCTGACCATCGGCGGGCTGAACCAGGTCAAGGTGTTCCGCACCGACGACTTCACTCAGGTCGCGACGATTCCAGTGGGCAAGCTGCCGCACGGAGTCTGGCCTTCCGGGGACGGCACACGCGTGTACGTCGGACTCGAGAACGCCGACGCCGTGGCGGTCATCGACACGGCCACCAACACGGTGGTTGCGAATGTGCCTGTCGGACAGGCCCCGCAGGCGTTGACTTACGTGCCGAACGCCGTGCCGGACGGCGATGGTCGCCAGGGCTTGCAGGCGCTCGGCGTTGCCGGTCAGACGGCCTCGCTCACGCTGACGGCCACCACGGGCGACAAGAGTGCTCCGGCAACGAGCGTCACTCTGTTCGAGCAGGGCCTGGTGCAGATCGTGCAGGCGGCTGTCACCGGCCTGGCGCCGAAGCAGCCGTACGTGCTGGCGTTGGCGCAGCGTCCGGACGGGAGCGGGACATTGCAGCCGTTGTCCAACTTCATGACCAACCCCGCCGGCGCGGCCATCGTCAACGCGGTGGGGCCCATACGCCAACTGGTGAAGGCGGATGTCCCGTCATCGCGCCGCTATCTCGTCATCGCCGAGCAGGTGAACGGTGCGCCCGGACGGCCGGTCCAAGTGCAGGCAGCTCACGAGTGAGCGGCTGAGATGGCATCCGACCTGCTCTCCAGGGTCCAGCCGCTGATCGCGGCACTCAGGCGCTACGCGCGAGGCATGCTCAGAGACCGCGACGCAGCCGATGATCTCGTGCAGGACTGTCTCGAGCGCGTGGTCAGTCATTGGGACGAGCGGCGCGACGGTGAGGACACGCGCCAGTGGGTCTTCGCCATCGCGCACAACCTGGCGGTCACCAAGCTGCGCCAGGACGCACGTCGAGGAGTTCACGTGGCCATCGAGGACGTGGACGAATCGGCGTTCATGGCGTCACCGTCCCAGGAGCATCGAATCCGCCACAACGAGCTGATGCGCGCGCTCGACACCCTGCCGCAGGACCAGCGCAGCGTGATCCTGATGGTGTCGGTGGAGGACCTGAGCTACGCCGAGGTGGCACTTGCGCTGGGCGTGCCCATCGGGACGGTCATGTCCCGTCTGGCCAGAGGGCGCGAAAGGCTGCAGCGAGCGCTCGACGGAGAGCTCGGCCGAATGGCGCGACCGCAGGGCGCGCCGGTGTTGCGTCGAATGAAATGAGCACCATGTCGTCCAACACGCCAGTCCCGATCGACGAGGCGGACCTTCACGCTTACGTCGACAACGCCTTGGATGCCGCGCGTCGCAAGGAAGTGCAGGACTACATCGACCGCAATCCGCAGGCTGCGCAGGCGGTGGCTGCCCTGTCGGGGCAGCGCCAGCTGCTGCGCTCGGCGCTCTCCTCGATCGCGGACGAACCCATCCCGCAACGCCTGAGTCTTTCCAATCTCATCCGCGAGCGACGCCAGCAAAGGCGCTGGCCGTGGCAGATGGCCGCGGCGGTCTTTCTGTCGCTGGGCATCGGAGCCATTGGCGGCCTCTCCTTGCGTGACCGGACCGCGCCCGCCGGTGGCATCTCCGCGCTGGCGGGCGAGGCTCGCGCGAGCTACGCCGTCTATGCCACTGACAACTTGCACCCGGTGGAAATGGGTCCGCAGCAGCGGGCCGAGCTGCTGAGCTGGGTGTCGAGCAAGCTGAACCAGCCGGTGACGGTGCCGGACCTCACCCCATCCGGCTATCGCTTTTCCGGTGGCCGCGTCGTTGCCACTGAACATGGTCCGGCGGCAATGTTCCTCTACGAGGCAGCGGATGGCACGCGCCTGGCGGTCGTGATGCGACGGATGGCGCACGAAACGGATACGCCCATGCTGCAGCACTCCGATGGCCACGTCGGCGGCTACGCGTGGGCAGTCAGGGGCCTCGGCTTCAGCCTCGTGGGCACCGGGCGGCCGGAAGCCCTCCATCCCCTGGCGGACGAGGTCAGGCGCCAGGTGCAACCGACACCGAGCACGGGCGCGAATCCGCGTTCCCGTGCGATGCAAAGGGTCGCATTGCTCGAATGAACGACCTTTGAGCGCGCGCACGTTGATCGGCCGTGAGTTTCACGCGCCCATCACTCGTGTCGTTGCATGAGCCTTAGCGAGGTAGGTCGACGCGGGCGGTTTTCTGCCGGCGACGGCGTAGCTCAGTCCACGAGGCGGGACCGCCTCGCCCGACCGCCCGCCGGTCTCTCTCAACTCAGTCAAGGAACCGCTTCCGATGAGCATGAATGAACCCAATGAGACGACGAAT
>Ga0105248_10002011_pt1 | contig 22583 bp, 17 predicted proteins | sample KBSS34metaG_FD_81524 | JGI IMG/M metagenome (GOLD analysis project Ga0105248, IMG submission 81524) | Switchgrass rhizosphere microbial communities from Kellogg Biological Station, Michigan, USA - KBS S3-4 metaG | ecosystem: Host-associated > Plants > Roots > Rhizosphere > Soil | place...
ACTATCCGCCGCCGGTTTCCAGGATCGTCTTACTCCCGACTGGAACCAGCGGCGGCGTAGCGTCTGCCTCGTCGCACGTCTTACGGGCAGGCGGTCGAGAAACCGCTGAAGCGGGTTGAGGCGGGACGGAACTGGCACCCCGCGCCGTCATTGATGGCCGTCGCGAACATCTCAAAGCCGCCGGGCACGCGGTCGTACCGAATCGTCGGTCCTCCAATATCAACGAGCCTCGCGAGCGAATGTGAAGAAGCGCATCACCGATCCGAGCACCTGCTCGAGTGATGCCTCGTGTCCAGGTGGTAGCTGCGTCATGGTACAAGCGACGGAACAAGGTAGGCATAGGCCAGCACGATCAGGCCGACGAGGCACGCGAGCACGATGCTGTGGACGAACACGGCCTTGAAGATCGCCGCTTCGCGTCCCGGCTGGCGCGTGGCCGTACTTGCGACCACGATCGACTGCGCGTCGATCATCTTCCCCATCACGCCGCCCGTCGAATTCGCGGCGCCCATCAGGATGGGACTCAGCCCGAGTTGCGTCGCGGTGACCTTTTGCAGGTTGCCGAAGAGCGCATTGGATCCGGCATCGGTGCCGGTGAGCGCAACGCCCAACCAGCCAAGCAACGTGCCGAAGAACGGGAACAGCACGCCCGTGCCGGTGAGGCTGAGGCCGAGCACGGTGTCCATCCCCGAGTAGCGCGTGACGTACGCGAGACCCACCATGAAACTGATCGCGAGCGTCGACGGCAGCGTCTGCACGAGTGTGCTCCTGAACAGACGCAGCGTGCGCACGAGCGGCAGCCGCGCGAGCGCCGTCGCGACGAGGCCAGCAACGAAGACGACGGTGCCGGGAATCGCGATGAAGTTCAAATTCACGATCGCGTCTTCGGGTGTCGGGGTCGGTACCACCGGCGGCATCTTCAGCACGGCCCGATGCAGCATCGGCATCGGCGTGCTGAGCGCCGGAAAGTTCAGGTACTTCGCGATGGCCGGAAGACCGGTGACGAAGATCAACACAGACGCGATGATGAACGGCGACCACCCGTTCAGTACGGTCGTCGCCGCGTGCTGCTTCGCTACGGTGTTCAACGCGCCGATCGGCATCACCACCGGCGGGTTCCACACTTTCAGGAACGCCACCATCACCAGCAACGAAAAGACCGCCGACACGATGTCGACGAGTCCCGGCTCCTGGAAATTGGACCAGTAGAACTGCATCGCGGCGAAGGAGGCGCCGCCGAGGAGCAGCGCCGGCCAGACCTGCAGCGTCTCGCGCCACCCGACCATGCTGCGCACCAGCCAGAACGGCAGAATCAGCGAGATCGGCGGCAGAATGCGTCCCGCCATCGCGCTGAACGCCGATTCGGGCAACCCGGTGACACCCGCCAGCGTGCGGATCGGATTGCCAACGCCACCCCAGGCGACCGGCGCCGTGTTGGCGACAAGGCAGAGCGTCGCGGCTTGAAACGGCTCGAAGCCGAGGCCGATGAGGAACGCGCCGGCAATCGCCACGGGGGCGCCGCCGCCGCCGGCGCCCTCGAGAAACGCGCCGAAGCAGAACGCGATCAGCACCAACTGCAGGCGCTTGTCCGACGACAGCCCGGCAATCGAGTCCTTCATCACATCGAACTGCCCCGTCTCGCAGGCGACGTTGTAGAGGAAGATCGATCCGACGACAATCCAGGCGATCCGCATCAGGCCGAAGATCACGCCGTGGAATGCGGCGGTGCCGACCAGGAGCGCTGGCATACCGAAGACGAACCGCGCCAGCGTGACCGCGACGACGAATCCACTCAGCGCCGACACCCACACGCGTTTCTTCAGCGTCACGAGGACGAAGAAGAGTGTGAGAACCGGCAGCGCTGACACTGCCGTCGACAACAGACGGTTGCCGAGCGGGTCGTAGACCTGCGACCAGGACATGATTTCGGCTAATTCACGCGTGAGTGCGCATTATGCAACGGTTCCGGGCATATCATTCGCCGCTCAGTCAGGGAGTCGGTACATGCACGCAACACGAACCTTGACCGCCATGTTCCGGGCCGTACTGTCCCCTCACCTGTCGCGCGAACGGTTTTCATACTGATGGCATCTGTACCGACACGGCATCCCGACACTCGATACAGCAGCCTAACCCCGCGTGCAACCGTCGGCGCTCGCTGCTCCGTGAAGCGCCGTGATGCGTTAACGTTGGGCCCCGACACACGGCGGGGTGTTTACCAGCGGATTTACGGCACCCGACTGTGTCCGACGCGAAAGTCTTCACCGGTCAGTGCGTAGTTTCAGCGACAATGCCTCCATCGGTGTCAACGGAGGCGCCCTGCCCCCTCTGCGCACGTTTGGCGAAACGAAAGGGGATTTTGGTTGCGGGGGCGGGATTTGAACTCTAAATAACGTGTTTCTCTAAACTCCTGATGGCGCGCGACTTTTGGTCTAAGGGTTTGGTCTCACGTGCGTTACGCTCCTGTTCGGTGTGCTCTCGAGTGCTCAGACGACCACCTCATTCGCCCGCAGTCTTGGAGACATTTTGGAGACGGCCGTCATAGCCACCACTGACAATCGTACCGCGGGTGTCCGTTCCGCGACGGGTGGTTGCTATCAAACCTCGTCGTGCAGGACGTCCATTTTCAACATACAGCGGTATGTGCTTCGTCTGTGCTCTCGTTGGCGTTGCCAATAGGCCCCAAACCCAACGCAGCGGCGGCTGCCACGAGAGCGGACTTCAGTTACCGCCTCGCCGGCTCCTCGATCCCGTATTTCTCCAAGCGCATGTAGAGCTGGCTGCGCGTCAGTCCGAGGCGGTTGGCCGCACGCGTCTTGTTCCACCGGCATTCGTTCAGCACTTGCGCGACGGTCTCGCGCTCGATCGTGCTCAGATCGGTCGAGGCCGCGCCCGGCGCTTTGTCCACGGCGCGAAGCGCCAGGTGCTCGGCGCTGATCAGGCCACCCTCGCAGAGAATCGCCGCGCGTTCGAGAACATTCCGGAGTTCGCGGACGTTGCCTGGCCAGTGATAGCGGAGCAACGCTTCGCGGGCGTCCTGCGTCAAGCCCGCGGGCGGCCGCGCAAATGACCGGCTGAGATCCTGCAGCAGCGCTTTGCTGATCGGCATGATGTCGGCGCGCCGCTCCCGCAGCGGCGGAATCACGATGTCGAACACCTGCAAGCGATACAACAGATCCTCGCGAAAATCTCCGCGTTCCACTGCCTTCCGTAAGTCTCGATTGGTCGCGGCGATCACACGGATGTTGGCTTTCAACATGCGCGTGCCGCCGAGCCGCTGAAACTCGCGTTCCTGCAGCACGCGCAGAAACTTCGCCTGCGCCGACAGGCTCATCTCGGTCACTTCATCCAGAAACAGCACGCCTCCGGAGGCCATCTCGATTTGGCCCGGTTTGGCCTGGTGGGCACTGGTGAAGGCACCGCGTTCGTAGCCGAACAGCTCTGATTCGAGTAACTGCTCGGGGAGCGCCGCACAATTCAACGCGACAAATGGTCCCCGGCTGTTGGCGGATGCACGATGGATGAACCGAGCCACCACTTCCTTGCCTGTGCCGGACTCGCCGGTCACGAGCACCGTCGTGTTCGTCTCAGCCACCTGTGTCGCCCGTTTGAGCACGTCGCGCCATTCCGCGGATTCGCCGACCACGCGCGTCTTCGAGTCGAGTTCCTGCGAGAGCATCTCGATGCGTGCTTCGAGCCGCTCTGCGCGTGCCTGCGCCTCGGCGATCTGCCGCTCGGCTCCGACCAACTGTTCGTGCGACACCGAGAGCGCGACGTAGTCCGCGATCCGACGTGCCACCTGAACATCCCGCGCGTTGAATGCCGCCGGCCGCTTCGACCAGAAGGCGAGTTCGAGCATCTGCTGGCGTGCCGGGATCCTCACGCCCAAGTACGAGCGATAGCCGGCTGCCACGACCGGCGCGAACGCGTCCGCCGGTTCAACGGGCAGCAGTGCCGTGCTGAGGTCTTCGATGATGGTTTCCTTCGGCATCGGCACATTCGTCGTGACATGCGGCGGATCGGGAAAATCAGCCGGCGAAGCGGCTTGGCGCACGAAATGGCGGTCGCGATCGACGAACACCATCGCCAGCGCGTCGTGCGGCAACATCTTCTTTGCGATTTCAGAGATACGCGGAAAGACCGTCCGAATGTCGAGAACGTCTGAAATGGTCCTCAGCAGCTCGGCGGACGCCTCGATCTCGGCCGACCGCTGTCGCTCGACCGCCACATCGCGCGCCTGCTCCGCGAGCCCCTGGCGCATGAGCGCGAGTGAAACAAAGTTGGCCAGCCGTTCGGCGTACGTCAGGTCCGACGACGAATACGCGTGTGGCCGCCGCGAAAACAGCGCCAATGCGCCGACGACCCGATTGCCGATCTTGACCGGAACCTTCAGGCCTGACTGCAGGCGACGATCTCCTCCCGGTACGGCATCGAGAAGCTGCGGCTCGGTGCCTTCAGGGATCGTCTCGACGGCCGTGGCGTCGGTCTGCTCGAACCCACCATCGTGAGTGCATGCATAGCGACGTGCGGCGAGCCGCCCACTCGACACGACGAGCTGCGCTTCATCATACGGAACGAGACGGGGACCGACCGCACAAAGATGTTGAAAGAGGTCGCGCACGTCTGGGCCGCGCGCAGATGCTGCGAGCAGATCGTCGAGCACGCCGAGCTGTTGGCTATCGTACGCCGTTCGATCTATACCGACCACCGCGCCTCCTGTGTCCAGGGACCCGAGCCGTCTGGCGAACGTGACACCATCGCAGCACTGGCTGCTGCCCCATGCGATATGCCACGTCGAAGCAGGGGCTGTGCCAGAGGCCTCGTGTGCGGTGGCACTCGCCTGTGCCCTTCGTGCACCACGCCGATTGTGTGGACCGCCAGCCACAGTCACTCGATTGCGTGCTACGCCGACCACCGTCTGATAACACGCAGACCGTCTGAATCCACACAGACCGCGACGCCAGACAGCGGCGCAATTAGGCCGTTTTTCTGAAATCGTCTCGGCAGCGGCGTTGCTCTGCCCATAGCCAGCAGCGAACTCGTACCGGGTTGCTGCGGATTGCGAAACCGATCGGAGGGTCTAACCCATGGCGCAAAAAAACGTGCAGCTAGTCATCGGCCGGATTCTGACAGACGAGGAATTCCGCGCCGATTTTCTGGAGCGACCGATTGTCACGCTCGCATCGTTGCGCGACCGAGGCTTCGACCTCACAAACACTGAAGTGGATGCGCTGGCCGGTACGGATGCCCGTTTGTGGCAATGCGGCGCAGAGTGGATCGACCCGCGCATTCAGCGCTGCCGCCTCAGCGTCGGCGACGCCAAATGAGACGTCTGCGCTGTCGCGGCGGTTACCGCCTGCACACGCCCAACGTGCGGCCACGACACCAGATCGATCAAGCACCTGCATCTCCGTCCATCGCCTGACTGTTCGGTTGACCGTGATTGACGGCGCCACCCGGCGTCTGTTGCCGTCTGTCGCAATACCGAAGCCACACCCGTCGGTCAAGAACGCTTGCCGATCAGCCCGTTGCGGCAAAGTCGCTGGGCCGAAGTGCGTATGCGCGTGCATGGCGCGTGATTACGCGCACGGTCGGATAGCACCGTTTTCCTAGAACGACGAAACCCCGTCTTCGTACTGGCCGCGCGGAGTGGCGTGGATGTTGCCTTGGCAAGGATGAGGGAGCGCGCTGTGACGAAAGAAGATGACGGTCGGGACACACGGATCAGCAACTGGACGTTGGCTACTGGAACGCCGCCTGGGGGGAGGCTGGGTGTGCGGGCTCCGGCGAAAGCGGCTACGGTCCGCCTTACAGAGCGGGAGGCGACGTCATGAGCACATCACTGCTCAGCGTTCTCGCGGTCAGCAACGATGCACTTCGGCCCGAGCTGCTCGACCGGCTGCTCGTTGACGACAACAAGTGCAACGTCATCGTCGTGGAGTCTATCGAACGAGCATATTCGAGAATCAGGCAAGTGCAACCGGATGTTGTCGTCGTCTTCATGAACATCGACGACACCGATGGATGCAGGCTGCTATCGATGCTGCACACCGATCGCGGGCTGCGCGACATGTGCGTCGTAACATGCACGACCGGTCCCGAGGCCGACGCGACACATCATTTACGTGACTTCGAAGAGCGACGTGATACCTGGCAGCCGGTGGCGAGCTGATGGTGTGCCGCTGCCGGCGTGTATTTCTGAGTAGATAACCGGCCCACCGAGTACGGCTAGGCTGACGACGACGGCCCCCGCGGGCGGTACGCCGTTCTCTCCGGCACTCGCAGCTCAATCTCGGTGCCAGCGCCGGGCTCGCTCCGCACGTCGAGCTGTCCCTTCACAATCGTCGCCCGCTCGCGCATGCCCGGCAACCCGAAATGGCTTGCGACCTGCTGCCGCGCCATCGTCTCCGCGTCGATCCCCTTCCCATCGTCACGAATCACCAGACGAAGCTGGCGCCGCTCGTAATAGATCGTCACACCGATATGCTGGGCGTGCGCGTGCTTGATCGCGTTGCGCAAGGCCTCGCTCGCGATGCGGAACGCTTCCTCGCGGACGATGGGATTGAGGTCCCGCGACTCGCCGTCGACCGCCACGTCAATCGACGGCACGGGACCAGGCGGCCGATCGCTGGTCAGTTGTAGACTGATCGCAGCAATGCCGTTCGCCAGATCGTTCACCGTCGTCGCCGACGCGCGCAATCCCTGCACCGCGTTGCGACCTTCGGTGATCGCCGCCTCCGCCTGGTCGAGTGCGCGCTCCAGCCGCTGGCTCGCTTCGTCCGGACGCGTCTTGATCACATTCGCGACCGACTGAAACCGCAGCAGCGCGCCTTGGAAGCTCTGGAGCAGGGTGTCGTGCAGATCGCGCGCGATGCGCGTCCGCTCGCTGACCCGCGCGTCCAGCGTCCGATTGAACTGATGCGCGAGCTGCCGGATCCGCAGTCGGTACGCCACCCACAGCAGCGTGGCGATCCCCAGCGCCACCATCGCGGCGAACCACCGCGTCTGGTAATAGGCGGGAGCAATCGAAAAGCTGAGGGTGTCGCCGGCTTCATTCCAGACACCACTGTTATTGCTCGCCATCACGCGGAAGCGGTAGGTGCCCGGCGCGAGGTTCGTATATTGGACACGGCGATCGTTGACGACCTCGTGCCAGTTCCGATTCTGCCCTTCCAGCTGGTACCGGAAGCGCACTTTCTCAGGCGCGACGAAGCTCAGCGCCGTGTAGTCGATCGCGAGATTGCGGATGCGCGGCGGCAGCCGCAGCCCGTTCGTCGCGTCGTAGACCTTGTCGTCGGCGCTGAGGCGCTCGATGTGTACCGGTGGCGGAAGTTCGTTGAACGGCAGATGATGCGGATCGATGACGCTGACGCCGCCATGACGCACAAACCACAGCTTGCCGTCCGCGGATTTTGCGACAACCGAGTCATAGCCGCCCGCGAACCGTTGGCTGCTCACTCCGTCGAAACTGTCGAAAACGGTCGCATGGATCGTCTGCGTTGGATGGGAGGCCCAGGCCTCCAGCTCGGACCAACTAATGCGGACGAGGCCGCAGGCCAGATATAGCCAGACCGAGCCGCCGTCATCCTCCATCATCCAGTGAACCGTATTGCAGGGCAGCCCGTTCTGGCTGGTGACCGTGAGAATGTGGCCGTCTTTGATCCGGCTCAGCCCACCCGCAGTGGATGTCCAGAGTGTGCTGTTCCGATCGACGTAGAAACCGCGGACCTCACCCTCTCCCAGGCCTTCGGCGCCTGCGTACGATGCGCGGAGCTGACCGTCCCTGAAGTACGCGACGCCACTGTCTCGAAATCCAAGCCATAAACCACCTTGCACGGAATCATAAAGGAGAGCATTGGCCGGTAGTCTGCGCCCGAGCCTGGCCCAGGGGATGCGTTCGACCACGCGCGCGCCGAACAGACGGAGAAGCCCCTCCTGATGACTCACCCAGATGTTCCCTGTACCGTCGTCGGTGAAGGAAAAGACGATTCCGTACGGTACGGACGCTACGGGGACAAAGCGATCGGCCTTGAGAAAGGCAATCCCGCTCTGCGTCCCAACCCACAGTTGCCCGTGAGCGTCCTGAAAGAGGGACTGCGGCTTGTCCGGCAACCCGCTGTCTGCTGCGGAGCCAGCGCGCACGCCGGCCAGACCTCGATAGCGATACACCGTGATCTGGCCCGTTGTCCATCTATTCAGCCCATCAGAGGCGCCCAGCCAGAGACTGCCATCCCTCGCGGTCAGAACGGAAAAAATCCCTCCGCTCGAGAAACCTTGCTGGTCGGAAAACGTTGGGATGGCAAAGTCGCGAAACCGGTCCAGGCCGTCCCCGGTCGCCACCCAAATATTGTTTTCCCGATCCTCAAACAAAGAGGTCACGGACCTGCCTGACAGGCCGTCGGCTCGTGTAAACCGATCCGTTCTCCCGTTGTGGATATGCAAGAGTCCCCTGTCGACCAGGGCGCCGATCCACAGACCACCGTCGTGATCCCGCAGCAGCCTGTGGGGCTGGAAGCCGGCAGGAAGCGGATACGCCTCGAACTTCCCGTTCCTCAGCTTTGTGATTCCGGTGTGCTGGGCAATCAAGAGTCCGCCGTCGTCGCTTTCGAGCAGCGCGTAGATTCGCTGCGCCGGATCGGGCATGGGATAGAGGTTGGGTGAACCAAGCTTCCATCGCCACAGGCCATTCATCGCTCCCGCCCACAGATTGCCTCCGCGATCCTCATATAACGGGGTCACTCCAGACCCGAACCGGCCGTCCTCGCCATAGCACTCGATGCTGCCGCTCTGAATCCTGCAGAGTCTTCCCGTGGAAAGCGCCCACCCGGCGACCCAGATCGTTCCTTCACGATCCTCGAGCAGCGCTTCAATAACGTGCCCATCGAGTTCCGGATAGTGAGTCAACTGGCGGTCCTTCCAGCTTGCAAGCCCTCGGAAGGTGCCAATCCACAGACGTCCGTCGCGCGCGCCGTGCAAGCTTCTGATATCGCTGTTCGGGAGATGCTGCCCCGCCGGGGGCTCCCACGGGACGGCCCTAACGCCATCGAACCGTCGCAAGCCAAATTCGGTACCCAGCCAGAGATACCCATCGGCCGTCTGCGCAATCGACTGAATGATGCCCTCGGAAAAGCCGTCGCTGATTCTCCATGAGGCGTGCGCGTACTGACTAACGTCGAGACTGGAGTTCAGCGCGAAGGCATCAGCCTGGCACACGAGGAGCATACAGGCGGCCATCACAGCGCTTCGTCTTCGATCCGCTCTCTTCATCGTTCGCTTGCGGCGTCAGCCGTGGACAGTCGCGTCGGACGGCTCGCGCTGCCTCCGCCGCACCCGAGACCACCAGGACGTACCCGACGGCCGATACGCAATCGCGGCGGGGACGCTCAGCTCGATCTCGGTGCCGCGGCCAATCGCGCTGCGCACCTCGAGCCGTCCTTTCACAACCGCCGCGCGCTCGCGCATCCCGGGCAGACCGAAGTGGCCCGCGACCTGATGCCGCCTCAGCGTCTCCGCGTCAATCCCCTTCCCATCGTCGCGGATCGTCAGCTGCAACTGCCGCGACTCGTAGTGAATCGTGACGGTGACAGCCCGTGCGCCGGCGTGCTTGACGGCATTGCGCAACGCTTCGCCCGCGATCTGGTACGCCTCGTCACGGACCACAGGGTTCAGGTCCCGCGACGTGCCGTCGACCGCCACGTCAATCAAGGGTACGGGACCGGGCGCCGCCTCGCTGGTCAGTTGCATGCCCATCGCGGCAATGCCGTTCGCGAGATCGTTCGTTGTCGTTGCCGACGCGCGCAATCCGTGCACGGCGTTGCGTCCCTCGGTGATCGCCGCCTCCGCTTGATCAAGCGCGCGCTCGAGTCGCTGCCGCGCCTCATCGGGACGCGCCGGAAGCAGCGTCAACGCGGAGTGGAATCGCAGCAGCAGTCCCTGGAGGCTCTGAAGCAGCGTGTCGTGGAGGTCGCGCGCGATGCGGGTCCGCTCGCTGACCCGCGCCTCCAACGTGCGATTGAACTGATGGGCGAGCTGCCGGATCCGCAATTGATACGCCGCCCACAGCAGAATGGCGATCCCAAGCGCCACCATCGCGATGAACGACCGCGTCTGGTAATAGGCGGGAGCGATCGAAAAACTGAGCGTGTCGCCCGCTTCATTCCAGACACCGCTGTTGTTGCTGGCCATGACGCGGAAGCGGTAGGTGCCCGGAGCGAGGTTCGTGTACTGGACCTGGCGCTCATTGATGACTTCGTGCCAGTTCCGATTCTGGCCTTCCAGCATGTAGCGGAAGCGCACCTTCTCCGGCGCCACGAAGCTCAACGCGGTGTAATCGATCGCGAGATTGCGGATGCGCGGGGGCAGCTGCAGCCCGTTCGTGGCGTCGTAAATCTTGTCGTCGGCCCTGACTTGCTCGATGTGCACCGGGGGCGGCACCTCGTTGTGAGCCAGGTTCTCGGGGTCGATCATCTGGAGTACCGAACCGTTCGCAAACCAGAGTTGGCCGTTGGCTGTTCTGGCATGTGCCGGTTCGAAGTTACCGCGGCCAGCGCGCGCCCCGTCGAGCGCGTCATAGAGCTTAAGATCGAGGCGGGTCGTCGTATCCCGAGACCAGGCATCCACATCGCGCTTGCTGATATTCACAAAACCACAGGCCAGATGAAGCCAGAGACCACCTTTCTCATCATGGACCAGGTCCTGCACCGCTTCGCACGGCAGGCCGTTTCTTGCGGTTAGACCTGACCACTTTCTGTCCCTCCAGCGGTATAGCCCGGCATCCGTGGCCACGAACAGCGAGTCTTCATCGTAAGCAAGAAGGCTTCGACCTGTCCTCGGGCCGGTCGGTAAGGGAACCTTCTCCCAGGCCTGGCCATTGTGGAGGACCGAGATCACACCAAGAGGGAACGAGAGCACATACACGAGTCCTTTCGGACTGCTCGTGAGCCTGCTTGGCTCCTGCGCCTCCGGCACTGCCTCAGCGGTCTCGGTTTTCGGATCCAAGCGCAGTAGACGATCCGTGCCAGTGGTGACGACCCAAATGGACTGGCGAGCATCCTCGGCAATGGCAACGACCATACCCGTTGGTTTGCCGTCGCGACGGACCTTTTTACTGAAGCGGCCATCCGAATATGAAAAAAGATCTTGATCGATGCCCATCCAAAGAACGCCCTGATGGTCTTCAAAAAGGGCCGTCACTTGCTGGCCGGGCAAGCCCTCCTTTCGTGTGATCACCGTAATCTTGCCGTCCCTTATTGCGGCAAGGCCCTGTAGGCCAGCGGTCCATATCGTGTGACCGTCGCGTGAGGCAAGGACGGCTGAGCCGCCGATTCCACGGAGCCCTTGTCTGCTGGAAAACGAAACGACGCTGACGCGATGGAAGCGGTCGATTCCCTCGGGAGTAACGACCCAGATATTTCCTTCCCGGTCCTCGGACAACTCAAAGACTTTATCGTCGGACAATCCATCAGCTGCTCCGAAATGGTCCGCGACTCCATTCGACACGCGGTATAGCCCGTCATTCGTGGTGCCGAGCCACAATCCACCGCCACGGTCGAAAAGCAGTTTCGATCCTCTCAACTTGTCAGCATCAAGTGAAGCCGACTGGAATGGGACGAAACGTCCTTGCTCGAGTCGCCGAAGGCCGCCCTCGCAACCGATCAAGATTGATTGATCGAAGTCGGCCAACAGCGTCCCGATCGCGGGTTTGCAAGCCGCGTCGGCAGCCGACCGAGAATATGTGGCCGCTACCCCGTTGCTCCAGCTACAGATCTTTCCTTCGTCCCCAACCCACACCGTTCCACTGCCGTCCTGGGCCAAGGCGTTCCCAAACCGGCAACCCAACCCGTCGCGTTCACCGTGACATTGCACTTGTGTGCCTTCAACCTCACAGAGCGGACCCTTATTGTCGCGAATGCGGCTTCTCACGGCCCAGATCCGGCCCTTGCGATCCTCGATCATGCCGTTGTAGCGAGCGTCCCCGTTCGTCACCGCGGAGAGTTTGCCGCCGTACAATTTCGCGAGCCCGACGCCTGTTCCTATCCACAGACTGCCATCGCTGGAACCGAGCAGGGACAGAGCACAGCAGGTATGAAGTTCGTGAAGACGATCGTTCCACGATTCGAAGTGGACGCCGTCGAACCGGATCAGTCCATTGAGTGTGCCAATCCAAAGGAAACCGTCAGTCGTTTGAGCGATCGAAACCGGTGAGGCGTCGAATACGCCCTCCTGGAACCTCCAAGCGGTGTGAGCGTACTGCGTCAGTTGTTGGGCGTGCGAAGTAGAAGACCCGAGTAATACCGCAGCGAGCACCAGACCGGTGACACGGGTGCCCAGCGTGGTCGATGTATTGAGCCAGGCGGTCACTTAGATGAGGCCGTTCCTGAGGCCGATCACCGCGGCGTGCGTACGATCGCGCGCGTCCAGTTTGGAAAGAATGTTCTTGACCTGCCCCTTGACCGCTTCTTCTGTGATCGACAGCCTCACCGCGATCTGTTTATTGGACAAACCGTCGGCAATCAGCCGGAGGATGCGCGTTTCCGACGGTACCAGCCCGTCGCTCGCCGCGTGACTTGCCACTGCAAACGTGATTTCTGGCGATAGCACCTTGCGTCCGGCGTGAACAGCTCGGATCGTGGACAGCAGCTCAGTGCGAATCCCGCTCTTCAACAAATATCCGCTCGCGCCGGCCTTGAGCGCGAGTGGCACTTGAACATCGCCCGTGTAAGTGGTGAGCACAACGATACGGGCGTCGGGGAACTCCGCGCGGATCGTGATCGTGGCCTCGACGCCGTTCAAGTGGGGCATCTGCAGGTCCATCAACGTGACGTCCGGGCGAAGGCGGCGGAACTGTTCGACCGCTTCGCGGCCGTCGGCGGCCTCGCCGACGAGGGTAACGTCCGTTTCGTCAGCGAGAAGCGCGACGATACCTTCCCGTAGAAGCGGGTGGTCGTCGACCGCCAGTACGCGAATCGTGACGGCGTCCTGGCTCATGGGTTGACAGCAGGTTGATTCTAGCCCAGGCATTTGGTCGCAGTTACGTTTAGTAGGCGCCAAGCGGCCGTCCGGCGTCCCCCTCGACTGGGGGAAGAATCAGCCTCGAACGAGTGGTTTGGCGGCCTCGATCGGGGGAAGATGGCGAGCGGCAACTGGTGCAGAATCTAAACAAGCCGTGGACATGAGCGAAGCCCAGATTCGGATTCTGACCGTCGACGACCACCCCCTCCTGCGAGCGGGGATCGCGGCATTGATCTCGGACGAAACAGACATGGTCCTCGTGGCCGAGGCCGAAAACGGCCGCGACGCGATCGAGAGATTCACTCGTCATCGTCCCGACATTACCTTGATGGATCTCCAGATGCCGGAAATGGACGGTCTCGACGCGCTGGAAGCCATCCGCAGAACGGATCCGGATGCGCGCATCGTCGTGCTGACGACGTACCCGGGCGACGCACAGGTGTTGCGAGCGCTCAAAGCGGGCGCGAGCGGGTATCTGCTGAAGAGCACGCTCCGCAAGGAACTGCTGTCCACCATCCGCGCCGTGCATGAAGGACGGAAGGCGCTGTCCGCCGAGGTGACGTACGAAGTCGCGGAACACGTCGACAAGGATCCGCTGTCGCCGATGGAAGTGCGCGTGCTGCGCATGATTGCCGACGGCAACTCGAACAAGGACATCGCCGCGCATCTGAACGTCACCGAGGAAGCCGTCAAGGGTCAGGTCCGGAACATCCTCGCGAAGCTCGGCGCAAACGACCGGACGCGCGCGGCGGTCCTCGGTATCAAGCGCGGCATCATCTCCTAGCGGGCCGACGCATCAGCGTTCGGACTTCAGCGGAAATTCTTCAGGACACGTCACAACCCTCGAATGACTCGAATGAGGCTGATGGAGCCACCGTTCGAGCCCCGGATCACCACCATTGCAAATCGCTTCGAAGATTTCGGCACTCTCGCGCTCGACCGGGGTGATCGCAGCCCTCGACTGAGGTTGTCGCTCCGCGGCGAGTCTCCCACAATGCCGGGTGTAGTTGAGAGGTGCATATGTTCACTGTTGCAGAACCACTCACGAGTGACCCGGGTTCGCTGAGCCTCTACTTCGAGGGATCGCACGAACTGCTGCATACGATTGGCGGTGTGCTCGACATCCGCAGCGTGTTCCCTCGCGTCTCGGAGATCGCGCGGAGAATGCTGCCCCATGACGCGCTGACGATGAGTTGTCAGGACGAGGACTTGAACGTCCACGTCGAAGCAGCGTCCAGCGACGACTTCCGCGGCCTGATGTCGGACCTGGCCGGCGTACCGATGGCGCCCGAGCTGCTGATCGGCGACTTGCGGAAAGACACCTATCCGCTCTCCGAGCACCCCTACTGGCGTGAGCGGATCGACGCGTGCGGCTATCGCTCGCTGCTACGGGTTGCGATACCGGCGCGCGATCGGCTGGTTGCGGTCGCGTTCTGGTCCAAACAGCCGCATGCGTACGATACCCGCCATGTGCCGCTGGCCCGCCGAATCGCCGACCATATCGCCGTCGGAATCTCTCACGAACGCCTCGCCAACAGCGCGTCGCCGACGGTCCACGAGCGCTCACGCAAGGAGCCGGCCGACAGCCGCACGCGAATCCCTTCGGCGGGATGGGGCTTCCGGGCGAACGATCGGCGCATCGTCGGAGAATCTGCCGAATGGCTCGAGGTGCTGAACAAGGCGGCACACGTCGCCAAGACCGATACGACCGTGCTGGTGACTGGGCAGTCCGGCACGGGGAAGGAAGTGGTGGCGAGGTTCATCCATCGCATCTCCGCCAGGGCCCAGGGACCGTTCCTCGCGCTGAACTGCGCCGCGCTGCCGGAGCAGTTGCTCGAGTCGGAGCTGTTCGGCTACGAGCGCGGCGCGTTCACGAGCGCACAGCAGGCCAAGCCGGGCCAGATTGAGCTGGCGGCGGGCGGCGTGCTGTTCCTCGACGAGGTCACCGAGATGAGCCTCACGGCGCAGGCGAAGTTCCTGCGCGTCCTGCAGGAACGCGAGTTTCAGCGGCTCGGCGGCACCCGGGTGCAAAAGGCGAACATCCGCGTGATCGCCGCGAGCAACCGCGACCTGCGCAAAGCCGTCGAAGGCGGCACCTTTCGAGAGGATCTGTTCTACCGGCTGCAGGTATTCGACATCAATATCGCGCCGCTGCGGGAGCGCCGCGCCGACATCCTGCCGCTCAGCGAAGCGATGCTGCACGAGATCGGCAAGTCGTTCGGCCAGGTGCCGGCGTCGCTGACGCAGGGCGCCCGCCAGGCGCTGCTCGAACACGACTGGCCGGGGAACGTCCGCGAGCTTCGCAATACGCTCGAACGCGCCGTGATCCTGGCTGATGGCGAGCCGATCAGCGCGGCGCACTTGCCGGTCCACTCCGGAGCGAAATCGCTGGCCGCTGCTGCGCCCACCACCAATCTGCGCACGGTTGAGCGCGCGACGATCGTCGAGGTGCTCCGTGAGTGCCGCGGCAACAAGGCGCGCGCCGCCAAGCGGCTGGGATTGACCCGCACTCAGCTCTATGGCCGGCTGCGGAAATACGGATTGGAAGAGGAGCCGATCGCCGCGGTCGCCTAACGGTGCGGGCCGCGCGTACCAACATCGTCAAACGGCTCGCGTCATCGCCAAGTCGCACGAGAGCGGAAGTCCATTCAAGACCTCGATGTTCCGAGGAGCAACTGAGAATGGTTCAGGTCGTCGCAGGGCAACAGCACTGACGACACAACGCGTCGAGGGCTCAGTGCAGCGCATCCAACACAACATCCGATTCGAGAGACGCGATCAGCGCGTCGATGGCCCGCCGCGTCGCCGCCGAGAGGCTGCCCACTACGCCTGAGACGTCGCGTTTGCTCACCGGCTCGCTCGCAATTTCAGAATGGCGCCACACGGTCTTCTGCGCGCGCGTGTCGACGAGCTGCGCGGAAAGCTGGACAACCACCTGAACGTCGCGGCCATCGTCAACTTCCTCCAATCGCTCGATGGCGCCGGTCAGAACGTAGGTGACGCCAGCGACATTCTTCCCGGATTCGACAGACCCAAACACGCCTCCAGTACGAATACGGCCCGCGACCGAGTCGGTGACCATCCGACGCAGGGTCATCGCCCACCGGTGGTACTCGTAGTACCCGACTTCGGTACGCGTCGGCCGATACACGATCCGGCCGTCGGAAAGGTAATCCGGACAGCTGAAGTCGCGAACGGCGAGCGTGCCAAGGGCCGCTGGTCGCGGCGCGGCGGCTGTTCCGGTCAGGTCGAGTGTGTAGGTCCTCGGATAGCGGACGGCGCCGCACCCGACCGCGAAGACGGCGACCAGCGTCATTGACGGGAGTAAGAATCTCATCGGGGCACTTTCCGATCGTTTGACTGCGTTGTCCGAATCAGGTTCCACGGCCGCGCTTTCAGCTGCTCGGTCATCGTCCGAAGGTTCTCTGACGCCATCCGGAGGGCGCGCATCGTTTCGGCGAAATCGTCCTCGTTCGTTCGCACTACGCCCTGGACACTCCCGATCGCGCCACGGGCACTCTCTAGCGTGTCGTGCAGCGCTTTGAGGTCGTCCACGAGCGGCTCGCGTAGCGAGTCAACGGTTCCACGCACCGAGTCGAACGTGCGGCTCACATTGCCGACCGTCTGGTCGATGTTGGCCATGAGCGGCTTCGCCGAGACAATGACCGCATCGGTGTCGTTCACGAGCGTTCGGACACCGGCGAGCACCGTCCGAATCTGCTGCTGGTTTTCTGCGCCGGTCAATGTGTTGACGTTGTCCAGTACGGAATGCAGCTGGGCAGCGATCTCGGGAATTTCGCGGTGGAGATCGAGCAGCACGTTGTTGGCGTTGTCGACGACCGTTCCCACTCGCCGGGCCAGCTCGCTGGTGCTCACGCTTTCCTGGGACGGGACCACGGCGCCCGGAGCGAGCCGCGGCGCCTCGTTGCTCCCGGTCGTGATCAGCAGCGACGGGGTTCCCATGAGACTGACCGTTCCCACCTGGGCTTTGGATTGCCCGTTGACCGGCGTACCGGCCTTCACCTCGAATGCGATTTCGATCCGTGTCGGATTGTCGGTGTCGGGTCGCACCGCTGTGACCTGCCCCACTCTGATTCCGCCGAACAGCACGCCGGTATCGGCGTCCAGTCCCCCAGCATCGCGAAGGTAGGTCTTGAACCGCACCTGACCGCGCACAGTGCGCGTGGCGTGCACGCCGTAAATGGTCGCCGCAAGCAGCACGAGAGCTGCGACGACGAATGCCCCCACCTTCGTTTCGGTAGTCACGCGTGGAACTCCTTCAGGAACGAAGCGGCGAACCCCTCGGACGCGTCGGACAGACGCTCGGGCTCACCCTGGACGAACTGCCGCACACGGACGTGCGTGCTCGCCTTGAACTCCGCCGGTGTGCCCACGGTAATCAGCGACCCCTGGTAGAGCATCGCCACGCGATCCGCAATGCGAAAGGCGCTGTCGAGCGCATGGGTAACGACCAGCACGGTCATGCCGAAGCCGCGTTTGAGGAACAGAATCAGCTCGTCAAGGCCGGCAGCGATGATTGGATCGAGGCCCGCCGAGGGCTCGTCGAGCACGACGATGTCCGGATCCAGGGCGATCGCCCTCGCGATCGCGGCTCGCTTTTTCATGCCGCCGGACAGCTCGCGCGGATACAGCCTCCCGGCGTCTGCCAGCCCGACTGCTTTCAGCTTCATCCACACCATCTGCGCAACAATCGGATCGGCGAGGTCGGTGAGTTCGCGAATCGGCAGCGCGGCGTTTTCGTCCACTGTTAACGAGCTGAAGAGCGCCGACTCCTGGAACGCGACGCCAATCTTCCGTCGGACTACGGCCAGTTCGGCCTCCGAACACGCGGTCAGGTCGACACCGCCGATCATGATGCTGCCGCTATCGGGCCGCTCGAGACCGATGACGCGTCTCAGCAGCGTCGTCTTGCCGGATCCGCTCCCGCCGAGCAGCGCCACGATTTCGCCACGGTGGATGTCGAGACTGACGCCATCGAGCACGCGCCTGCCGCCGTAGGCGACCGACACGTCGCGGATCGAAATCAGGGCTTCACGCGCGGCAGCCACGGTGTTCGTCGTCATCCCGCAGCACTCCAACCCAGGATGTAGAACAATGCCGTTGCCGCGAGGTCGGCCAGGATCACGAGGAACGTCGCGTTCACGACGGCGGCGGTCGTCCCTCGACCGACGGCTTCCGGGCCGCCGCTGACGCGAAGCCCTTCCATGTAGCCCACATGCACGATGATCGTGGCGAATACCAGGCTCTTCACGAGCGTGAGGACGACGTCGCGGAGCATGATCGATGCGAGGGCATCGCGAACGAAGACCCGGGCCGTCATGTCGATGCTCGCCGCAAGGAAACAGTAGCCGGCCGCGATCCCGAAGAAGGTGCTCAGGATCGTGAGGCACGGCAGGGTAATGAGCGCTCCCAGGTATTTCGGGGCGAGCGTGAATTCGATGGGATCGAGCCCCATCACCCGGAGCGCATCCAGTTCCTGACTGACGACCATTGTGGAAACTTCGGCAGCGATCGCCGAGGCCGATCGTCCACTCACGGCAATGGCGGTGATAATCGCGCCGAGCTCGCGCGTGAACGCTATCGCGATGAATTCGACGACGTAGCGCGTCGCACCGTAGCGACGGAGCTCTGCGGCCGCCTGGAGGGCCGCCACCGAACCCAGGCAGAAGGACATCAGCGCGACGACCGGCAGTGCGCTGACGCCGATGGCCATCATCTGGCGCACCGCCGTACGCCAGCGGCGGCCCCTTCCAACCATCGGGAGCGCGGTCGGCAGCCGCAGCAGCGATCGCCACAGCTGAATGGTCAGCGTGCCGACATCCGCTGCCGAGGAGATCGCCGTGCGCCCAATGGCCGCGATCATCACGTGAGCTCGAGGTCGGACCCGTAGGCCCTGAAGATGACGTCGAGTTCGGCAATCTGCGCCAGCATCCTTGGTTCGCCAATGAGACCGCTGACATGCAAACGCACCCCTCGAGCGGACGCGACGCGTGCCGCCTCGAGGAGCGTCGCCACGCCTGACGTATCGAGATAGCTGAGCGCCGACAGGTCAATGACGAGCAGAGCGCTCCTCGCGTTGCCGATCGCCTTCATGAGCGACGCCCGAAAGCTCGGCGACGACTCGATCACCAGGCGGCCCGTCACGCTGATGCGCGATTCAAAAGGCCCCTGCGAGGTTTCGATTCCCATTTGGTTCATCACGTTCGTCTCTCACGCGATCGCTTCAAGCACGCGGCGTTACCGCAACTTCTGGCCTGGCCGTATGCGTCGAACCCCGTTTCGTGTCAACGCGTTCACGTGGTCTGCCAGCGATCACACACAGAACCACGATGACTGCTGTCGGTCTCAAGATGCGTCTCGGAACACGTCCGACCTCAGGCGTTCGGGCTGCCACCGCATGCCACCTGCGGAGATGCGTCGGTTGGATGATCGCGTGACGTACGAAACGGCGAGCGCCCCGATCAATGCGACCGGCAGCAGGAACAACGGCTTGTCACCGGCCACGTAGTGCGCCACGGTTGCCGCGATCCACATGAACGTAAAGCCTGCGTAGGCCCATTCCTTCAACATCGGCAGCCCTGGCAGGAGCAGCACGATGGCACCGGCCAGTTTCGCGACGCCGAGCAGGACGCGCAACTGCTGCGGATATCCCACGTGGCGGAAGTTTTCGACCGCCTCCGGGCTGGTGGTCAAATACGCGAAGGCGGCGAGCAGCGGCACGATCGTCACCAGACCCGTCGCTCCCCAGTACGCGACCGTTCGCGGCACGTTGCCCTCTCTTACAGCTGGTCCGAAGTCGGACCGAGCGACTGTGCTTGACATGACTCTCTCCATGCGACTTGGTGGCCGTAGCGCACCAGGCGCCGCGGTCTGAACGCTAGACCCTCGTCAGAAGAGGGTTCTCTTGATCAGGGCTGGAATCGTCGGAGTCGCTTGCAGCTGAATGTTCCACGTCGAACCGGCGACGCTTGGACGAATCGGGTACTGCTGAACCTGCAGCTGGAACAGCGTCGGCAGGCCTCCGCATTTGCACATCTTGCCCACCTGTGGCCCGATCCCAAACGTCCCTCGCTCACCTCCGCGCGCCTTCCAATCCACCGCAAGCGTCGGCTGCGTCCCGATGGTCCACCCGTTTTCAAACAAGTACGTGAAGTTGAACGTGCCGCCCATCTGGTTGGTGTCCCGGCCGCGTCCGCCGATCTTGAACCATTGCTGCACGAAGCCATAGGTGATGAAGTGTTTACCGAGCAATACGGCTCCCGCATCAGGCCCCACCTGCCATGTGTCCTGGCTGAGCAGATCCTTCGATGCGGTGGGAAAAATGAACGTCGGGCCCGCGCCGACCATCAGCCGGCCGCCGAAGAGCGGACGCGGCAGCGCAAATGCGAGAACGGTGTCGCCAAATCCGGCGGTCCGTGCATTCTGTCCGCTCTGATCGAGATGAGGGACGGAATTAACCATTGTCACAACGGGGCGGATGATCAACCCCTGCTTCTCGGTCAGCCTCAGATTCAACAACGGCTGGAACTGCAGATTGCTCTGCACCCGAGTGTGACCGTCGCCGCGGGGCATCTCCGTCCAATTGTTGTTCTGCAGTAGCTGCAGAGCCCAACTACTGGCGAACGGATTACTCGCCTCTTGCGCCAGTGCCGCGGCCGACTGGTCCTGACCCCCTGAAGGCTGTGTGGCGTGTGTCGTTGTCGCCTGCGTTTGCGCCAGCGCTGGCCTGGCCGCGCACGCGAATGCGAGAGCGACGCCGAGAATCGTTTTGAGCTTCTGCTGTGTCATCCCCACCTTCCTTGCCTGTGCGTGAGGGCAAAGGTGATGCCTTCGCTCGGGAACGAAATCTTTCGATGACCTGCAGATACGGCTTGGGCGTCGCCGTGTGTTTTCAGACGCATCGTCCGAAAACAGACGTTATTTCGGGCGGGAACCACCAACAAACACGCGCATTCCGGAATGTCTGCGACGAAACACGGGCCGGCATCGCCATTGCCATCTCCCAGCGCGTGTCGTGCGGGCCTATACGAAGGTTCGCTTCTCGAGCGCGCTGTTCCTGGAGGCGGTATGCGAATGCTCACACGATTTGCGCGATATCTGGTGCCAAGTGTTTTGGTGGTCGGTTTGATGTCGCTAGGCGCGCCATCTGCTGCCCAAGAAGTCGGTGCACCCGATGCACCTGATGCGCACGAAGGCCGTGGCTCGGTGGTTGCGCCCTCGCCCTGGCTTACCGTGAGCACGCCGATCCGACGAGGTGTGGATTTCAAACTCTCCACGTTCTACATCGGCGAATTCCAAGTACCGGTCGTCCAGATCGATGTCCCTGTGCGGGCAACGAAGTTTCTGACCATTACTCCCAGCTATCTCTATAACTGGGTTCCGGCCAGCGGGCTCAACAAGATGACGCCCCAGCCCCTGGGAGCGACCGACAGCTACGAAGAAAATCAGTTTCGCATCGACGGCACCGTCACGTTCCCCATCCAGAAGTTCGAGATTTCCGTCCGCAACATGTACGTCAGAAGGTTTCGTGAAGGCGCCGCAAACGATATCGGCCGCTATCGCGGCCGCATTGGAATCGCGCATCCCCTCGCGGTTGCAGGCCGCACGTGGAAACCATTCGCCTCATTCGAAAGCTTTTACGAACGCAAAGGCGGATGGAACAGAGATCGAATCTGGTCTGGGGTCACGATACCGGTCACCAAACAGCTGATGTTTCAGCCGTCCTACATGTGGGAACGCAGTCAAGGAAATCGAGACGTCAACTATGTGCTGTTAGGTCTGATCGTCAACACGAAATGAGTTTGTCGTCGTCAATCAGCGTGAAAGGAGACTTGCATGTCGAAAATGTTATTGCGGAGAACCGCGGTGCTCGCACTGATGATCGCCAGCGTGGCATTCATCACGACCGCGCACGCCCAGATGCCCACCTCGCCCTGGAAGAAGGGCGCACCATTTCCCGAGCCCGATGAAGAGCTCTACGGCGTTGCCACCAGCGGCAAACTCTACGTGATCGGCGGCTGGGGCAACGGCAAGGCTCGCGGCGTCAACTACGAGTACGACCCGGCGACCGACAAGTGGGCGAAGAAGCAGCCGATGCCTCGGCCCGCCCACCACGCGGCGCTTGCCGCGGTCAACGGCAAGATTTACGCGTTTGGCGGCTTCGTCGCCCCGGCGACCAGCGCTATCCCGCTCGGTGCCGCATGGGAACCGATCGCCGACGCGTACGAGTTCAATCCGGCCACTGATTCATGGAAGCCGCTGGCGCCGCTGCCTGGCAAGCGCGGTTCTGCGATCGCCGCGGAAGTCGGCGGCAAGATCTACGTCATCGGCGGCGCCACAACGATGGAAGGGTCCAAGGACCCGTTCTTCACGGCATTCGGGCCGGCCCGCGTTCTCGGCACCAACGACGTGTACGACCCCGCCACGAACACGTGGGAGAGCCGCAACCCGATGTCGGTGGCACGCAATCACGCGTTCAGCGGCGTCGTCAACGGCAAGATTTACGTCATCGGCGGCCGCACCGGCCACGGCTTCATCCTCTCGGCCACCAA
>Ga0105248_10002013_pt1 | contig 22573 bp, 19 predicted proteins | sample KBSS34metaG_FD_81524 | JGI IMG/M metagenome (GOLD analysis project Ga0105248, IMG submission 81524) | Switchgrass rhizosphere microbial communities from Kellogg Biological Station, Michigan, USA - KBS S3-4 metaG | ecosystem: Host-associated > Plants > Roots > Rhizosphere > Soil | place...
CGGCTGAAAGTAAAAAACACTGCAACTCTTGTTCCCGCACTGCCAGTTAGTTCACAAAACGGCGCATCCGGACGTTCATAACCACACCCAGCGCCAGAAAGGTGAACAACACCGAAGATCCGCCATAACTCATCAAAGGTAAGGGAATTCCGGTGACTGGCATAAAACCGATGACCATGCCAACGTTGACCGCTATCTGAAAGGTCAACACAGCAACCACTCCCATCACCAGAAGCGAGCCGGACATGTCTGCGGCAGTTTGAGCGTTTTGAATCAAACGCATCAATATCACGAAGTATAGCAGTAACACAAGGAACGCGCCGATGAACCCATGCTCTTCACTGAACGCCGCAAAAATAAAGTCCGCATGCGGAATCGGCAGAAAAGCCCCCTGCGTCTGCGAGCCCTGTTCCGCCCCCTTGCCCCACACTCCGCCCGAACCGACCGCAATCTCCGACTGCCGAATCTGATACCCCGACCCCTTCGGATCATTGTCCGGATTCATAAAGCTCGTCAGCCGCGCCTTCTGGTACGGCTTCAGCACCTTACCGCTCGACCAGACACCCACAATCGCCACCAGCCCCACCGTGCCCAGAATCGCCGCCTGCTTCCAGTGAATCCCCCCCAGAAACAGCCCAGCCAGCAAAATCGGCGTGTAGGTCAGCGCCGTGCCCAGATCCGGCTGAGAAAGCACCAGCAGCATCGGCAGCCCAACCAGCCCCATCGCCTTGAAGACATCCTTCCAGGTCAGCTCCCGCCCACCCAGGTTGGCGAAGTAATGCGCCACCAGCACGATCAGCACCAGCTTCACCCACTCCGAGGGCTGAAAATGCATCGGCCCCAGCTTGATCCACCGCCGCGCCCCCAGTACCTTGGTCCCGATCACCTTCACCGCCACCAGGCTCACCAGGCAGAACCCGTACACCCACCACACGATATCCAGCAGCTTGTGATAATCCACCTTCGACATCACAAACATCACGACAATGCCGCCGCCAATCCAGTAAAGCTGTTTGGTGTGAAATCCCGAATACTTCGTATGCAGCGTCGCCGAATAAATCTCGAAAACCGACACCGTGCACAGCAGCAACACCATCCCCAGCAACGGCCAGTCAAAATCCCGAAATCCCAGAGCCCGCCGCACTACCGGATCACCCCGCGAAACCGCTCCGGCAACCCAACCGCTCCGTCGCGGGCTTCCACAGGATTCTGATCTGAGGTAGGCCTGGGATTCATCCCCGGCATCAGACCTGCCGTGAGAACCAGGGCTTTAGCCCCCAAGGTATCCTCTCTTCCACGCGCGCCGCGATCCGGAAAAATCGACCCGCCACTCCCTGCCAAAGCAGGCTCGGGGTTCTCCGCCACCACAAACCGTCCACCCTGCACCGCCCCCGTCTTCCCACCCGGCTGATCCGAAGACCAAACCGCCCCCATCTCCACAGGTTTCGGCGTCTTATCCGCCTGCAGCATCAAATTCCCATCCTGCTTCCGCTTCTTGTTCACATAAGCCGTGATCACCTGCGCCGCCAGTTTTGCCGACCCCGCCCCCCAGTCGCCATGCTCCTGCAAAACCACGACAGCGATCTCAGGATTGCGCCGCGGCACCATCCCCACAAACCACGCGTTCGGAGTGCGTGCTCCGCCCTTGGTGTGGGTATCGCCGCCACCCACCACCTGAGCCGTACCCGTCTTGCCAGCAAAATCAATTCCGTCCAGATGCGAAGCAGCAGCCGTCCCCGTGGTCGTCGCCGCCGCCATGCCTTCCGTGACCGTCATCCAGGTTGAGGAGTCCAGAGAAACCTCCTTCACCCCCGACCCAGGTATCGTATCCAGCACCGCCTGCCGGAACTCCGCCGGCAACTGCGCAGGGTCCGCTACATGCGGCCTGACCATATGCCCATCCGAAGCGATCCCGCTCAGCGCCCGCACCAGTTGCAGCGGCGTAACCGCCACCGCCCCCTGCCCGATGCCCACCGAAATCGCCTCGCCTGCATACCACTTCTCGTGAAAAGTCTTCATCTTCCACTGCGTCGAAGGCATGATCCCCGCCATCTCATTCGGCAGATCGATTCCCGTCTTCGATCCAATCCCCAGTTGCGTCGCATACTTGGCGATCGTGTCGATCCCCAGCCGCTCTGCTACCGCATAGAAAAACGTATCGCACGACAGCGGAATCGCCTGCTCGATGCTCAGCACGCCATGCGCCTTGTCGCACTTGAAGAAGTGCCCAAAGAACGAGCCGCCATGTGCGCAGTTCACCCGCATATTCTGCGCCACGCCCTCCTGCAGCCCCGCCACAGACATGATGATCTTGAACGTCGAACCCGGTGCCAACTGATCCTGGATCGCCTTGTTCATCAGCGGATGGTTCGGGTCGGTCACCAGCTTGTTCCAGTCCGAACGCCCGATCCGCACCGCAAACGCATTCGGATCAAAGCTCGGATGCGAAACCAGCGCCAGGATCTCCCCATTCCGCGGGTCCATCACCACCACCGCGCCATTGGCATCGCCCAGCGCCAGCTCAGCCGCCCGCTGGATATCGTTGTCCACCGTCAGCTTCAGATCCTTGCCCGGCGTCGCCAGTTGAATCCCACGCCGCCCCACCTCGCGCCCGTGGCTGTCGACCACCACGTCCATCGACCCATCCTGCCCGCGCAGCAGCTCGTCATAGGTCTTCTCGACCCCAGCCATTCCCACCACATCGCCCGGCTCGTAATAGGCGTAAGCAGGATTGTTCAGCATCTCCTCGCTCACCTCGCCCACATACCCGATCAGGTGCGAAGCAAACCCATCCCGCGGATACAGCCGCCGCTCCTCGTCAATCGTCTCCAGCTCCGGCAACTCATTCCTGTGCGCTTCAATAAACGCCTGCTCATCCGGCGAAATATCCTGCTTGATCGGAATCGGCTGATACCCCGGCGCCAGCCGGAACCGGTGCAGCGTGTTCCGCAACTGCTCTAGATCCAGATTGAGTCCCTTGGCAATCAGCGGCAGATCGGCGTCAATATTGTGCGTCTGCTCACGCAGCAGAAAGCAGGAAACCGAAGGATAGTTATCCACCAGCAACCGCCCCTCGCGATCCAGCAGCTTGCCCCGCGCAGCCAGCACCGGCACCTTGCGAATACGATTCTGCTCCGCCAGCACCCGCCAGTTATCGCCGCCCAGCACCTGCAGCCGCCACAACCCGCCAATCAGCACCAGCATCATCAGAAGAATGCCGTACTGCACCACCGTCAGCTTCAACGCCGGCAGCTTTTCCTCGCGATTGACTCGATCGAATGCCATAAATCAACAACTCCCGCCTGAATTCAGCATATCGCCACTTCAATTCCCCACCAGTATCAAAACAAATGCGGGTTGAAAAGAGAAAGTCCGGGTGCCCCACCTTCAACGCGATCTATGCGTTTAAGGCGGGTCCAAATTCGTGCAAAGCACGAACCCTCCAACGACCGAAACAATCTTGGCTACTCACCCTTCACGCGCCATACTCGTCAAGGGTGAGTAGCCAATCTCCCGTCCTAATCTCTCGCCTGCGTCCGGTCCAAAAGCGGAAACAGCACCAGCCCAATCCCCGCATTTCCCACCGCCCGAAACAGCTCATCCAGCCAGTTCGACTGCCACTCCAACCCCAGCACCGCCGTCATAATGAACAAAATCAGCGCGCTCGATAACAACGTAAATAGAAAATTCAGCACCATCCGGATAATGTTGTTCTCCACCACGATCCGAATCCCAATCGAAGCCGCCAGAAACCCGCAGACCGTGTTGGCAATGCCATGCACTCCAATTGCCCCCTGGGTCAGCCCATCCTGAGCCATCCCCAAGACCGCGCCCAGCAGCGTTCCGTGAATCGCGCTACGCCGGTTCAGCGCAAAATAAATCGTCACCAGCAGCGGCAGGTCCAGATACGCAAACCGCCCCAGCACACGCGGCAGCCACGCCTGCAGCACTAGTGCCGCCAGCGGTACCAGCACATAAATAAAAGACGGATACCGCCGAATCTCAAGGTCGCGCCTGTGGTCGGGAATCAATGTCTGCACAGCTATCGTCCCCTTCCGTGCGGCTTATTCGGTTTTGAACTCTGTGTTCCCTGCGATTTTGGAGCAGGCGTCTTCGGCACAATCTTGGTTTTCGGAGTATCGTCAGCCGGCGCAGCATCGCCAGCCTCACTTGGAGGCGTCACAGCAGCCCCTCCCGGCGAAAACCTATCCGGATGCACAGCAGGCAGCGGCTTCGGCGTCGGCAACTGGTACGCCTCAATCGGCTTCCCCGTATCCGGATCGATCTTCGGAGCCACCTCCGGAGCATTCGGGTCCTTCAGCCCCGGCAGCCGCTCGCCCATCTCCGCCGCAGCCTTCTTCCGCTGCGCCTCAGCCGCCACTTCCGCGCCCTTCAACTCCTCGCTCGTCTTCACGTCCGCCAGCTGTGCCGCCGAGAGATGCGGCTCCAGCGAAGTCACCACCAGCACCTCATCCAGCCGCTCCAGATCCACCGCCGGCTTCACAATCACGTTGATGAACGATCCCCGGTCCACATCCCGCAACACCTGCTGCACCACTCCCACCGGCAGCCCCCGCGGAAATACCTGGTCCCCGCCCGCAGTCAGCACCTTCTCGCCCGGTTGAATCCGCGAGTCCATCAGAATATTGATCACCTGCGGCTGCCCCGAAGGATTACCCCGCAAAATCCCCCGGATTCGCGTCGTCTCCAGCACCACTCCGGCGCCGCTCGTCTGGTCATTGATCAGCAGCACCTGGGCCGTATGCTGAAAAACATCCCGCACCTTGCCCACGATCCCGTCCCCTGTAATCACCGCCATATCCGGAGCCAGCCCATCCGCCGAGCCCTTATCCAGCCACACCACATGCGACTGCGTGCTTCCGCTCGACCCGATCACCTGAGCCGCCGTTGTCTGGTAAATGTAGCTTTCCTGGAACTTCAGCAGCGCCTGCAGCCGCTGCCCCTGCCGCGCATCTTCAATCAGCGAAGCCTGCTCCAGCCGGAGCCGGTCGATCGTCTGCTGCAACTGCCGGTTCTCGTCGCGGGTATGCCGCAAATCCACATAGTTATTCCAAAGCCAGTCGATGCCCTGACCAGACCCATGAATAGCCCGCTCGACAGGAGTCACCGCACCCGCCACCCAAAGCCGGATCAGCCGCACCCCGCGCCCATCTTTCGTCTCGTGAATCGGCCCCGTGTCGGCCACAGTCGCAGCAGGTTTGCGAACCTGCACCGCCAGTCCGATCACCTGCACCAGCAGCGCCGCCAGCAGCACAAGCACGTTACGGTAGCGACTGAAAAAAGATTCCATACCAACCAGAAAATCAGATAGGGGCGCGTAGAGGTTGACCTGTTTCGGACCGCCCTCAGCACATTCTCACGCACCCGAGCGCAAAGCAGAGAAACATCCCGTCAATTGCGACAAGAACGCGTATTCAGATACGCAACAGCGCACGCAAATTTCCCTGAAATCAGGAGATGCGACAGCCTAAGCGACCAGAGGCCGGCCGCAGCCGGCTTCCGCCCGACGCGGCCAGCGTCAGTCGATCTTGATCTTGCGCAGCAACCGGAAGTCCGACAGCATCTTCCCAGTTCCCAGCACAACCGAGGCCAGCGGATCGTCCGCCACCGAAACCGGTAGCCCCGTCTCCTCGCGAATTCGCTTGTCAAGGTTTTTGATCAGCGCCCCGCCGCCCGTCAGCACAATGCCGCGGTCCGAGATATCCGCCGACAACTCTGGCGGTGTCCGCTCCAGCGCCACCCGAATCGCATTCACGATCACCGCAATGCACTCAGCCAGCGACTCGCGAATCTCCGAGTCATCGATGGTGATCGTCTTCGGAACGCCTTCGATAAGATTGCGTCCCTTGATCTCCATGGTGATCGGCTTGTCCAACGGATACGCCGAGCCAATCTCGATCTTGATCTGCTCCGCCGTCCGCTCACCGATCAGCAGGTTGTACTTCCGCTTCAGGTAGTTGGTAATCGCCTCGTCCATCTGGTTGCCGGCCATACGCACCGACCGCGAATACACAATGCCCGACAGCGAAATCACAGCAATATCGCTCGTTCCGCCACCGATATCGACCACCATATTGCCGTAAGCCTCGGTAATCGGCAACCCTGCGCCAATCGCCGCCACCATCGCCTGTTCGACGAGATACACTTCACTCGCCTTCGCACGGTACGCCGAATCCTCAACCGCGCGCTTTTCCACCTGCGTAATCTCCGAGGGCACGCCAATCACGATCCGCGGATGCACCAGCATCTTCCGGTTGTGCGCCTTCTGGATGAAGTAGTTCAGCATCTTCTCCGTCACCTTGAAGTCGGCAATCACACCATCCTTCATCGGCTTGATGGCAACAATGTTGCCCGGAGTCCGGCCAAGCATATCCTTGGCCTCTTTGCCCACGGCTTCGACTTCGCCTGTGTTCTTGTTAATGGCCACGATAGAGGGCTCATTGACAACAATGCCCTTCCCGGCCGCGTAGACGAGCGTGTTGGCAGTGCCGAGATCGATCGCCAGGTCGCTCGAAAACATGCTGAACAGCGAGCGGAAACCATGAGTGCGAGAAGGACGCGAAGGATAGCCGTTAGATGACATTCTGAAATAAACTCTCTACGCCCATTGTAAGGCCAGCAGCCCATACGTGCGGATAGTGGAAAACCATCTCAAATCGCGGTAGAGCATCCATCTGCGCACCTCCCCACCAAATCTCCAACGAACATAAACAACTCTGCGCCCCACTCTTGGTGTGCCCTGCGGCAAGGGTGGGAATACAACTCCCCGCAAGTCGTCGCACTTGCCTTCACTTTCTCGCCAATTCCTTTGCAATCTCACGCATCTGGAGTTAGTGTCAATAGGTTCGAGGATTTCAGTCGATTGCAAAGGCGAAAAGCCGATGAACGATTCCGGAATCGACGACACCACTTCCCCCAGGCTCGAGTCCGTGTGGAACTACCCCAGACCACCACGGCTTGAACCTACTGGCAGTCTCCTGCGCGTCATCCACCAGGGCATCGTACTCGCTGAAACACGCCATGGCCTGCGCGTCCTCGAAACCAGCCACCCGCCCGTCTATTACTTCCCTCCCCGGGACGTCCGCACCAATCTGCTCTCACCCAGCCACTCCAGCGGCTCCTACTGCGAATTCAAAGGTGTCGCCTCCTACTGGAACTGGGCGCCATATGGTCAATCGCCGATATCCAACGTCGCCTGGAGCTACGAATCTCCTTCCCGTGCCTACGATGACTTGAGAGACTACTTCGCCTTCTATGCATGCAGGCTCGACGAGTGTTCGGTCGACGGCGAACGCGTGACGCCTCAGTCTGGCGACTTTTACGGCGGATGGATCACCTCACGCATCATCGGCCCATTCAAAGGCGCTCCCGGCTCCCTCAACTGGTAAATCTCCCTTCCACCTGCGCCAGTACCAGAATTTCGTGCAAAGGACCCCGGATAGGCGCATAATAACCTCAGCCTTCCCACAGGCGCATGCCTCAGAAATCGCTGGTGCGATATCCGCAAAGGCAAAGTACCCCCTCCCCCCTTAATTTCTCTGTTTATTCGCCTTTTTAAGCCCGCCTGCAGGCGTTGAATCCATAAAACCTCCGCCATACTCAAATACGGTATTCTGGAAAGTTGCGCCGTTCGTCTCACGAACAGCATTCTCCATCGACTTACCAGAAATCCGAGGAACTTCCGTGGCAATCAAGCAATACCAGAACCTCATCGGCGGCCAATGGCTGCCTTCCGTCAGCGGTCAGACCTTCCAGAACATCAACCCGGCCGACCATAGCGACATAGTCGGAGAGTTCCCCTCCTCCAACGCCGAAGACGTAGCCGCAGCCGTAGCAGCCGCAAAGAAGGCCTTCGCCACCTGGCGCCTCGTCCCTGCCCCCAAGCGCGCCGAGATCCTCTACCGCGCCGCCCAGCTCCTGGTCGAGCGCAAAGAGCAGTACGCCCGCGAGATGACCCGCGAGATGGGCAAGGTCCTCGCCGAAACCCGCGGCGACGTTCAGGAAGCAATCGACGAGGCCTACTACGTTGCAGGCGAAGGCCGCCGCCTCTTCGGCGTCACCTCCCCCTCCGAGCTCGAGAACAAGTTCGCCATGTCCGTCCGCATGCCCGTGGGCGTCATCGGCATGATCACCCCCTGGAACTTCCCCATGGCCATCCCGTCATGGAAGCTCTTCCCAGCCCTCGTCAGCGGCAACACCTGCGTCATCAAGCCCGCCGAAGACACCCCGCTCTCGACCCTGAATCTCGTCCAGACCCTCATTGACGCCGGCCTACCTCCAGGCGTAGTCAACATCGTCAACGGCTTCGGCCCCGAAGCCGGCGCCCCCCTCGTCGAGCACCCCGACGTAAGAGCCATCAGCTTCACCGGCTCATCCGCCGTCGGATCGATCGTGGCCCAGCGCGCTGCCGCCACCTTCAAGCCTGTATCGCTCGAAATGGGCGGCAAAAACGCCATGATCGTCATGGACGACGCCAACCTCGAACTCGCCCTCGAAGGCGCGCTCTGGGGGGCCTTCGGCACCACCGGCCAGCGTTGCACCGCAACCTCGCGCATCCTCGTCCACGAAGCCATCGCCGCCGAGTTCACCGAAAAACTCGTAGCCCGCGCCGCCGCCCTCAAAGTGGGCAACGGCATTCAGGAGGGCATTGAAGTCGGCCCACAAGTGAACCAGCAGCAGATCGAAATCTCAGCCCAGTACGTAGGCATCGCTGCTGCTGAAGGAGCAACCATCCTTACCGGCGGCAAGCCGCTGACTGACGGCCCCTTCGCCAACGGCACCTTCTTCGCTCCGACAGTCCTGGGTTCGGTCACGCCAGAGATGCGCATCGCCCGCGAAGAAGTCTTCGGTCCCGTCGTCGCTCTCATCACATTTAAAACCTTTACTGAAGCCATTGAGATCGCCAACTCCATCGAATACGGACTCTCCACCTCGCTCTATTCGAAAGACGTAAATCGCGCTTTCGCCGCCATCCGCGACCTCGAAGCAGGCATCACCTACATCAACGCCCCCACCATCGGGGCAGAAGTCCACCTGCCCTTCGGCGGCGTCAAGAAAACCGGCAACGGCCACCGCGAAGGCCTCGGCGCCCTCGACTTCTACACCACATGGAAGTCTGTCTACGTCGACTACAGCGACAAGCTCCAACGCGCCCAAATCGACAACGCCGAGTAACACCAGACAACCCGCAATTGATCCATCTGCTGCCCCCGCATCACATAACCCGCATGGCGAGGAGATAATTACTCGCCATGCCCAAGTTATCCCCTGCGTTAACTCCATCGCTTGCCTCAATTCATTTTCTCCCCACCAGTCGGTGACTACTCCGCTCTCGCTCCGTCTATCGTGATACCAAGCCTGGCCAGGCAAAGATTTGCTCCGCGCAGCCCCTCAGCGGGCACGCCTGAGGTTCTATGGAAAATGAGAATGTGCGCCTGGCAGCCACCTCCTCCGCAGATCCATCGCGGAGCGAGAACAACGATCCTACCTCCAGCCTCCTCCAAACCGGCTTCGCAGAAGAGTCGCTCTGGACTGGCATGGCCACAAATATCCGCGACGCCTTGTTCCCGCACCGTCTCCCACCTCTCGAACTGACCTCAACGCCTGTCTACACCCCGGACCGCATGGCAGGCAGAACCAACCCCTGGGCAATTGGAACCGCTACTCTCTTGAATGCGCTCTTCATCGCTCTGCTCCTGCTCACAGGGCTGCACTCCACTCTCAATCACCCTCCCTTGGCGCCCTTGGGAACCGAGGTCCGCCTCAAAGACTTCACGCTCTTCACGCCTCCAAGCGCGCTCGCAGCACATGGCGGCGGTGGTGGTGGCTCCAACTCCCCCACCGGTCCCTCTGCCGGTCATCTACCTCAACTCACAGAGATCCCGCTCATTCCTCCACAGTCTCCCGTTCTTCAGAATCCGACACTTGCCATTGACCCTGCCATCTCCGTTCCGCCCCAGGTCAAGCTTCCCGACAACTCACTCCCGGTCATAGGTGCGCAACAAACAACGATCGTCAAACTCGCCTCCAACGGACCCGGTACGCATAACGGCATCGGCACTGGCTCAAACGGAGGCGACGGCCCCGACAGCGGTACTGGTTATGGACCCGGCTCCGATCGCGGATTCGGAGGATTCGTCTACTCGCCCGGAATCGGCGGAGTCACCAAACCTGTAGTTCTCTTTGCTCCCGATGCGGACTTCTCCGACGAGGCACGCCGCCAGCGCTATCAGGGTGCATGCACCATCACTCTCATCGTCGATGCCCACGGCGATCCGCAGAACCCCCGCGTCGTCCAGCCTCTAGGCATGGGCCTCGACGAAAAAGCTCTCGAAGCCGTCCGCAGATATCGCTTCAAGCCTGCCCTCAAAGACGGCAAGCCCGTCGCATCTTACGTGAGCGTCATAGTGAACTTCCGCTTCTATTGACGCTCCACCCGGCAAGTTCAGGACGGATACCCAGCCGCTCCGTCCTCCTGCCTCCGAAAACACATGCCGATCCGAATCAAGGACTAGCCGGGATCCTGCAGCTTCTCTGCATCTTTGTTAAAAATCTGCATCCTTCTTGCCTCTCGATAATTTTAGATGTATCGTAAGATATATCTTGAATGAGTCGATAGATGTATCGAACGAAAGAAAAGGAGAAACGCCATGTTTGGAAGACACAGATTTGCAGAAGCAATGTTTGCAGGGCACGGGCCCGAAGCGGCTCATGAAGCAGGACACGAAATGCCCTTTGAAGGACGGTGCGGCAAGCACCCAGGTCGCGACGAACGCCACCACGGGCGCCATGGAGGCCGCGAATTCTTTGGCGGTTTTGGCGGTCACTTTGGCCGCGGCTTTGGCGGAGGAGGACGGGAACGCCTCTTCGACAACGGAGAACTGCGCCTCGTCATCCTGCAGCTTGTTGCTGAAAAACCCAGCTACGGCTACGAGATCATCAAGGCTATCGAAGAGCGCCTCTCCGGCGGCTACGCGCCCAGCCCGGGAGTGGTTTACCCCACGCTGACCCTGCTAGAAGAAGAAGGCTACGCCACTGTTTCCTCGGCCGAAGGCAGCAAAAAGCTGTACACCGTCACCGAGGCAGGCACCGAATTCCTCAAGACCAACCAGGGCATACTGAAAGCCATCTTTGGCCGAATGGAGCAGGCCGGCAAAGCTTTTGGCCGGGGGCGTTCGCCACAACTCATGCGCGCCGTTGCCAACATCATGTTTGCGCTCAAGATGCGCGCTGGCCAGGGCAACCTCTCGCCTGAGCAGATAAAGAAAATCACCGAGGCCATCGACGCCGCAGCGCGAGCCATCGATGAAGCCTGAACTCAGATGCGGCGCGGTTCGATAGCCCGGAACAGGCCCTCAGCCTCGCCGCATTGCACAACAAAGGAGCACTCAGAGTGAACACATCACCGACGAACCCTACCGACGAAACCCAATACGCCCTCGAGGCAGAACGCCAGAGTCTTCAGCTGCTGGTAAGCGAACTACTGCTCACCAACCACCAGTTGCGCTCTGAAATCGAACTCCTGAAGAGGAAGCAGTCCCTTATCGCGACGGCCACTCATCCACTACCACTCCCAGATCGTTTAGCTGCTGAATGACAGCCTCGATCTGGCGCCGGATGGCCGGGCGCTGCTTCTTGTCCGCCAGAGGAGACTCTTCAATCGCCACCACGCGCCCATAGGGCCACGCGCTCTCGGGCAGAGCAATCAAGGCTTCCACTAAATCCTGCTGACGAATCTGTAGCTCCCGCCGCCGCGCTGCCGCAGGGCGCAGCATGCCACCCTGACCAATCTCACTGGTGTTGGCATCCGCCAGCACGACGCGCAGATTGATCATGTTCGCATCAAAACTTAGAAAAGGATTGGCCCAACTCCCCGGTTCATGCACATCGACGTAGCGGCTCTTGGTCGGCAGGGCAATCTTCGCCAACTGCGCCCGCTGCTGATCGTGCTCGGTCGAGGCAGCCTGCGCCTTCTTCTCGGCGTTCACCGCCGTAGCCGCGACCTTGGAAACTGCCTGCTCTTCTTTCCGGCAGCCGGTCAACACCGCCGTCAGCACCATCGACAAGCACAAAGCCTTTGCGGAAAATCGCACAGTCTCAAACATATAAGCGTCTAAAATCCCTTCCATTCGACAGCACGCTTCTCAAGAAACGCAGCGGTTCCCTCGGCCTTGTCTTCAGTCCCGCAGCAGTGGCCAAAGTGCCGCGCTTCTTCGGCGAGAGCATCCTCCAGCGACAGATCCAGTCCTTTATCGACTGCAGCGAGAGTCCTCTGCAGCGCCAGTGGTGCATTGCCAGCAATCTCCAAAGCCAACGTCTCAGCACGAGTCATCAACGCATCGGCGGGCACAACTTCATCGACCAGCCCGATCCGCAATGCTTCCTCTGCCGGAACAATCCCGCCCGTCAGCAGAATTTTGAGTGCTGCCCCACGCCCCACCAGCCGCGGCAGCCGTTGCGTTCCACCAAACCCTGCAATGACTCCCAGCTTTACCTCCGGCTGGCCAAGCCTCGCTGCATCGCTGGCAATACGAAGAGTACATGCCATCGCAAGCTCGCATCCGCCGCCCAGCGCAAATCCGTTAATCGCTGCAATCACCGGCTTGCCCAGCGTCTCGATGCGGCGAAAGACCGCCTGCCCACGCTCAGCATAGGCAAGCCCACCTGCAGCATCAAGCGTTGCCAACTCGGCAATATCCGCCCCCGCCACAAAGGCTTTTGGCCCGGCTCCGGTCACGATCAGCACACGAATCGACTCATCCGCAGCCACATCTTCGACGGCTTCCGCAAGTTCTGCAAGGGTAGCGGCACTGAGCGCATTCAGAACCCGTGGACGGCTCAACGTAATCACCGCCAGGGGAGCGCGTTTTTCCAGAATCAGATTCTCAAATGCCAAACTTCACCGCCCGATACCCGCTATATTCGTTTGACTAGTTCTTTGCCCAAAGCGTCCAACACGCCGTTGAGAAATCCAACCGACTCAGGCGCAGAATATCGCCGCGCAATCTCCAGCGCCTCGTTGATCACAATGGGAAAGGGAGTGCTCTTGAACCCGATCATCTCCGCAACCGCCAGTCGCAGCACGTTGCGGTCGACGCTCGGCATCCGCTCCAGCCGCCAGTTAACGGCGTACTTCACTATGAGCGTGTCGATCTCCTCGGCATGCACCGTAGCCATGCGATAGAGATCCTCGGCAAAGCCGCGCACTTCAGCATCTGACTCCTCCCGCGCCAGCCAAAAAGTCTTTTCCACCTGCGCTGGCGTCTGCTTGCCCATGTCGCCCTGGAAGAGCATCTGCATGGCCAGTTCGCGCGACTTGCGCCGCGTTCCGGTCGTCGTCATGCACCCTCGCTTTGCAACAGCTTGCGCCGCAGCGAAACCATTTCGATAGCCGCAACCGCCGCCTCAAAACCCTTGTTTCCGGCCTTGATCCCGGCGCGATTCAGAGCCTGCTCCAGAGTCTCGCAGGTCAGCACGCCAAAAGCATGCGGAATCCCCGTCTCCTGCTGCGACTGCCCGATGCCCCGCGAAACTTCGTTGTAGATCGCTTCATAATGCGCCGTCTCCCCGCGCAACAGGCATCCGAGCGTGATGATGGCATCCACGCGCCCTGGCCCGCCGTTCGTTGGAATCCGCTCAGCGATCATACGCGCCGCTGCCGGCACCTCCCAGGCACCCGGCACGCGCACAATCTCGATATGCCGCCGGGCCGCGCCGCTGCGCAGCAGCGCGTCCATCGCGCCCTCCAGCAGCCGGTCGGTGATGACCGCATTCCATCGCGCCACCACGATGGCAAACCGCATCCCCTCAGCCGAAAGATCTCCCTCGACAGCCAGTGGCTTACCCTTCAGCGGATCAATCCACTCCCAGAACGTAAAGAGGTGCCCCGTGACCGGCTCGATGGTAAACAACCGCGATTTCCAGTCCGTCTCCGTCACCTCTGTGATCTGGCCGGTTGACGCTTCGCCGCTGCTGCGCATCCATCCCAGAGCGGCTTCACGCACCGCATCCAGTTGAGTCACTTCGACAAAAACATCGGCCTCGGAAGGCATCTGGCCCTCGATAAACTCCAGGTTGCCGAGCGGAGCCAAAAACGCCTGTCCCCTGCTTGACTCCTCATCCCAGCCCTTGCCAGGGGTAAACCCCAGCGTTGAAAAGAAGTCCGTCAGCCGCTCATAAACGGCCGCGCTGCTCGCTGGACGCAGGAAAGAAATTCCCTTAATCATAGTCTCGATTCTAACTTGCCAGACTCCGGCGTCTCGCCCTTGAGTCCGACAGCTTTTGCGTTTCCACGCAGGCAGAGAAACGCCCGCACGGAACTCTGTGCGGGCTGGCTTCTCCTGCCTTTGCTTGATTCGTCGATTAAGTCGTCGCGCGCGGCTTGGCAGCGATAAACTCTGCCGGCACCACATTTCCCGATCCGTCCACCAGGCCAGGGCTGATCTGCTTGGTGTCGGTCAGCGACTTCACATCGATGTAATGTACCTTGTTATCACCCGCGGTCGAGACGAAGAAGATCGTATCGTCGAGGCTGAAGACGCCTTGAATCGGAGCCGTAGGCGCCCCCGTCAGCGTAACCTGGCCAATTGTACCCAGAGCACCGCTTGCCGTGGGCTCATAGTACGGCAGCGTCCCAGTTCCCGCGCCGCTGGCTGTGTAGGTAATGAAGGCAAGATTCGATGCCGGCGATGCTACCACCTGATTGACTGCCGTCGACTGGAAAGGCAGCGGCGATTGCACAAACGGCGTCGAAAGCGTGACACCCGTATTGGCTGCCGGGCAGGCTCCAGACGAGAGGTTGGCGAACAAATTCACATTGATGTCGGTAAGGGTTGGCGTGGTGCCATCGACCCCAACACCCAGAATATGGGAGCCGTCCGTCGTCGCATCCAGCGCATCGGTTTTCACCGGCACCGTTGCAGCCAACGGATATGCCTGCCCCTGAGGGTAGCCCGGGGAGGGAGTCAGATCGGGGCACCAGGCATGAGCCACCGTCGGAGATCCCGAAATAAACGCGCCCACGCTCGGAACCGTGATAGCCAGGTCTTTCGCAACATCCGGCAGCGTGTACGTCGTCCAGCCGGTATTTACGTTGTTGACGAACAATGTCGGAATCGGTGTGCCCGCGGTGTTGGTCGTGTAGTCGTAGCGGGTGCCCACGATGTACAGCGTCTTTGCATCCGGCGTCCACTGCGCCGCAGTACCCACACCGTCAAAGGTTGTAAAGGTTCCGGCACTGGACTTGTACAGGTAAAACAGCCGCCGAACCTGGTCGTTGATCAGCACAGTCTGATTGTCGGGAGATACATTCAGCACCTTGCCCGGAACATTCTGGTCTTCCTTCGCCAGCGTATTCGTGGACGCGTTATAGACCATCAGCTCAGTGGTCGAGCCAAAGTAGAGGCTCGAACCGGTGCGGTCAAGCACCATCGAATTGGGGAAGTATGGCATCTTCACCGTCGAACCGATCGTTCCAGTGATCAATTCCACAGGGATGAAGTACTGCGACTTGGGACTGGACAACCAGACAAAGTCGCTGGCAATGCCCGGCGTTGTGATCGTCACCGGATTGCTGGTGATCGGCGTTCCCGTCTGGTTCACTCCCACCTGATCGATCGGCGCAGAATTGCAGGTTGTCGGCTGGCATACTGCGTAGATCGTCGCCTGGCCGGCAAAATTGGCCGTCACCGCAGCCGTACTTGCAACGCTGATATCCAACGGATTCGTCGACTGGTAGTCCAGCGAAAGTCCGGTGATCGGGTTGCCTTTTGTATCGATAATCGTGGTCACAAGGTTCTGCGTTACACCCTGAGTTACCGTTCCGGTGGTCGAACCGTTCAGCGTGACATTGATCGAGGCCGGTGGACATGTTGAGAAGTGCCCCGCCGAGGAGCCCGAGTTGGCCACGGAGGCGGTAATGTTGGTGGTGCCGGGCTGAACAGCGGTGATCAAGCCGTTCGGATCGATCGTCGCAACCGAAGCGTTCTGGCTGGCAAAACTGAGCGTTCCAATTGCCGTCGCGCAGGTTGGAAGATTCGGAATGCCGACCGAACTTGGTCCGCAGAGGATCGCCTGCGCGCCGTTTTTGCTGTAAAACGCTGTGGCGTCGAGTTGCGCGGTCTCTCCCTTGGAGAGGCATCCGTTCACAACCGTGCTGTCCGTCGCTGATTTCTCAAGCACCAGCGATACCGCGGTTGTCTGGGCGTGAACAAAAACCTGCACCACATTCGAGGCTACGGAGTTCGACTCGGCCGTGATGTTGGCCGTGGCATAAGGCAACCCATTGGTTGTCGGCAGAGGAGACGGAGGGATGCAGGTCGTGTAGTCGGGAATACCGCCGCCGCTACGCTTGTTCCAGACACCTGCGCACAGATTGCCCGATGGCGAGATATCGACGAGCTGATTGTTCGTTGTCCCGTACGTGTAGCCGGTCACCGACACCGACGCTCCCTTGCAGTTCGCCGCCTTGGGCGAGGTAATCTGCTGCGTCTGGCCAAAGGCCAGTGAGATGCCCGTCGTGCGCGGCTCCAGATCGATCGAAGCCACATCCGTCAGCTTCAAACCGTATCCGAGACCATTGCAGTACTTGCCACCAGGATTGCGCGTGCAACCGGAGAACGAAATGCCGGCCGGAATTGCCAGGACCAGCAGAAAAACAAGCGTCAGCAACCGCTGCATGAAACCTCCCCGCTCCACCTTTGCCACAGCAGAACGGTCAACAAAAACATCTAGAATCCAAAAGGAATCCGAAAGAAAAGTGTATCAGGACGCGGCTACCCTTCGCTCGATGCAGCCACCATCCCGGCGGAGACTCTCCCTGATGGACGAAATCCCCAGGAAAAGGCTAGCCGCCACGCGCACACCGCAGCTACTTCGCCTCAGGCATGTATTTCGCAAACCAGCCCAGTGCCCGTACCAGCACATCCGTCCGGTGCGCCGGGTCGACAAACCCATGCCCCTCATTCGGATACACCACCAGTTGCGTCGGCACATGCTGATCCCGCAGAGCATGCCAGAACTCAAACGATTGCGGCGCCGGGCACTCCCCGTCGCGATCTCCCACCACCACCAGCGTGGGGGTCTTGATCTTATCGATAAAGTTGATCGCCGAACTTTTCGCGTAAACCCCCGGGTCTTTGTATACAGAAGCTCCAAAGTACGGCGTCATCCACTGGTCGATCGAGTTCTCCCCGTAATAGCTCTGCCAGTTGGCAATCCCCGCCCCAGCCACCGCTGCCTTGAATCGGGTCGTTTGCGTCACCCCAAACATCGTCATGAACCCGCCATAGCTCCAGCCCGTCAGGCCCACGCGCCCCGCATCGACGGCCGGATACTTCGCCAGCACCACATCCACCCCTGCCTCAATATCGCGCAGGTCGCCATACCCAAAGTCCTTTCGATTGGCAGCCGCAAAGGCCTCGCCCTGCCCATAGCTCCCTCGCGGGTTCGGCTCCAGCACGAAATACCCCAGCGCCGAGAAAGCCGTGCCGCTCAAGCTCCCCCGCCCACCCCAGTGCGACTGCGCCGCAGCCGCGGGCCCGCCATGCACCAGCACAATCAGCCCATACTTCTTGGCTGGATCGTAGTCTTTCGGCTGATGCAGCCAACCCTGCACATCAAATCCCTCGTTCTTCCAGCTCAACGACTCCGTCTTGCCCCAAACCGGCTGTAGCCCATCGTTGAAATGCGTCAATTGCCGCAGCCCTGCCAGCTCCGTCACCGTCGCACCGCCCGTCTTCGCCGCAAAAATCTCCATAGGATGCCCAAACGAGCTCGCATTGAAGACAAAAATCGACCGGTCCTTCGTTGTAGAAAGACTCATCTCGTACTGCCCGTCCCCCGGTGTGCCCTCAAAGCTGTAAACCGGCTCCGACGCCTTCCCGGAGGCCACATCGATCCGCACAAGCTGGCTGTTCCCACCGGCAAGTTCACTGACGTAGAGCTGCGAATCGTCCTGCCACGCTATCCACGCCGGACTCGTCGGCCGCTCGGCAGTCACATCGCGAGGCTCTCCCCCGGTCGCAGAAATCAGCCAAACGTCTCCGCCCGTCGAGCCTTGATCACTCATCAGCCCACCGATGAACGCAATCTGTTTCCCATCTGGAGACCAGCGCGGAACAGCAATCTGCAACCCGTGCAACGCTCCGGAAACCTCGGCAGGTGCCAGGATCGCCTTCGATTCACCGCCCGCGCCAACCGGGGTCCCCGCGGACAGGTCCTTGTCCGTGGGGAGTTTCTGCGTATACAGCTTCGCAACCCACCAGTTGTTCTCCCCCGGCGGATCGGCAGCCACATACGCCAGCGACTTCGAGTCCGGCGCCCAATCAAACTCGTAGATATGCAGGTTTGCCGGAGTAGCGAGAGCCGGTACAACCAGCTTCTTCCCTGTCGAGTCAATCAGCCCGACGCGCTGAATCTCGACGCCATCCTCGCCAATCACCCCCGCCCACGGCTTCATCGCAGCCAGCGCTCCAGCCTGCCGCGTCGCTCCCGGCACATACAGAAATGCGATCCTCAACCCGTCCGGAGAAAACTCAGGAAACCCAACCTCTCCCTTCGCTTCGGTCAGCCGGACCACCTCGACTTTAGCCTTGCCATGTGCAGCATCGCCGCCGATCGTCGCCAGGTAGATGTTGTCCTGATCCCGCGTCTCGCAGTCGCCCACAAAAGCCAGCCTGCGCGAGTCGGGAGCCCACTTGACCATCCCCTCGCCGCAATTCGCATCAGCCTTCTTCACGGCAGTCACGCGCGTCGTCTTTGCCGGATCGCTGAACGGCGCAACCTCCACACCCCAGCCATCCTTCGCATGATGCGTAAAGGCCAACAGTGTGCCATCCGGAGAGATCGCCACCGGTCCCAACCCATGACTCCGGTCCAACCCCTTCAGAACCTCTTCAACATGCACCCTTGCCGCGCTCTCCTGCGCCACAGACAGCGCGGGAGCTATGACCATGCCCAATGTGAGGGTGAATGCAGCAATAAGGCGCAGGCCGGGCAGGATTTGGCGATTCGGCGTCACAAACATAACCGAAATCCTATCAGCCAATTAGGCTAATGTGGGTGCCCCAGGTCCCGCTTTTGGGACCTGGGTTTCAGTATCCCCAGTTAGACCCCGGCAGCAGCCTTGATCGCCAGCAGCGTCTCCAGCAACGGCTTCAGGTTTTTCAAATCCAGCGCATTGGCCCCGTCCGACTTGGCATTCTTTGGGTCGTCATGCACTTCCAGAAACAGCCCATCCACCCCCGCCGCCACCGCTGCACGCGCCAGCAGCGGAATAAACTCCGGCTGCCCCCCGCTCACCCCGCCCGCCGCTGAGGGCTGCTGCACAGAATGGGTTCCGTCAAACACCACCGGCGCAAACCCGCGCAGCACCGGCAACGCTCGATAATCCACCACCAGCGTGTTGTAGCCAAAGCTCGCCCCACGCTCCGTCAAAAACACCCGTTCATTTCCGGTCGATTTCGTCTTCTCAACTGGATACTGCATATCCCAAGGAGCCACAAACTGCCCCTTCTTGATATTCACCGCACGCCCCGTATTGCCCGCAGCCACCAGCAGATCTGTCTGCCGGCAAAGAAACGCCGGAATCTGCAGCACATCTACCGCTTCCGCCACCACCGCGCAATGCCCCGGCTCATGCACATCCGTCAACACCGGCAGTCCAGTAGCCTTGGCCACAGCCCCCAGGATCCGCGTCCCCTCCACCAGTCCCGGCCCGCGAAAACTCTTTACCGAAGTCCGGTTCGCCTTGTCATAGCTCGCCTTGAAGATGTACGGAATCCCCAGATCCGAAGTGATCCTCTGAATCGCATCCGCCATCGTCCGTACATGGGCTTCCGACTCAATCACACAAGGCCCGGCTATCAAAAACAGCCCGCCCCCACCCACCTGCACTGGCCCAACCTCAAACACATTCGCCATAATCCCCCAATCAAAACACTCCCCCACCCTGTCAAGCAAATCGGACAGTATTCGCTACAGTTTAAAAATGGTATTCTCAATGCCATCATGGGTGCCATCGTCGAAATCGACAAAGCGGGCCGCATCGTTATACCAAAAATACTCCGCGACGCCCTGCATCTGACGCCAGGAACCCGGCTAAAAGTACAACGAAATGGCGACACCTTAGTCTTCGAGCCTGATATCCCTACGGCAAAGCTCGTCATCAGGGATGGATTGCCCTTAATTTATCCAGTGGATCATCCTGATTTTCCAAAACTTACCAATGAGTTTGTCGCTTCATTGGTTGAGGATGGTCGATCAGAACGCGAACGCCGCATTCTCGGCCTCGAGACAGACGAAGGCCAACTGGAGATACTTGCCAAGGCGAACGTGTGATCTTCTTTGATACATCTGTGCTAATTGCAGCAATTCAAGTTGGCCATACCCATCATCAGCCAAGCCGCAAGCTCTTTCACATTCTCGGCGAGAACAAGGCAGCCACAAGCGTGCATGCTTTGGCAGAGGTCTACGCAACGCTGACAAGGATGCCACTAGGGCTGCGTCTCAGCCCGTTCGACACAATTAACGCGATCGAGGCTCTTCTGAAGAAACTCACGCCCGTCGCACTCTCGCCCGAGGAATACCTCACTACGTTGCGGATTACTGCAAAGCTCGGCCACTCCAGCGGTAGATCTACGATGCTCTTCATCTGGCATGCGCATACAAGATTGAGGCCGAGCACATCTATACCTGGAACGTTAAACATTTTCGCTCTTTGGCTCCCGACCTTGCCGACCGAATTATCACACCCTAACTAGACTCCTACTGATTTCGATTCTCCAGAGAACGCCGAGATAATTTCGGTGACGATAGCCACCGCTCCTCAGCACCCTCCAGACACAGAAGAACAACGATACAAAGCAAAACGTATAGAGATCCACCTTTGCGGTCTTTTTCTACCATCCACGTCGGCATGTATAACCTAACTCGATCTTCAACAAAGATCAATCCACATAAGGCTGCCAGATATCCGGCATGAACTAAAGCAATCAGCTTCAAGGGTCGACGGTCATGCCGTGAACCAAGTCTCGATCTTGGGTCTACTAGCGACCATCCGAATACGATGACCGAGTACCCCACACAAAACGCGACGTAGATCGCACAGGAAAATCCTTCGAAAGGAAAGTACGCGATTATTCCGGCAATGCCTGACAGAAGCAGAACAAAGCTTTTCCTCCAGCTATCAGGAATAGTTGCCGCCGCCACTGCGCTTCTTCCTCAGTCCGATTTAGTAGTGGTTGCAGAGATTTCGTCGATCGCCAATTCATGTTCTTGCCGATTCTTATAACTCGCCGCCACAAAATCCCGAAACAACGGATGCGGCTCCAGCGGCTTCGACTTAAACTCCGGATGAAACTGGCATCCCAAAAAGAATGGGTGCTCCGGTATCTCCACAATCTCTACATACGTCGCATCCGGAGTAGTCCCCGTCAGCCGCAAACCGCCACCCGTCAACAGCGCCTCATACTCGCGGTTGAACTCATACCGGTGCCGGTGCCGTTCACTGATCTCCGTCGTGCCATAAGCCTTGGCCGCCAACGAACCCGGCTCCATCACGCACTCCCACGCACCCAGCCGCATCGTCCCGCCCATCTCCTCGACGCCCAGCAGTTCGCGCAACTTATAGATCACGCGATGCTCCGTCGCCGGATCGAACTCGCTCGAATTCGCCGCCTTTAGCCCGCAAACATTGCGCGCAAATTCAATGCAAGCCGTCTGCATCCCCAGGCAAATCCCAAAATAAGGAACCTTGTTCTCTCTCGCATAGCGGATCGCATTCAGCATCCCCTCAATGCCACGCTTGCCAAACCCACCCGGCACCAGAATCCCATCGAATCCAGCTAACTGCTGCTCATACGACTTATCACCCGGTTCCTTGGACTCAAGTCCCTCGGCCTCAATCCAGGTTACCTGTAGCTTCAGATTATGGGCCAGCGAACCATGCACCAGCGCCTCCTTCAGCGACTTATAACTATCCTCGTACTCCACGTACTTACCGACAATCGCAATCGAGACCACATCCTTCGGGTTGTAAGCCCGGTCCACGATATCTTTCCACTTATCCAACTTAGGCTCGGGAGCATCGATATGCAGATACTTCAGCGCCAGCGCATCCACTCCCTCCTGCGCAAACACCAGCGGACACTCATAAATCGACTGCACATCCTTAGCCGTCACCACCGCCCGCTCTTCCACATTGCAGAAAGCTGCAATCTTCGCCTTCATATCCCGCGGCAGATACCGGTCCGTCCGGCACAGCAGGATATCCGCCTGAATCCCAATCCCCAGCAGTTCTTTAACGGAGTGCTGCGTCGGCTTCGTCTTCAACTCCTGAGCCGCCGCAATCCACGGCACCAGCGTCACATGTACAAAGACCGTATTCTCCCGCCCCAGCTCCTGCCGCATCTGGCGAATGGCCTCCAAAAACGGCAGCGACTCGATATCGCCGACCGTCCCGCCAATCTCCACGATCACCACGTCCGCCCCATGCGAAGCCACCTTGCGCATCGCATTCTTGATCTCATTCGTCACATGCGGAATCACCTGCACC
>Ga0105248_10002014_pt1 | contig 22569 bp, 13 predicted proteins | sample KBSS34metaG_FD_81524 | JGI IMG/M metagenome (GOLD analysis project Ga0105248, IMG submission 81524) | Switchgrass rhizosphere microbial communities from Kellogg Biological Station, Michigan, USA - KBS S3-4 metaG | ecosystem: Host-associated > Plants > Roots > Rhizosphere > Soil | place...
GGGTGATGAACGTCGGCGTTGGATTTGCCGGGTCGCTGACCGGAACATGCAGTTCGTTAGCGGTGATGACGTTCAGCCCTGGATAGCGATATTCCCACCAGAACTGGTGACCGGTGGCGACTACTTCGATGGCGTTTGCGGGCCGGTCTGCGTTTTGGATGGTGGCGATCACCCTCGAGGACGCCATGAACAACGCCAGGACGATGAGCACCGGGATGACCGTCCATGCGAATTCGACTTGATTGCTGCCGTAGACCTGTGGAGGCTCGCGATTGTCGTCTCCGGTCCTGCTTCTGAATGTCACGAGGACGTACGCCAGGAGGCCGAACACGACCACGAAGATGAGGCCGGTGACACCTAGTACGAACAGGGACAGTCCATGGATCGCATGGGCTGGCGTGGAGGCGGGCGCGAAGATGTTCGTCGGGCTCAGCGGTGAGGTTGTGGACTGCCCTGAGGCAGTGGCCGCCGCCAAGCACAGGTCCACCAGGACCAGGAGTGCCACGCGTATGCGGGAGTGGGATGAGTGCGTCGTAGACATGTCTTTTAGCGGATCGCGACGCCACGAACTTGACGGCACGATTGCCCTGGAACTCACACGATCAGCGAGGACCCGTGGAGCAAGAAGCGGACCCGGCGCGCGGCATGGTGGCGTGACGTCAACGTGATGCCGATGGTCACCAAGGGCTGTGGCAGGTCACGAGGGGTTGTGAGGGGCCGACGTGAGTTCAGCGGCTCGGCGCAGCGGAATCGATCGAGGATCGTCGACGTTGCATGCGCGTTACATCGAACCGGCTCGCGGCACAACGCCAGGCCTTGGCCACTACGTGGAACTGCGGACGGCTCTAAACGCGAGAATCGTGCTCGGAGCGCCCGCTCATCGTGAACGTCTTCGAGTTCGCTGGCGCGCGTGGCGGGATAGGAACGGATGCCTCGATATGGGTTCCCCGATTGACCTCTGACTGCACCGACAACGCCCCTCCCACGCTGCGCATCCGTTCCGCCATGCTCACGAGTCCCAACCCAGTGCTGCTTGCCGCAGACGTTGCAGCAAACCCCAGGCCTGAATCCGATACGCGCAACAAGATTGAATCCGGCCTGGCGGCCAACTCCACGCGCACCTGGCGGCTGCCGCTATGCTTCTCGGCGTTTCGGATGGCTTCCTGCGCGACGCGATAGAGGCATGTCGTGACTTCGGACGGCAGGTCAGGAATGTCGTCGCGGCGGAAATCAATGTCCATGCTGCCCTGCTGTGCGAATTCATCGCAGAGTCTGGAAATCGCGTTGGTCAACCCGATGTGGGTCAGTCGCGACGGATGCAGGCGGTGGGACAGGAGGTTCGCCTCGACGCAGATCTCCTCACTGAGCTTTCTCGACGTTTCCAGTTGTTCGGCCAGTGACGGTGCCACATCCAGAAACGCTTGCTGCAATTCAGACAATTGAATGGTCAGCAGCGCGAGTCGTTGACCGAGGTCGTCGTGCAGCTCGCGCGCGATGCGAGCCCGCTCGTCATCTTGCACCCGAGTCAGGCGATCCCGAAGGGCCACCAGCTTGGCTTCGGACTCCACCCGCTCCGTGATGTCCTGATAGATGCCGAGGCAACCGACGAACGCGTCTCCGACGATCAGCGGCATGGCGTGGAAATCGACGTTGACCTTGCTGCCATCCTTTCGCCGTCTGAGCGCAGTGGCATGAACCGTCTGGCCGCTCATCACACGCCGGCTGTACTCCGCGGCCTCCGCGTCGTCTGGAACGCCAACCAGGTCGTCGGGTTCCCTGCCCACCACTTCGTCTTCTGAATAGAGAAACATCCGTTCAAACGCCGGATTGCAGAACCGCGCCCGGTGGTCCCTGCCACCCACCAGAATGCCAAACGGGCTATTGGCGATCAGCGCCTGCAGGAAGGCCGTGTGCTCCTTGACCTCCTGCTCGCGACGCTTGCTGGTTGTAATGTCGAAGGCCGTCCCCAGAATGGCCGGCTCGCCGTCGAACACGGTGGGCGTCGCCGTGAAGTCGATCCAGCGCACCTCACCCTCTTTGGTCACGAGCGTGAACTGATAACGAGAGGGAACCGCCTCGCCTCGCCACCGCGCTTCGGCACGCGTCCGCACGAGATCTCTGGAATCCGGGTGGATCAGGTCCCAGACCGTCATCGAACGGAGTTCCTGGGAGGAATACCCGGTGAAGATTTCCACCTGGGGATTGAAATAACAGAACGTGCCATCGCGCCGATACATGAAGATGCCGCACAGCGTCGTCTCCGCCAACCAACGGAACTTCGACTCGCTCGCTCGAAGCGCATCCTCCGCTTGCTTTTGGGCGGTGATGTCTTCAATCGCGGCCAGGACGCACGGCTCCCCGGCAAGGCTGATGAGGGCGACGGTATACAGCGTCGTAATCAGCCGACCCGATTTCGTACGAAACTGGGTGTTTTGATCGCGGAGTGTCCTGTCGCGCTGCAATCGGCTGATCATCGCAGCGCGAACGGCGGGAGACGGCCATATGTTGAGCTCCAGCGTGGTCCGGCCGATGAGTTCGGTGCGGCCATAGCCCATTTGCCGTTCGAACGCTTCGTTCACGTCGACGTATCGCCCTTCGGCCAGCGTCGTAATCGCCATCGCCATCGGGCTGGAATAGAACGCGGTTTGAAATCGTTCTTCGGACGCGCGTAAGGCCAACTCGATCAGCTCGCGCTCGCGCTCGCGCTCTGTCATCACATCCTTCATCTCCGCGGGCCTGTGCGCCATGTGTGTGCTCCCGTTCAGCAACCCAGATCGACCATGCTACACCGCGGAGGCCGCGGGCTGCCTGGAGTTCTTTGTCGCGTGATGGTCAGGTCGTAGGATTCAGGCAGCGCTCGATCGCGTCAATGAGTTTCGCCGGCGGACAGGGTTTTGCCAGATGCCGGTCGCATCCCGCACGCATCGCGCTGACCCGTTCGTGCGGAAGGTCAGCGCCGGTCAAGGCGATCACAGGTATGGCAGCGGTCGCAGCACTGGCCTTCAACTGCCGCGCCACTTCCCAGCCGTCGACGTCGGGTAATCCCATATCGAGGACGATGACCTGTGGGGCCCACGAGCTGGCAAGCGACAGCGCCTGGTGACCGTTGACTGCGGCCATTACGTCGTAGCCAAGGGCCGTTAAGTAGGACACGTACCCGTCTCGCGTTGCCGAGTCATCCTCCACGAACAGCACGCGTGCGGACGAACGTCTCGGTCCCACACGGTAGCGTAGCACCGTTGATTGGAACGCCATTCGTTCACTTCCTGCTCGACTCGATTCCGCGCGTATCCGTTCCGCCGCCGGTTGTCACACCGCCCAGCCCAATCACGATTAGCTGATATTGAAACCCCGCGAGTGGCCTGATTTAGGCCGTGCCACCAGTGGTTCGGCCCTTGCACGGGCGGTGCATGATGACGACATCCACACGCCTCATTCAGATCTCTTTGCTTTCAATCGGCATCCTGGCGATCGCGACTACGGCGCGCGCTCAAGACGACCTCATCGACTCGGCGGTGGCTCACGTCGGCGTCGGGGCCGGCATCAACTTCTATCGACCGAGCAGCGACGACGCCGATTCGTCGCACGGAATTGTCGTCATGTGGCGCTGGCATGCCTTCCACTCCGGCTGGGGCCCGACCTTCGGCCTCGACTGGCACAATACGGTCTTCCACCAGCCTGTCGGCGATGTCCCCGATGTGCCGATGGGATCGCTCCGCATGCGAGCGATACTGGGCGGCTTCGGCTACAGACATCGCATCCACCGGTTCACCGCTCTGGCCAACGCGAGCGCGGGCTACTCGTTCAACCATCTCACGGACGACAGCGGCATGGGTTCGGCCTTCGCGCGCACGGGAGTCTCCCTGATCGACGTGCACGTGAACAACAGCCCCATCGTCAAGCCTGAAGTGGCCGTCTGGTACGACCTCTTCAAACACGTCGGCGTCGGCGTCAGCGCCGCGTATCTGTTCAACAAGCCTGACGAAATTATCAGGACCACCGCCGGCTCGTCGACCAGGCAGCTGAACGCCAATACGTTCGCGCTGGCGGCGGGCCTGACGTTTGGCGTGTGGAAGAAGAACGAGCAGTAGTTCACACTCGGGCAGCACGAGGTTCGGCCGGGCCGGTCAGCCTCTCACGGAAGGTTGTTAGCGCGCCCCAGCGGTAGGGCGGCGCACTCCGAATTCCGCCGTCAACGCGACGGGATGCCGGCTCCTTTCTTGCCCTTAAGGCTGGCAGGGAGGAACCTATGGCTCCCGCCGACGTTACAGACGAACGCACGATCAGAACGTCGTCCGCTCGCAATGACGAGCACGCGGCGTTCAGGCTTCTTCCGATCATGCGTCAGGGGATTGGCTCGAGCATCCCGGAGACATGGGAGCACTTCGCGACGCTGCTGGAGGCGCGTCGGGCCGCAAAGCACATGTACGAGGACGACCGCGTGCTACGGGCCTTGATCGTGACCGACACGGCGCCCGCGCATTTCGTGGAATGGGTCGAGCGGTAACATGAGCTGCAGTAAGGTCGCGCATCCTCGGGCGCGACGGCTGCCCGATGAGACGCTGCCCGCGACGAACACTGCTGACAAATGGCGCGCGATCAGCTCAGGATGACGTTCGACACGGCTGCGCTGGATGCCATTCCCTGCCGAGAGTGAGTAGCTCCGATTGCGCGCCGTGCGTGCGGTTGCGGATGTCGTGGAAGGCAGGAACTCTAAATGTGCAACGCACGCCATAGAGCGCGATCGTCTCAAACTGAACTCAGTGTGTCACCCTGACTCGGTCGCAGGCACGGTCGAACATCCGAGCCCCTCAGCTTGTCGGCGAGCCAATTGTGGTTTGTGACAGGACCTTATCGCTGGCTTCCATCGTTTTCTCGCGGTAGACCCCAACCGCTTTTTCTGCCGCGAGACGTTCGATTTCAGCAACATGATCAGCGACGATTGCTTCGACTTGAGCACGTTTATCGACGAGCTCCACGCCACACGCCTCGAGAACTGCGCGAACGATTTCGTGAACACGTTCTCCAGATGTCATTGTCACAGCGGTCATTGTCACACCCCGGCGCCACATACGGCGCGTAAAACGCGGATAGGCCCTGTAGCCCGACTCCTCAGCCTTGGCGAGCGCCGATCGATAAGTGATCCGGCCGGCTGCATCTCAACGGGACCGTCGTGGCTCTCGCCGCTTTTCATCACCGCACCTCGTTGATCGCGTCAACGGCGGCAGCCGAAGAGTTCACGCCTGAGCCCGTTGGCCCGCCATCTGCGGCGCTCGGGCACGGCGTGCTCTTCAGAAACTGGATCTTCGGTCACGCACGATCTGCGCCGAGATGATGCGACCGCACGGCGGTGGATGCTCGGACGAGGTGTCCGGTCGAATTGATCACCAATCCGAGGGACGAGCGGGTCTTCGCGGAACCTCGACGGGGCAGCCACCTGATCGCGATGTTCCTGCATCTCCTGCGTCAGCTCGCGCTCGAAGCGTCGTCAATTCACGACAACGGCACCGGTTGTCCGAGTGTTTCAGGCCGTGGTGGCGGGACTGCCGGAGCTGAGGGTGCGGCGATGCGAATCGGCCGCGCACCCGACGAACGTGTCGGTGTCGAACCGGTGATTCACGGCGAAGTGAGGCACGTACTCGTCCATCGCGTCCTCGAGGCGACGACGGATCCTGGACGGGTTCCGTGCCGCTGGCTCGAACAGAAATTCGGTCCCATCGACACGATAGACGACCCACGCGTGCTGACGATCGATCGCTGTCGAATCATCACTGACGACGCGGCCAACGATGAACTCGGCATCGATCCCGATCTCGCCCAGCTTGAGCCAGGCCCACAACGCGAAGTCCTCGCAGTCGCCGCGGCGGAGTTTCTCAAAGCTGGCGGGATGCTGCCACACGTCGCGCTCATGAAACAGTTCGAGGTCCGCGACGTACTCGCAGGTCTGCAACCACGCGACGATGTCGTCGATCGACTGCACCGGCACGGAGCTTGGGCCACGGAAGTACTCAGCGAAGGGTTGCATGGACCCGGGCCCGAAGACAGTCGCCGGTACCCGTATCGCCAAACGGTCCCAAGCCGATTCGCGGCCAACCAGGCGCGCCGCGAGGCGTAGGACCGGTGCCACGAGCCTACGAAGCGCCCCGTCTTCCGCAATGGCTGGCATCCAAGGAATCTGACGCAATTCCGCTCCAATCGTTCAACGGACCGCTGGCGGCGGGTCCAAATGCCAAATTTATGAGTTCCTCTGGGTCGCCAGAGACCATCCGGAACTGTTCTGTCAGCCGCGCACAAATGACCGACGGATGCCCGGCCCTATTTGGCCGCGTAGCGCGCCACCACTCGAAGAAGATCGTCCATTTCGAACGGCTTCGACAGCACGTCATCGGCGCCGTCGATCTGATCAGCGCGGGCCCGCGCGTGCTCGGCCGCCGTCACGACGACGATCGGCACTGAGCCTCCATAACGGGCGCGCAGCTCCCTCGCGCATTGCCAGCCGTCCATCACCGGCATCATCATATCGAGCAGCACGACGGCAGGCATCTTCTGCGCGACCGCCTCGACGGCTTCCTGACCATTCCCGGCGCACCGGACCTCGTAGCCAGACACTTGGAGCATGCTCTGTACGACGTCCCTCAGATCAGGGTCATCGTCCACGACGAGCACATCGGGGGAGTCCATCACACGGCGCCTTCCGCAGGAAACCGGATTCGGATCGTCGTGACGTCGCCGTCCGTCTGCTCGGTGAGTCTCCCCCCGTGCGCCTCGACGATCACCGTCGTCACGTAGCGGCCGACGCCCATGTCGTCGAAATTAGTGGCGTTTGGACAGTGATGGCCGGCCTCCCCGCTCGACGGCTGCGGCTGATAGGAGATAGCGATCTCGGCATCGTCTCCGAAACGGCCCAGTCGGACGGTGACCGGGCCGCCTGGACGCGACGCGCGCGTGGCCCCATCGATCGCGTTTCGGAGGACCATCCCGATTCGCTCGCGATCGGCCCGAATCCGTGGATGCGCGTCGAGCTGAACGTTGATGGCGTGCCCGCTCGAGAGCCCGGCAATTTCGCCGCCGATCTCCTCGACGACTGACACCAAGTCGATTTCGGCCGGGTAAAGCTGCAACGTCCCGGAGCGAATACGAGAAAGCAGCAGCAGGTTTTCGACCAGTTGCTGGACGCGTTCACACTGTCGGTCGATCATCACCGTCGATCGACGAACCTCCGCTGATCCCACGGCCGACAGGAGCTGCGCTGCACTCTTGATGACGGTGATGGGTGTCTTGATCGCGTGAGCCGTTGACGTGAACAGCTCGTCGCGAAGGTGGTCCAGCTGCTCGGTGGCCGTGATGTCGTGCATGACGCTCACGACGACGTCGGCCGATCTCCCGATCTCTTGCCGAACCCCTGCGGCCGTGCAGGAGATGACCACCTCACGTACCCCGGGCGGATACAGGACGGCCTTATAGCGGATCGGACCGGGTTCGTCGAACACGCGCTGGGAGGCGAACTGATCCGGTGGAACCAGACTGCCGTCGAGGTACGACACATGAAACCGGCGCGAGAACTCGGGAGCACCCATGCCTTGCAGGTCATCGCGCTTCGCGATCCCGAGCATCCCGATCGATGCGGGATTGGCGTACGCAATGGTCCGGTCCGACCCGAGCAACAGCACGCCGTCGCCGATACTCTCGAGAACAGCGAAGATGGTTCGACTGGCCTTGGTGAGCCGCGCCACATTTCGAAGTGTCACCATGTACAGAAGCCAGGCAGTCAGCCCGACGAATACCCAGCCCTTAGCGGTCTCGAAACGGGCAACGACCGCCCGGTCCTGTACGACCGCGTACAGCAGCAGGTCGCTGAGAAGGATCCACGCGCTTCCGGCGATCACGAACACGATGACTACAGCGAGCGCGACTCGGCGTTCGATGGCGGGCTCACCGATGAACCACGTGTCACGTGCTGCCATGCACTCCCCTCCCGTTCCGCGAAGGTGTAGCCCGGAACGTCGTCGCTCCGCATCAGCTCGTTCGTCACAGTGATGACGAAATACCGTGACTGCGCCATCGATTCCCTCAAGAAAGTCCGACGCTCGGGCCGATCGCGTCCTTGGCAGCGCAGAGATCGTGCCGGCTTTTCGGCTTCGCGCCAACGTTGGCGACGACTCGGTCGCTGCCCGGTACGAGCGGCGGTTGCGGACGTGCAAGGTGCCAGAGAACTTGTCTACAGATTTCGGGCCGGTGACCTCGGCGTCGAAGCGCGATTGAGAGAATCTGAGAGATTCCAGAGCGGTCGGGCACGCCGTTCACGGTGACGGTGACAGGCGCGCGTGTCGCGACTCTCCGGAAGGTACAATGAAACTCGGACTCTTGACGCCGGTGTCCGGACACTTCGCCACGTCGGCGGTGCTCGCCAGATTGCGCGGGCGAGACGTCGACGAAGGATCCCGTGCAGCTGTCAGCCTCCTCAGACGCGTGATTCTGCCGGAACCGCATGCCGATCCCTGCTGGACATGACGGAGCCCAAATGACTTGCAGGCTGCTCGTCGTTGCCGTAGCGCTCGCGCCCTTGATGAGCGTGCTCGTCGCTCAGGCGCCCGCGGGCGGCGTATCGCCCGCGGTCCATCGGAGCACCGACGACTGGCCGGCCTACGGTGGAGGGCCTGAACAGACTCGATACTCGACGCTGACTCAGATTAACCGCGCGAATATCAGCCGACTCCAGGTCGCGTGGCAGTTCGACCCCCGCGAAGGCCAGATCGCTGGCCGCTTCCAGGTCAATCCGATTGTGATCGACGCCACGTTGTACACAATCACGCCCGGCGGCAGCCTCATCGCGCTGGACGGCGCCACTGGAAAGTTGAAATGGTCGTGGAATTCCGGCACACGCGCGCAGGGACGCGGTGTCACCTATTGGTCGAGCGGCAGCGAGAAGCGCCTGCTGGCGTCTTTCGGTCGCTACATCTACGCGTTCGATCCACTCACCGGTCGGCCACTCACGAACTTCGGCCGCGACGGACGGATCGATTTGCATCAAGACCTCGGTCGCGATCCTGAGCAGCAGTCCGTCGGATTGTCGACGCCCGGCGTGATCTATAAGGACACCTACATTGTCGGCGGCCGTACGTCGGAAGGGTTGCCGGCATCACCCGGAGACATCCGCGCCTACGATGTCCGTTCGGGCCAGCTGAAGTGGTCGTTCCACACGATCCCGCATCCTGGCGAGTTCGGTTACGAGACGTGGCCGAAGGACGCATGGACCTACAGCGGCTCCGCGAACAACTGGGCCGGCATGGCCGTCGACGTGCGTCGCGGCATCGTGTTCGTCCCCACTGGTTCTGCGGCCGCCGACTTTTACGGTGCGAATCGGCTCGGCGACAATCTCTTTGCCAATACCCTGCTTGCGCTCGACGCCGAGACCGGCAAGCGGATCTGGCACTTCCAGGCGGTCAAACACGACATCTGGGATCGCGACTTTCCCTCGCCGCCGACCCTGGTGACGGTGCAACGCAACGGTCAGTCGATCGACGCGGTTGCACAGACGACCAAGCAGGGCGTGCTCTACCTGTTCGATCGGGCGAACGGCACGCCGCTGTTCCCAATCGAGTACCGCCGCGTGCCTCCGAGCGCAGTAGAAGGTGAGGTCGCGTCCGAGACGCAGCCGTTCCCCACCAAGCCGGCGCCCTTCGCCCGTCAACTGCTCACCGAGGGGATGCTGACGATGCGGACTCCGCAGGCGCATCAGTGGGCTGTGGAGCAGTTTCGAACATTTCGAAGCGCGGGCCAATTCGTGCCGTTCGAACTCGGGCGCGAGACGGTTATCTTTCCGGGTTTTGATGGTGGTGCTGAGTGGGGTGGCTCGGCCTTCGATCCCGCGACCGGAGTGATCTACGTCAACGCGAACGATATTCCATGGTCAAGCGCGATGCGCGCGACCACGGCAACCGCGACCCTCGGCGGTCGCCAGACGTACGTGAATCAGTGTGCGGCGTGTCACGGCGACACCATGCAGGGAGGGTCGGGTTTTCCGCCGCTGCTTGACATAGCCGCGCGTCGCACCGCGGCACAAGTTGCCGATATCGTTCGATCCGGCCAGGGCCGCATGCCGGCGTTTTCTTCGTTGCCGACGCAGGCCGTGAATGCCGTCGTGCAGTACGTGATGAGCGGCGAAGCGAAGGAGCCGGTGGCGGCCGCGCCCTCGCCGATCGACTTGAAGTACAACTTCAGCGGCTACCACAAGTTTTACGATCCGGACGGGTATCCTGCCGTCGTTCCACCGTGGGGGACGCTCAACGCCATCAATCTGAACACCGGTGAATACGTGTGGAAGATTCCGCTTGGTGAGTATCCGGAACTCGCCGCACAAGGCATCAAAGACACTGGCACAGAGAACTACGGCGGTCCGCTGGTGACCGCCGGTGGATTGGTATTCATCGGCGCGACGAATTTCGACCGGAAGTTCCGCGCCTTCGACAAAGACACTGGCGAGTTATTGTGGGAAACCACGATGATCAATTCGGGGAATGCGACGCCGGCCACCTATCAAATCGCTGGAACGCAATATGTGGTCATTCCGGAATTTGGCGGCTACGGAAGGCCCGCGCCAGCGCCTGTGGCAGGAGGCCCGCCCACATCGGCAGGAGGAAGCCAGGGCGGTGGTGGACGCGGTAGAGCGGCGGGACCAAACACTGATGTCGGAACCGGCGGGCCATCAGGTGGCGCGTTCGTCGCGTTCGCGGTCCGCTGAGGATGGGACATGATTTTGTCGAGCGCGTGAAGCGCTGATTCGTTAAATCAGAGTGTGACGCCTGGATCACATCACGCCCCCATCTGTGTGCTTACCCAAGGCTATCGATCCATCCCGACCGCCGCAGGACGTCTGTCGCCACGAGAGTCACCGACACGTCAGTCATCACGCTGAAATCTTCGACGCCCGCCGCATCGAGAATCTCTTCGAGCACTCGGACACGCTCGAGAAGCCTTGGCCGGCCGAGCGACGGGCCGAAGCCCGTCGCCCACGGCGTTGTGTGGAAGCGCGCGATCAGAATGTCAGTCGCAGCCCGATCTGCCCCGTTCTCGTCGACGCCACGCTTGTAATCTGGCCGAAGGTGGGCGAGGTGACCGTAGTGTTCGGATTGCTGTATTGCCGCCAGTTGAACACGTTGAACGACTCGATGCGGAACTGAAGCTGCGACTGGCCGTGCAGCTTGAACGCCTTCGCAACAGTGAGGTCCACACGCCGGCGGCCCGGCCCGCGCACCTGAGAGGAGTTCTGGTTGCCCGGCCGGATCGTCGCCCCGGTAGTCGGTGACGTCGGGACCAGCGTATAGGCGGTGCGATCGAGGTACTGCAGCGTGTCGCGCCAGTTGTCGAGTATCTGGTTGCCGCCGTTGTAATCGGGGCGGCTGTTCGCGATGCCCGACGCCTGGGTGATTCGCAGCGGTTCGCCGGTTCGGATATTGACGACGCTGGAAAGCTGCCACCCGCCGAGCACGCCGCCCAGCACGTCGTGGCGGTCGGCCAGCCACGGGACGTCGTAGACAACCGTGCCGGTGACGCGATGGCGGACTTCGCCGATCAGCGGCGAGTAGTCGACGTCGAGGTCGGGGTTGAAGAAATCCTGCGTGTTGTTGTACGTGGTGTCACCGATCGAGCTGTTGAAGTTGCCCACCAGGTTGGCGCCCTGTTGCGACCAGCCTTCGGACAAGGTGTAGTGCATCGCCAGGTCGAGGCCATGGAACCGGTTGAGCCTGGCGTTCCCCTCGAACGCGTTGTATTTCATCGTCTGCCCGCCAGTGATGTACCAGCCTCCGGGGTTGAATCCCGGGTTGGGCCGGGCGCCGGTCACCCGATCGTAGGCGTTGGCAAAGTTCAAGAGGATCGGCAGGTTCTGGCCGTTCGTGTGGACGTAGCCGGCTGAGACCGAGGCGAGGCGCCCGATCTGCCGCTGCACATCGAAGGTGGCTTGCAGCGTCTCTGGACTCTTCATGTCGGTCTGAAACATGTAGTAGAGGTTCTTCTTGCCGCCCGAATCGGCGATCGTGATCTTCTCGGCGTCCTCCGCATAAGTGAACGGCCAGCCGACGCCGCGCGCCTCCTGCTCCACACGATTCCAGCCCTGGCGGATCGGCGTGAAGGGGCGCGCCACCGAGTTCTGGAACAACGCCATGATGTTGCCGGTGGTGAAGACGCCGACGCCACCGCGAACCACGGTCCTGCCGGCGCTATCAAGAGTCCACGCAAATCCGGCGCGTGGGGCGAAGTTGAGCTTGTCGTCGTCAATCGGCTTGTCCAGAGGGCGCGGCGCGCCGAAATCCATCTTGCGAATATCGGTCGGGTTGCTCAGATTGTTGACCTCTGCCGGATCGTTCGGATCGAGGGACTTGTAGCCAAACCCGGGATAGTAGTCGTAGCGCAGACCCAGGTTGAGCACGAGCCGATCACTGACGCGCCAGTCGTCCTGGAGGAAGCCGCCGAACTGATCGACCCACGCGCGATGCGGCGGGTTGCCCATCGCGAGCAGGAAATCGCTCGCCTTGTCCGCCAGCAAGGAGTCGAGGGTCGGGAAGGTGAACCGGTTCGTCTGCGGATTCGACTTGAAGCCGATCTCGCGCGCCCATCGGAACCCGAACTTCATCGTGTGGGGTCCCATGAGCCGCGTCACCTTCTGATCCAGGTTGTAGGCGTCGTAGGTCAGCGCGAGGATCTCCGTATCCCCGCTGCCAAATAATCCCGTCACGCTGAAGGTTGGGATGCGCTTGCGCACATTGTAGAGGTCCGACTGCGCCCCTCGTGTCGGCGACTCCGCCAGCCAGAATTCGTCGAACCGGTCGAGCGTGTTGCGATTCCAGCCGAACCGGCTTTCGGAGACCCATGAGTTGCTCGTCAGCACGTAATTGGTCGAAAGGCGCTTCGAGCCGTTCGTGTACTGCTGATCGTTGTTGATCTGAATGCGCGGAACGTTGGCAAACGGCCGCATCCGCGAGGCGGTCACCGACAATCGGCCCTTGCCAGCCTCGAGATCCACTTTCCCCAGGAACGTGTTGTCGTGCCGGGTCAACTGCTTCGCGTCCGTGTACCGTCCGATGACGTCGTTGATCGGGACATTCGGCTGCGGCATGTTGTCGAGGACCATCTTGGTCTCGGCATACGGCAGCGACGTCAGCATGCGATTGCGCGTCGCCTGCGTGGCCACGTTCCCCTGCACCGTCACGCCCGACTCCTCGCGATAGCCTTCATACGTGCTGAAGAACAGGACGCGATTCCGCAGGATCGGCCCGCCGAGCGATCCGCCGAACTGGTTGAATTTGATTGCTGGTTTGGCGGTCGTGGCGGGCAAAAACGGATCGCGCGCCGCGAACTTGTCGCTCTGGAAGTTTTCGAGCAGCGATCCGTGGAACTGATTGGTCCCCGATCGCGTGATCATGTTGACTTGCCCGCCGATCGAGCCACCATACTCCGCCGCCAGGACACCTTTGATGACCTGCACCTCGGCCACTGACTCGACGCTCAAGATTTCGATCTGGTTCTGGCCGCCGTAGTTGCCGAAGCCGCGGTTTTCGGGGTTGGTTTGGGCGCTGCTGCCATCGACGGTGATGGCACTTCCACCATCTCCGACGCCATTCACGCGAAACGCCCGGCCGCCTCCGACTGAGCTGTCCGGCGAATTCACACCCGGCGCGAGCAGGATGACGTTCTGCAGATTGCGCCGCGACACCGGGATCTCCTGCACTTCTGATCCGATCGTCTGCATCTGGGCCGTAGACGACGTCTGCACGAGCGGCGACAACCCGGTCACCGTCACCGTTTCCTCGAGGCTGCCGACTTCGAGCACGTAGGTCTGCCGCACCGTCTGACCGGCGCCGAGCGTCAGACCCTGGCTGTTGTAGGCTTTGAATCCCCCGAGCCCGATCTTGATCGCGTAGGGACCCGGCGGCAGCGCTGGCAGCGCGAACTCGCCACGGTCATCCGACACCGTTTCTCGTGTGAGGTTCGTACCCTGGTGTGTGATGACGACGGTGGCGCCCGGCAGGATGCTGCCGGTGTTGTCATGCACGACGCCGTACAGGGTCGCGGTGATCACCTGCGCGCTGGCGGGCCACGACGAGCCCGCGAGTGCGGCGGTGAACAGGAGAGCAATGGCGGAAGAGCGCCGGCAACGCGTCATACGGACCTCCAGGTAGGATGTCACCCTGAACGACGGCTCGAATCGCGCGACGTGCGTGTTCCCTCTTCAGTAGATCTGCTGCGTCTTGGCGACAACGACTTTCGGCGGCGTCACGCCATTGGCGATCATCACTTCTCGAATGGACGCCTCGGTGTCGGGTGACGGCTTGAAGTTGCCGAATCGGTAGCCGACCGCGATCGCGAGCGGCGTCCACCCGTACTTGTCCGGCTTGTTCCAGACGCCGATCTTCGCGTCCTTCGAGGCGAGGAACTTCACCACCTTCGGGAGATTTTTGTAGGCCGCCGCGTGCATCGCCGTCTCGCCGTTCATGTCGACGGCGTTAATGTCGATGCCGAGGTCGAGCGCCACCTGCACCGCTTCGAGCACTTCCGCCTCGGTGCCGGCGTCTTCACCCGGGGAGCGGGTGGCGAGCCCGGCCGCGACGATCAGCGCGGTACTGTTGTCCACATTGGGGATGAACGGATCCGCGCCGAGCGCCACGAGCGCCTTCATCAGCTCGGCGTCGGCCGTCTGGGCCGCGAGCAAGAATGGCGTCGCGCCCACCTCGTTCAGGCGCGTGTTGGTCAGGTTCGAACGCCGCGACATTCGCGCGTTCAGGTCGGCCCCCTTGGCCACGAGCTTCCTCACCAGCTCGAGGCTGCTCATGCTGCCCGATCCTTCCGGCGCCGGATCGTTGTCGCCAACCCCCGGCTTGCGGACCGGCACGATGGCGTGAAGCGCGGTGTAGCCGGTGAGGTTGGCGTTGGGATTCGCGCCGGCGTCGAGCAGCTGCGCGGCGAGCTCGAAGTGCGCGTTCATCACCGCCGTCAGCAGCGGCGACGCACCGGGCGGCAGCGCTCGTCCGCCGCTCGCACGCCTCCGTCCGCCTTCCACCGGCACCGGTTCGTTGACATCCGCGCCGGCCTTCAGCAGCACGCGGACGACATCGCCGTGGCCTTCGCGGATCGCGAACAGCAGCGGCGTCATGCCCGACGCGAGCCGCGCCTTGTAGTCGGCGCCGAGCTCGACCAGCATTTCGACGACCGGCGCGTGACCTTCCGCGGCGGCCCACATCAGCGCCGTCTGTCCGTGCTTCTCGTCCTTGCTGTCCACGTGGGCGCCGCGCGCGACGAGCGCCTTGACCGACGCCAGCGTGCCGACCCGCGCCGCCGTCATCAGCGCGGTCTCACCGCCGGGCAGCGTGGTGTTCGGATCGGCGCCGGCCTTCAGCAGCGCCTCGACCATCGCGCTGTCGCCGTTGGTAATGGCCAGCGTGAGCGGGGTGATGCCGTAGCGGTTCGCCGCCTTGACGTTGGCGCCGGCGCGAAGGAGCAGTTCGACGCTCTCGACATCGTCCTGATGGGCGGCCCAGTGCAGCGCCGTCATGCCGTCGACCTGCGGCGCGTTGACGTCGGCGCGGCGCTGCAAGAGGGCGCGGACTGCCGCGCGGTCCATCTTCTCCATCGCGTCGGCCAGCGGCGCGTCGGCGGCGGCTGCAGAGACGCTGACGGCGGCGAGGAGAAACGCCGAACCAAACCGGACGAACGACATGAAACGCATAGTGCTCCCCGCTCGGCTACAGCCTCGCGCTACGTGTACAGCGTTCGCGCGACGCGCAGAAAGGCTTCGCGCTCGCGCGCCGGGCAAACTACAGCACCAGCAGCTCGTCGACCTTGCCCTGGCTGTCGGCGAACGTGTCGAGACGGACGCCAACCTTGTCGAGCAGCGTCAGGTGCAGGTTGGCCAACGGCGTCGGCTCGGCGTACTTGATGTGCCGTCCGCCCTTCTTCCGGCCGACCGCGCCGCCGGCGACGATGATTGGCAGGTTCACGTGATCGTGGACGTTCGGATTGCCCATGCCGCTGCCGTAGAGCACCACCGAATGATCGAGCAGCGTCCCGTCGCCGTCGGGCGTGGACTTCAGCTTCTCGACGTAATACGCGAACAGCGACACGTGGAACGCGTTGATCTTCGCCATACGCGCGATCTTGTCCGCATCGTTCCCGTGGTGCGTGAGCGGGTGATGGGGATCGGACACGCCGATTTCCGGATAGGTGCGCGTGCTCGTCTCGCGCGCGAGCTGGAAAGTGATGACGCGCGTCACATCGCCCTGCATCGCGAGCGCCTGCAGGTCGAACATCAGCTTCGCGTGATCGGCGTACGAGGCCGGAACGCCGACCGGGCGGTCGAGATCCGGCAACTGGTCGGCGCCGCCGTCGCTCTCCGCCTTCTGGATGCGCCGCTCGACCTCACGGATACTGTCCAGATACTGCCCGACGCGCCGACGATCGTCGGCGCCGAGCGTGTTCTGCAGACGCGTGATGTCGTCGCGAACGAAGTCGAGCAGGCTCGCCCGGCGCTTCAGCGCCGCGCGCCGATCGGCCGCCGTGCCGCCTTCCCCGAACAACCGCTCGAAGACGATCCGCGGATGCGCTTCCGACGGCAGCGGCGTGGTCGGCGACGACCACGAGAGGTTGTTCTGATAGACGCAGGCGTAGCCGTTGTCGCACTGGCCGACGGTCTGAAGCAGGTCCATCGACAGCTCGAGCGACGGCAGCACGGTGTGATGGCCGATCTCCTGCGCCGCGATCTGATCGGCGGTCGTGCCGAGATAGTAGTCGGTGCTCTCCGTCCACTTCGCCTTCGCGGCGCTGAGGAACGCGGCGTTCGACGTCGCGTGCGTGCCCGGGTATGCGTTCTTCAGCTCCATGTTGCTGAGCACGGTAAGGTGATCAATCAGCGGCTCGAGCGACTGGAGTGCCGGCGACAACACATTCAGACTGCCGTCGGTGGCCAGCGGCGTCCACCGCGTAATGTCGCAGCCCATCGGCATGTAGACGAAGCCGAGGCGGCGCACTGGTTCGGCCGCCGTCTTGGCCAGCGCCGTCATCGACGGCACCATCGCATCCAGCAGCGGCAGCGCCAGCGTCGCGCCCATCCCCCGGAGGAACGTCCGCCGCGGCAGAGCCTTCTTGGTGATGATCATCGTGACATCCTCATCTGAAACGGGTCGCTCTTGACGATGCCGAGGACGAGAGAGGAGACGCGGAAATCCTGCGCGCGCGACGCGCGCACGATCGCGCGGATGGTCGGCGCGTCGTAATACTCGACGCCGCGTCCCAGGCCGTAGGTCAGCAGCTTCTCCGCCAACGTACCGACGAAAATCTCCGGACGACTCAACAACGCTTTTTCGAGACCGGCCACGTCCTCGAATGTGCTGCCGTCCGGCAGCCCACCCGACGCGTCGATCGGAATCCCACCCTCGTCGTTCCGGCGGCGGCCGATTGCGTCGAACTTCTCCATCGCCAGGCCGACCGGATCCATCAGGTTGTGACACGAGGCACAGACCGCGTTGCTGCGGTGTTCGGCCAGCCGCTTGCGGACCGTCAGATTGCCGTCCACGGTGTTGTCCTTCAGGGCCGGGACGTCGGGCAGCGGTGGCGGCGGCGGCACGCCGAGCAGGTTGTCGAGGACGAACTTGCCGCGAATCACCGGCGACGTTCGCGTCGCATACGACGTGACGGTGAGGATGCCTGCGTGCCGCAGCAGCCCGCCGCGTCCGCTGTCCGCGTCCAGCTCGATGCGCCGGAAACGCGTGCCGTAGACGTGCGGGATGCCGTAGTGCTTCGCGAGCCGTTCGTTGACGAACGTATATCTGGCGTTCAGCAGCTCGAGCGCGCTGCGGTCCTCGCGCAGGATGCTTTCGAAGAACAGTTCCGTCTCCTGGCGGAAGGCCTGCCGGAGGTTGTCGTCGAAGTCCGGGAACAGGCGCATGTCCGGCGTAATCGAATCGAGATTGCGGAGATGCAGCCACTGCGAGGCGAAGTTGGTGACGAGCGCGCGCGAACGGTCGTCCGCCAGCATGCGCTTGACCTGGCGCTCGAGCACAGCCGGCTGGTGCAGCGTGTTCGCCACCGCCACGTCGAGGAGCTCGTCGTCCGGGATGCTGCTCCACAGAAACGACGAGAGGCGCGAGGCGAGCTGGAGGTCGCTGATGCGATACGAAGTATTCGGCGCGATGCCTGGCGGATCCTGCTCGACGCGGAACAGGAACTCGGGGCTCACGAGCACGGCCGACAGCGCCATCTCGATACCGGCATCGAATCCGCCGACGCCAGCCTCGGTGCGCGCCTGCTTGTAGAGATCGAACGCGCCCTGCACGTCGCCGTCGGTGACCGGACGGCGATAGGCGCGCCGCATCAGCGTCGTCAGGATCTTCCTCGCGGCGGCATCCTCGTCGTTGGGACCGGTCGGCCGCGAGACGTACAGCTGCCGTCGGCTCGGCGTCTCGCCGGCGCCTTTCGCGGCGTATGGACCGATGATCGCGATGGAATAGACGGCCGGTTGCAGCCGCGGATGCCGGTAGGAATTGAAGTGCGCCCGATAGGGCTGACGCGCGGTTTCGATGAGCGCGGTCGGGTTCTTCAGGAACGCCACGCCGACGGCATGCGGACCCGCCTTGACCGGCACGCGAATCTTGAGGTCGCGATCGATGTTGTCGTGATTCGGCTGATAGTCCTCCGAGAACCCGGCCTCGCGCGCGGGCGGCTTCACGGTAAAGACCTTGACGCGCTCGCGATCGAGCAGCAATTCCAGATCCGCGGCATCGTTCAGCCCCTCGACGTGCTCGTTGCGATCGCGCGTCAGACGAATCTGGATCTCGTAGTCGCCGTCCATCGGGAACGTGTACTTGATGAGCGCACCGCCGCGGGTTCCGATCGGGAGTCCCTCGATGTGGTCTTCTTGCGTGAGGTCAGCCGCAATGCGGATCGTGTCGCCGTCGGGCGAGACACTCGGACGTCCAATCGCAACGCGGCTGATTTTCTCGGCCGTCGAGATGTACCGATCCAGCAAGGTCGGGGACAGATCGCCGACCGTCACGTTGTCGAAGCCGTAGCTCGCTTCGTCGGCGGGCAGGAGTGACGTGACATCGACGTCGAGCGCCAGCAGATCGCGAATCGCGTTCTGGTACTCCGTCCGCGTCAGGCGCCGCAGCGTGGCCGTTCGGCCTGGGTTGGGCGAGGCTGTGGCCGCGCGATCGAGCGCCGTCTCGAGCATCGCGATCTCGGAGTTGTACGTGGCTTCGTCCGGCCGTGGCAATCCAACCGGCGGCATCTGCCGCGCGCGGATCTTGCGGATCACCTTCTCCCACACTTCGGGATGCTGGCCGAAGTCCTGCGCGGCCACCGCGTCGAGCGTCAGCCCGCCTCGCTTCAGGCGGTCGTTGTGACACGATGCGCAATATCGACTGACGAACGTGTTGTGAGCGGCTACTGGTGCGGGCGGGGCGCTGGCCGGTGGTTGCTGAGCTTCGAGCGAGAGCAGGAAGCCGCTCGCCACTACGATCGTTGTTACGGAGCCTGAGAACGGCACCCTCAGGGGGTTGAGCATTTTAAATAACCCCACTTAGAAGAGAAACGAATCATACGATCTCTTTATAGGTCGATGTGCACAAAATCGCAGCGGCTCAACGGGTTCGAATGCTTTTTGCGCGATCCGCGTCGCGCAGCGGTCGCAACGGCTCAGTCAGGAATGTTCGTCCGCAAAGTCTCTTGAATTCACCTGGACCCGTTGCGTTTCGCGCTTAGCCATCGGCGCGTCTGGCGAGCCCTGACCGTTCGTGTGTCGGATTCTCGCCGGCGAGAGATCCACATTGACAGGTCCCGTCGCATCGGTTACAGAGGACATTGGAAAAGCGGGCGGTTATCTCGGGCCGGAGTGACATGACGAAGCTGTTCCGTTTTGCCAGGGTGGTGACGCTGGGATCCGTCATATTACCCGTCACCTTGTTTGCTTGCCTGCAAGTTAAAACTTCCGCACATCAGGCAGATCGACAGCAGGCAATAACTCCCCCGCCAAGCACGGCCGTCGGCCCGGTCACGCCCGCGTCGATAACCCGTCGCGCCCTCGATCAGTACTGCGTGAGATGTCACAACGAGCGGCTCAAGACGGCGGACCTGATGCTGGACCACGTCGACGTCGCCAACCCCGCCGCTGCTACCGACGTCTGGGAAAAAGTGGTGCGCAAGGTACACACCGGTACCATGCCGCCGTCCAACATGCCACAGCTTTCGGAAGGCGACCGGCACGCCCTGTTGTCGTGGCTGGAAACATCGCTCGATGCGGCGTCTGCCACCAGACCGAATCCGGGCCGCACGGAGACGCTCCGTCGCCTGAATCGGACCGAGTATCAGAACGCCATTAGAGATCTACTCGCTCTCGACATCGACGCGGCGTCGCTCCTGCCAGCCGATGACAGCGGTCACGGTTTCGACAACGTGACAGTCGGGGATCTGCCGCCGACGCTCCTGGACCGCTACATCTCGGCCGCGCAGAAAGTCAGCCGCCTGGCAATCGGCAGCGCGGAGACGTCCGTCCAGAGCGACATCATCCGCCTGCCGGCCGACCTCACGCAGGAAGATCATCTGCCGGGCCTGCCCCTCGGCACGCGCGGCGGGCTGTCGGCGTCCCACACGTTCGTCCAGGATGGCGAGTACGAGATCCAGATCTGGCTCGCGCGCGATCTGGGCGGAAACGTCAGCGGGTTGCGGGAGGCGCGTGCGCACGAGCTCCTGGTGCTGATCGACCGGCAGCCGGTCGCGACCTTCAAAGTCGAGAAGCCCGCCGGCGGCGACGATACGCTGCTGGACAAGGATTTGAAAACGCGCGTCACGGTGCGCGCAGGCCCGCACGAGATCGGCGTCACATTCGTCAAGGACGGTTCGTCGCTGGTCGAGACAGCCAGACAGCCTCTGCAATCTCACTACAACGACAGGCGCCATCCTTTTGTCGCACCCGCCATCAATCAGATTTCGCTGACCGGACCGTACGAGGCGAAGGGCGCGGAGAACACACCGAGCCGCCGCCGGTTGTTCGTGTGCCGGCCCGCCGGCGGCAAGGAAGAGGCGTGCGCGAAGACGATTCTCACGACGCTGATGCGGCGCGCCTATCGCCGGCCGATCGCGAAGGCGGACGTCGACGGCCCATTGGCGTTTTATCGCGAGGGCCGGGCCCAAAAAGATTTCGACGCCGGCATCGCGAGAGCGTTGAGCGCGGTGCTCATCAATCCGGAGTTCCTGTTCCGCGTGGAAAGTGAACCAAAGAAGATCCCCGCCGGCGGCGTCTATCGAATCACCGATCTCGAGCTGGCATCCCGCCTGTCGTTCTTCCTGTGGAGCAGCATCCCCGACGATGAATTGCTCGACGCGGCGATGGCGGGCAAACTCAGTCACCCGGAGGAGCTCGAGAAGCAGACGCGCAGAATGCTCGCCGATCGGCGCTCGTTCAACCTCGCGACCAACTTCGCCGGCCAGTGGCTGCGGCTGCGCAATCTGGAGGCGGTCAGTCCGAACGTCAGTCTCTACCCGGACTTCGATGACAATCTTCGGCAGGCGTTCCGCCAGGAGACCGAGCTGTTTTTCGACAGTGTGCTGCGCGAGGATCGCAGCGTGCTCGACTTGATCAAGGCGGACTACACCTTTCTCAACGAGCGCCTGGCCAAGCACTACAGGATTCCAGACGTCTACGGCAGCCGCTTCCGTCGCGTGACCCTGGGACCCGACAGCAAGCGTGGCGGCCTGTTGCGGCAAGGCAGCGTGCTGGCCGTCACGTCGTTCGCCACGCGAACGTCGCCGGTCATTCGTGGCGTGTGGGTCCTGGGCAGCATCTTCGGTGCGCCGCCGCCGCCGCCACTCCCGAACGTGCCGTCGCTCGACGAGGGCACGGTGGCCGCCAATCTCCCGATGCGCGAGCGGCTGGCCGCTCACCGAAGCAATGCCACGTGCGCCAGCTGTCACCGCACGATCGACCCGGTGGGTTTCTCTCTGGAAAGCTTCAACGCCGTCGGCCAATGGCGCGATCACGAAGCCGACGGCGTAGCCATTGACGCGTCTGGAGCGTTGCCGGGCGTCGGCGAGTTCCGCGGCGTCGAGGGCCTCGAAGCTGGATTGTTGAGCCGTCCCGAGCTGTTTGCCGGAACGCTGACTGAGAAACTCTTGACGTTCGCGCTGGGGCGGGGAATCGAGTACTACGATGCGCCCGCGGTTCGCAAGATCGTGCGCGACGCCGGGACAGACCGATACCGTTTCTCGTCGATCATCCTGGGCATCGTGAAGAGCACGCCGTTTCAAATGAGGACGTCGTCATGATCATCATGAAAAAGGCGATACCCAGGCGGACATTTCTCAAAGGCGCGCAGGCGGCGCTGGCGCTGCCTCTGCTCGACGCGATGATTCCCGCGGCGACGGCGTGGGCGAAGACGCCGGCCAAGCCGGTGCCGAGGCTCGGCTTCGTCTTCATCCCGATGGGATGCGATCAGACGCGGTGGACTCCACCGAGCCAGGCGAACCTCACGGAGCTGTCGCCGATCCTGTCTCCGCTCGAACCCATCAAAGATCAACTGACCGTCA
>Ga0105248_10002017_pt1 | contig 22533 bp, 12 predicted proteins | sample KBSS34metaG_FD_81524 | JGI IMG/M metagenome (GOLD analysis project Ga0105248, IMG submission 81524) | Switchgrass rhizosphere microbial communities from Kellogg Biological Station, Michigan, USA - KBS S3-4 metaG | ecosystem: Host-associated > Plants > Roots > Rhizosphere > Soil | place...
CGAATTCCTGCTGGTCGATTATCAACGAACTATTCAGGGCGCGTTTCGTGAAGTGTCTGATGCTCTGATTGCCCATCAAAAGGTCCAGGAGGTTCGAGCACAGCGCGCGCTGCTGGTTGAAACGCTGCGCGATCGTTCGCGGCTTTCTTATTTGCGTTACACGGGGGGCGTCGCGACTCTGCTGGATGCGCTCGATGCTGACCGGGAATTATTTGAAGCGGAGCGAAGCCTTGCTTTAGCACGACGCGATGAACTGCTGAGCGTCGTGCAACTGTACAAAGCGCTCGGGGGCGGCTGGCAATAGAGTCCGTAACCTGTGGCTAACGCTTGCGGCTCATTGAAACCTGGGCCGGGTGATTCCGAGTTTTCTCATGCGCGAGCGCAACGTGCTTGCGTGAACGTTCAATAACTCGGCGGCGCCACCCGGTCCTTCTACTCTCCAATGTACTTTCTTCAGAGTACGCAGAATGACCCGATGCTCGCTCTGCTCGAGAGTTTCGCGTTCGATATCCGCGTCCGGCTGCCAATCGAGCGGAAGAATTGAGTTTTGCGACCCGTTGGTGAAAGCTAACGCTTCGAAGGTGTCCGTCAGTTGCAGCTTTGATCCCTGAGTTACAATCACCGCCCGCTCAATCACGTTTCTCAACTCGCGCACGTTACCCGGCCAGTCGTAATCCTGTAATGCTTTGATCGCGCTCTGCGGCACTGACTCAATATACTTGCCCAGCTTCCTGCTTATTTGATTCACGAGATGCGTTACCAGCAGCGGTATATCGTCACGTCGTTCGCGAAGCGGCGGCATGACGATCGGAAACGTATCAAGTCGATAGTACAAGTCTGAGCGGAACGTGCCGTGGGCTACGGCCTGTGCCAAATTGCGATTGGTCGCGGCGATGACGCGCACGTCTACTTTTTCGGTGCGGCTGCTGCCGACGAGCTCAAACTCGCCCTCCTCCAGCACGCGCAGCAGCTTCGACTGAAGATCGAGCGGCAGTTCGCCAACCTCGTCGAGGAAGATGGAACCACCATTGGCGATCGTAAAGCGACCCAGGCGCCGGCTGTCCGCGCCGGTAAATGCGCCCTTGCTGTGACCGAATAACTCACTCTCGATCAGCGGACCGGGCAGCGCCGCACAGTTGACCTTTACCAGCGGGTGATCGCGACGCTTACTGAGGTTGTGAATCGCGTGGGCCAGAAGCTCTTTGCCGGTGCCCGTCTCACCCAGTATGAGAACGGTGGTATCAAGGGGAGCGACTTGTTCTGTCTGGCGCAAGACTCGCTTTAGTGCCTGGCTATTGCCAATGATCTCGCCGAAGTTACCGGCGCCCAGAATCGCTTCCTGCAAGTAGAGGTTCTCTTCGTGGAGGCGATCTTTCAACTGTTGTACCTCGATCAGCGCAGACTTGAGCGACTCTTCAGCCAACTTACGCTCGGTAATGTCGCGCACAATCGAGAGGACCTTCTCGCCATCGCATGCAACGATCGACGCCTCATAGAAATGATTGCCGTCAGGCATCGAGAGTTCGTATTCGATGTACGATGGCTTTTCTGACGCCTGCTCCAAACACCTGACAAATCTGGTCGCAAGCTCCGGCGGCATCACCTCAGACACGTTCTTGCCCATAAACTGTTCGGGCGCTGCCAGGAGCAGATCAAGTGATCTCGCGTGGTAATCCAGGTATGTGCCGTCACGGGTTAAGAGGAACATCAAATCGGGAATTGCAGTAAGGAGCGCACGGTTTCGGCTTTCACTAATCTCTAACGCTCTTTCGCGCCGCTGGAGATCGACCCGCGCGTGTGCTTCTTCTATTTGCGTGGGTAGTTCATGAAAATAACCAGGACCCTTCACTACATAGCTTGAAGCAAGCTTCAACCCGTGGCGCGCTATCTCCTCCTCGCCGGGCCGGCAAATCAACACCGCAGCCAGATCCTGCTTCAACGTGACGCGTAATTCCGTAAGCACCTCCAGACCGTTTCGGTCCGGAAGAGAAATGTTCATCAAGAGAACGTCGTACTCCGGAGACTCTCGATAGGCTTGCAAAGCTGAAAGCACGGCTGAACCGTTCGAGACAACTTCCAAATGAAGATGATCCGCATGCACTGCAAAATGACGGCGAACGATCTCAACGTCCTGCGATTCGCTTTCGGCGTACAGTACTCGCAAGGGATGAGCTCGCCGCGCTGCATCGGCGCGGTAATGATTGAGTGCACTCTCCAAAGTAACCGGCAGTTGAGCGAGATAGTCCTTGCGCTTTACGACGTAGTCGTCGGCGCGTGCCTTGAGAGTTTCGACCGCCGTTTCTTCGTCACCCACACCGGTAACCACGACCACAGCCAGCGGCAGACTGTTTTCACGAATGTGCTTCAGCAGCGAAAGACCATCGCCGTCCGGCAGGTGCATGTCGGTGAGTACGAGATCGAGCGGGTCTGATGTCACGCGGTCGAGGCGCGTTAAGGCGTCTTTGATCGTGGAAGCCGACTCGAATTGAAGATGCGGCGCAGTTTTCCGCAACGTGCGCAGGGTAAGGTCACGGTCACGCGGGTCATCTTCAACGTAAAGAATTTTCATGACCTATCTCGGAGCGGTGTTCAGGGCACACCAATACACTTCAATGTGCGAAGCGACTTCCATGAAATTATCGAACTCTACGGGCTTCACGATATAAGAATTGCATCCCAGCTTGTAGGCTTCCGCGATATCCTGGTCGTCGGCGGAAGTCGTCAGAACAATAACGGGAATGGTCGAGCTTATCGGGCGACTCTTGTACTGGCGCAAAACCTCGAGCCCGCTGATCTTTGGAAGGCCGAGGTCGAGCAGGATACAAACCGGACGCCGCTCGCCTGCTTCCCACTTACCAATGTAAGCGAGAGCCTCTTCGCCATCTCTTGCCTCGAGGATTGGATTGAGGATTCGCCTCCGTGCAAACGCACGCTTGGTCAGATCGAGGTCGCTGAGCCGATCTTCAACTATTAAAATCGGACTGGGCTCCTCGTTCATTAATTAACCTGTGTGGATTGTTTTGGAATTTCCAGATAAAAGGTCGCGCCCTGGCCAGGTTGGCTTTGAGCCCAGGCTTTCCCGCCCATGCGTTCCATCGCTTTGCGGACAATCGCTAAACCTATCCCACTGCCCGGATACTGCTCGCTCGTGTTGAGACGCTGAAAGATATCGAAGATTCGATCGTGGTATTTCATATCGAACCCGACGCCGTTATCGCGCACCCATACGAGAAACTTCTCCGCCAGCTCTTTCGAACCAACCTCGATCCGTGGATGAGAAACTTTCTCGGTGAACTTGACCGCGTTATCGAGGTAGTTTCGCAGCGACTGAGTGAGTCCGTTCGGATCGGCAACAATGCTGCCGCCATTGACGTCCACGACGAAATCAATGGAAGTCTCAGCCGCTTCACGTTTCTTCTGCTCCACCACACTCTTGATAAGCGGTCCCAACTCAACGTAGTCTGACTTCAGCTCGCGTCGCTCGAGACGTGAATACTCGAGTAGATCGTCAATCAACTGGCTCATCTCGCCGCTCGAGCTGTGAATCGTTTTCAAAAACTCGCGGCCCTCATCATTGAGACCAGCGAGGTGATCTTCAAGCAGCAGCCGGCTGTAACCATCGATGCCGCGCAGCGGCGCCTTGAGATCGTGAGCCACAGAATAGGCGAACGTCTCCAGCTCGCGGCTTTTTGCATTGAGTGCAGCAGTGCGCGCGGCGATACGTTCTTCCAGTTCGGCATTGAGGCGATCCAGTGCTTCCCTCGCGCGCTGGCGACGCTTTCGTTCGATCAGGAGGAAGGCAATCAGCGCTGTTTGCACTGCAAATAGCGCAGCGACGAGCAGGATGCGTAATTTATATTGTTGCCAGAACGTCAGCTCTTTGAATTTTACGATGCTGCTATTCGGAAGTTTATTTTCGCTGAGGCCCCAGCGCTGCAACTGTCGCCAATCAAACATCAGAGCTGAGGGAGCACTGTCAACCGGAATGTCACTTGCTCTTGTGCCATTCAATATGCGCCGGACAAGTTGCGCCACCTCGATGCCATTTTGCTCAGAGTCCTGGACGTAACCTCCCACAAGTCCATAACCGACATTTCGGCTGCCCATACCGTAAATAGGCGCCGATGCGGACCTGGCAATCAACTCTAAAACCTCGTGAGTTTGAAGCTGGCTTTGATCGCCACCCAACCGCTGCCACACGTAGAGGATGATCGAGTGTTTGGGCAAGCTCGCCGTTTTCGCGATCAATTCATTCAACGGGAGATCGGTGAGATAAGTGATGCGGACTCTATTCTCGTACGCAGACAGTTCCTGGCGCGCTACGATTTCGAATCTCTTATCCAGCTCGGGTGTTCCACTGACGACGAAAACCTGTTCGGTGTCCGGGTGTAACGCGAGAGCCAAGTCCAGTGTTTTTCTATGAGTGTTTGCTCGAATGATTCCAGTGATACCAGGCCCGGCAGCAAGAATTTCGGGCGGAGGACGCTTAACCGCGACAAAAACGATCGGGGAATTTGGAAATAGATCGCTGCGATGCTTCAGGAGGAATTCCACTGACGGATCCGGTGTTGCAACGATCACGTCAATGGAGCTGCCCTCGTACTTTTGCCGCAAATAGTCGTACAAAATCTCGTTCTGATGCTTGCCGGGAAAGCGAGACGAATCGAGATATTCATTATAAACTTCCCAGTTGTCGCGTGGCTCCGATCGCATACCCGCCAGGAAGCCCAAGTCAAAACTAATATTGCCGGGAATGTCTTTGTTGTCCCAATAGAGCATCAGTACGTTCTTGCGATCTTTGGGTACCTGGGCGGAGGCCATTGGAAACAAGATCGCAGTACACGCCAGCAACAGCGAACCGCACATCAATTTAGCTCTGATGGATTTCATTACTTACAAACTGATCTTCATCGCAATTTGAATCTGCCGCGACGAACCACTTTCGCCGGTTGGAAAGCGAGTGCTGGTGAGACGGCCAAAGGCAGGAGTTCCTACAACGTTTCCGGGCGGTCCAAAATTGGCATGATTGAACAGGTCAAACACTTCCAGGCGAAGTTGCAGACGGGCCTTTTCGCCAAGCTGAATATTTTTGATGGCTGAAGCATCGGCGGTACTGAATCCCGGGCCAATGACGACATTGCGACCCAGATTGCCGAGGCGTGCTACTGGCGTAAAGGCGGTAGTATCAAACCAACGCTCGACCTCGCCAACGATATCGACGGGACCCGTTACATCCGGTCGCAGCGTATTTGCAATCCCGTTGACTGTGCTGTTGCTGGAAACAATATTGATCGGACTGCCGCTTTGAGACTGGACGATCAGTGCAAACTGCCAACCTTCGACGAACTGATTGCCATGGAACGGTAGCTCGTAGATGGCACTCAGCACGGCTCTATGACGCGCGTCAAAATCTGATAACCCACGGTCACCTCCAAGATTGTAGCTGTCCTGCCCGGTCACCCCGCCTGTACTGAACGAGTTGTAATCCAAAGACTTTGACCAGGTATACGAAGCGTCAAATTGCACACCACGTGCCAGCCGCTGAGTGGCGGTCACCCAAAGCGCGTTGTAACTGGAATTGCCTGCACTCTCAACCTGAGTAATGTTGCCGAGCGGCGTGCCCGGTAATATCGGGCTTGTTTGGGACAACGTTTGAAAAGGCCGTATTCCGTTTACCGGTTGGTTGATATTGCGGCGCACAATCAAGTGCGTTCCTTTTGATCCGAAGTAGCCAACCATTAATGCGAGACTGCGGAAAATTTCGCGTTGTACGTTCAAATTCCACGATTGCAGATAAGCGTTATCAAAGTCATGGTTAATAGACTGCGGAGCCAGTCCCGCTGGTCCCGCCAGGTTTATTGCGTTGTCGAATCTGACGGAGCCGGTAAAAGTGAGCGGAATTGCCAGGGGAGGATTCGCAGCCGTCGGTGTTACCACGCTGGTCATCGGCTGATCGGTTGAGAGTGCATAAGCGGCGCGGACAGACATCTTTCCATCCTTGAGCGGATCCCATACCAAACCCACACGCGGCTGAAAGTTCTTGTTGTTCTGGTGGTACACCTCGTCGATGTTTGTGCCGACACGAATCAGCGAGGCGGTCGACGGATCGAAGATGATGAAACGGTCATAGCGTTCAGTGGGCGTCATATTCCACTCATAACGCAAACCGAGCTCAAAAGTCAGGTTTGGCCGCAGCTTGTAATTGTCCTGGACAAAGAAGCCGAGGGCTCCTTGAGCAATGCTGCTTGATTGATTGCCCAGCGTGACGCTGAAAGAGTTAGCTGTGCCGGCGATGAACGCTGCGACCGTCGGGAAGTTGAAAGCACCCGTCCCCTGCCGGAAGTTGTTATTGAGGAATTGCCGAAACTCCCCGCCCAGCTTGAGCGAGTGGTTCCAGCGTAAGAGGGTCAAAGTGTCAGAGAAGGCGAAACTCGTATTACCGCGTCCGGATGGTTGTGGGGATGGTCCGCCAAAGTTGAGGTTCCCGCCGGCGATACTGATCTGCGGCAGGCCAATGAGCTCGTCAATACCGTTATTGATGCCGAATTCAGCCGGGTTGAGCTGCGCATTTGGCCTGGTGGCGGTTTTGAGACGATTGAGGCCGAAACGAAATTCATTAACCACGTTTGGGCTGAATATGTGTGTCTCACTGAGCGTAAAAGACTGCCGCTGCGCGCGCACAAAGTTGCCGAAGCCGGGTATGGTGTTGCCGGTGCGCGTTGGTTCGCTGCCGAGCGTGCGATAGAGATCGTAATAGCCGTGCAGTCGATCGTTTTGGCTGAGATTGTAGGTGACATCGATGGTCCATTGATCGCCGTCAACCGGCGCGTTGACAGAACCTATAAAGCGCGGTGTGCCGGACGAGTCAATGAGATTAGCGCGCGGAATCAACGGGATTAGCTTCACTATTACCGGATCGATTGTTGTCGCGCGTTGCGCGTCACTCAGCACGAGGCTGTTGGTATCGAGCCGTTGTCGCTGACGTAATCCTTCGTACGAAAAGAAAAAGAAGGCTGTATTCTTCACAATCGGACCGCCGACATGACCGCCAAACTGGTTGCGTTTGAAGGGCGGCGGCTCGCTCTCAGTGAAGGTGAAAAAGTTGCGCGCATCGAACGCGTCGTTGCGAAGAAACTCAAACAGCTCGCCGTGAAAGTCGTTTGCTCCGGAACGCGTGGCGACATTCACGATCGCACCCGAGCTTTGTCCGAATTCAGCACTGAAGGTCGAGTTGTCGACCTTAAACTCCTGGACGGCGCTTATCGAGGGTTGGAAACTAATCGAGCTAAACGTTAAATCGTTGAGAGTGACACCGTTGAGCACGTAATTAACTGCCTCTTCGCGGTTGCCTGCGGTATTGATCGTCAGCGCTCCCAAACCGCGCATCGGCGACGACGAGAATGCACCTTGCGGCGGCGTCACGGAGCCGGGAGTAAGCAATCCCAGGTCGAGAAAATAGCGGCCATTAAGAGGAAGTTCCTGAACCATTCTTCGATCGCTCACATGACCGGCTGAAATGCTTGCCCGTTCGATCAGATCAGCTACCGCCGTCACTGCAATAACCTGAGACACATCGCCGACTTGAAGTTGGAAGTCGTGAATTACTTTTCGTCCAACCTCGATGCGAAGGTGTTCAAGGACTCGAGTCTGAAATCCCTTTGCTCGAACGTCGAGCCGATAGTCTCCAATCGGTAAGGCCGCGATTTGATATCGACCCGAAAGATCGGTCACCGCCTGACGCGTTACTCCAATCGCCTCATCATTAGCCGTGATCTCAGCTCCGGCGATTAAAGCTCCGTGTTGATCGGTGATTGAACCTTCGATGGAGGCGGTGGATTGAGCGTGAACACACGTCGAGAGGACAAGCAAAGCGACGATGGGGAAGAGAAAATCCGTCGATATCATGGCTAACGATTTGTGAGAGGTGCGGCTGGCCGAACTCTAAACCGGCGCTCGAACCATCTCAAGGATTTTGTGAAAGAGTCACAAAAAAACCACAAATAGAGGCCTCAGCCCGCTAAGTATTTGAATCTTTTGTCCCTTTTCACCGCACTGTCAGTTTTGCCAGTACCGCTAATGAGGCGTCCAGTTTTAGGTTTTGAGGTGGAGATGACTGAAGATGCGCTCGAATCCGAAGCCTTCCAACGGGCTGCACTTACGAGTGAATCGTATCGCACGATTGGCTTACTGTGTTTGCTCGGCGCGCTCACGATCTTCGTAATTGCCCGAGGCGTCGCAACGGGCGACTTACAACTCGTTGTCCTCCAGTTTGTCTTTCTTGCTCTCGTCATCGCTCACGAAAGCACGATGCTGCGCGCGATCAAGAGGGCGCTGCGAGACAAACGACAGGTTTCTTCAGACAAGTGGGTGCTCAACATTTTCATCGAGAGCCAGATCCCAACCGTAGCGCTGTTGCTATTGCTCGGTGGTTCATGGCTCAGCCCTCAGCAGGTGCTGGTGGCGCCGGTGGTGCTGGTCTACTTTCTTCTCATCATCCTTTCCACGCTCCGGCTGAGCCTCGCACTTTCAGTGCTGACGGGCCTGCTCTCGGCATTGGGTTACGTTTTCGTTACTTCCTACATCGCAATTAGATTTCCCGACAGCGCCGGCCAGTCTCTGGTAGTTTCAACTATCTACGCCGCTCTCATATTCACGGGTGGCATCCTCGCGGCTTTTGTCGCCAGCAGGATCCGAACGCACGTCGCCGCGGCGCTCCGCGAAGCCGAACTGAAAAGCAAGCTCGAACAGGTTAGTCATGATCTCGACATCGCGAGATCGATCCAACAGGATCTGCTTCCGGCTCAATCACCAACTTTGGAGAACTTCGACGTCGCCGGATGGAATGAGCCTGCCGATCAAACCGGAGGCGACTATTTCGACTGGCAATCGCTGCCGAACGGTCGTCTCGCGATCAGCCTTGGCGATGCGACGGGTCACGGTATTGGTCCGGCGCTGGTGAGTGCGTTGTGCCGCGCCTATGCGCGCGCGAGTCTGGTTGCCGACAATGAACATCACCAGGTGCTCGATCGTCTCAATCGGTTGCTGGCCGATGATCTATCGGCAAACCGGTTCGTAACGTTTGCCCTGATCTTTCTTGATCCGACAACTTCGGTAGTGGAAGTGCTGTCGGCTGGTCACGGGCCAATTCTCTGGTACAAGCATGCGACCAACGAAGTGGAAAATCTGGAGGCTCAGGGGATTCCGCTCGGAATGATTGCGGGAGTCAGTTACGAGAAGGCGATCGTCATACAGCTCGCGCCGAGCGACATGATCGTTGTGGTCACAGATGGTTTTTACGAGTGGGAGAATCCTGACGGAGAAGAGTTTGGCTTGCAGAGACTGGAGTCGGTGATCCTTCAGTCGCACGGTTGCAGCGCGGAGGAACTGATCTCGAGGTTGAGGTTTTCGGTTGAAGATTTCTGTAAGGGCACGGAACAGAAAGACGATCTAACGGCCGTTGTGCTGAAGCGCAAGGCAGCCGCGGAGCATTCGTTCGTGGCCCAGCACACAGAACCTGGGCTTAGCCCCCACGGTGTGAGGTGAGTCGCCACTCAGTGACGAAGGGCACCGCGACACGACCTTCGGAGCGCCGCGTCGCTTGCCCCATGGCATTGACGCCTTCAAATCTCACGTAAGGCACCTCAAAAAATGCAACCAGTGGATACAGATAAACCCCAACACTGCCGACGCCCACACTGGGCACGCGCGGTTCGCTGCTCCTGCCCGTGCCGTGCGGCTGTGGCACTTCCGGCGGAGACACGGTCAGGGTCGTACGCGTGGTCACCGCCTGACTGGCGGCGTAAGTTCGCGACATCATCAGCGAGCGGGTGAACTCACGCGCGACTGTCGTCGACGAGGTGTCCGTTCGCGTATGCGAGTAACCGAGTGAAGCGCCAAGCTTGAACATCTGCTGCACGCCAAGCTCGAGCACCTCGATCGAGGCCTTTGCGCTTCCGCCCTGCGACACCTCGCCGTTGAGCTGCACGCTGAACGTGTTGGAGGTAGTCGAGGTGCGAGTGGCACTGCGAGTTTGCCCGCTGCTGGTGGTCTGCTGACCTGTGCCGCTGCTCGTAACCGACGACATAATGTCGAGTTGAATCGTGACCGGTTGGCGAATGTCTGCGGAGAAGTTCACGCCGGTGATCGGAATCCAGTAGTCTGCTTTGTGTACTGGATCGTTTAACTCGATGTCTCGTTGACTGAGCCGCTGCTTGCGACTCAACAGGTATTCGATCGGCGCGACCAGCATGAAATCGAGTCCGGTCTGGTTGTAGTGCTCCTGTTCATCTTCAAAGGTTTCGCGCCAATGGTACTCGACTTCCAACCGCGTTAGGGGCGAATCAGGGTTATAAGCCCCAAGCAACGTGTCGCTGCCGAGCGACAGCTTAATCACACGCGATGACTCGTCTTCCAAATCCGGACCGGAAAACTTGCGCCACGGCATGACCTCGCGGAACTGCCGATTTGGGAGAACGTCGAGTACGCGGTACCTCGTGGCAACATCCTTGTGATTGTAAAGGGTGTTGGTGTTGCGCACTCGCAAATGGAAGATTGCCTTGCCCTCATCGCCAATGGCAGCCACCGACGCCGGCGCGCCCGTCACCAAATAAAACAACTGCAACTGCCCGCGAGAGTCTGTGACGCGGGTGAGATCTTCCCAGGTGAGCGTTGCGGATCTATCCAACCCGGGGGCATCTTCCTGCAAAAACGCCTGCGCGACGCCGATGCCATCTTCCGCGGCGACCTTGTCCGTCTTCGAATCCACCGACTCGGCAGACAACGGGTCTGTGCTGCCGACACGGGCCATCACCGCCGTGCGATATGCTCGCGCCCGTGCGCCGCCGCCGTTGTAGGCGCGCACAGCCTCGGCCCATGTCGGTGTACTCAGGTTTGTATACTTCACAAACAACCACCTGATGCACGTGCGAATCCAGAAGTCATAGTCCTCGTGCAAATCGCGGTTTGGCGTGCCCATCAGATTGTTGTTGTTAGCATCACGAAATTCGAAGAACTCGCGCAGTGCACGCATGAAGGACGGGTGCGCTGCGTAGTCGTTATTCGACATGCTGAACCACGTGCCATCGAGCGCACTCAGTCCGTGGCGGGTGTAGATGGCCGGCGCCATTTCGCGGATCATCAAGAACTGTTGCGGGCCCCACGAGTCGATAGCCTGGCCGATGTTGTATCGGCTGCGGATAGGATGGCGAGGGCCGCTCGACCAATCTGACGGCGGCGGCATCAGGTGCTGGCCTGATGTTCCCAGGCGGCTTTCCTGGTACAGCATTGATTTGACGATGTTTGGATCGAGCGCAGTGGCCGGACTCAACTGCGTGTTGTAATGCCTCACCCACGTAGCGATGGGCAAGTCGAAGCGGTTGTACATCATCTGCCGCACCCACATACGGGAGTAGGTTTGCTGCCTTCTCGCGAGCAGATCTTCCAACCGGGCTTTTTCACGCTCCCAGGTACCGTGGTTGCGGCGATACTCTCCTTCGCGTGCAATCCAGTTTGACAGTTCTTGTGAGTTGCGGACCACCGCCGCGCGCTGGGAGTCCAGCCCGACGTCATAGCGGCGGACACCACTGACGGTTTGCGGCGCCGGCGCCAGCAGGAGCTTCGGCACGCTGAATCCGTCGATGGTTGCTTCGTTGCCGACGCCATTCCAGTTTTCGATAGGCAGCAACGCGCCGTTCGCAAAAGTACGTGCGCTTCCATCTGCGCGCGTGGCTCGATAGTCCGACAGGAATTGACAGCGCAGTCCGTTCATTTCGTCTGCGACGTCGTCAACGGAGACTTGCTCCTCTAACGTCTCGGATTCCGACCGTGTTGGGCCGGAGTCCTGCAACGGCCTGCTAAGCTCCGCCGACTCGTACGAAATGTCGCCGATCGAATCCGTGTCGCTCTCGCTTTCAACGCGGGACGCGGTCTGAGATCGCGCGGCCACATTTTCACAGCGCCATGCTCCGTTCACTAATCGGGCAATTCGAATCGTTCCGTCAATCGCGCGAAAAGTAACAGCAGCGCCGCCGCGACTGTCCACGAACGCTCTCGGATCCGCGGCAGCGCCGGCACAAACATTTCGCCGGCGCCAAACTCCTGCGTCATCGAAGATATCGATAATGTCGCCATCCAGAGTTCGATAGAAGATGTGGGCCCGATCGGAAACTACGGCCGTTGGACTACCGGCGGCCTTTGGCGCGTGACCGGCATCGCGACTGAGATTCGTTGCGTTCAACGTATCGCGTTCGATTTGCCAGATGTCCCCACGAACTGCGCGGAAGACTATTCTGGGCGCTCTTCCCGCCGTCGTGTAAGTCGCCGGCCGGTATGTCGCTGCGGGTAGTTGCTCGCCCTGCACGTGTGCTGTAGCCGTGAGATTCACCGGCGCCGCACTGCCTGCCGGGGCAGTGAAATCAAAGAGATGACCGTCATTCCGGCTGCGCGAAACGACATGAAGCCGATTTTGGAATTCATAACCCGCGCCCATTCCGGAGATTTGCGACGGAGCGTTCGAGCTTGGGCGATCTGAAAGACGTTCGCCCTGCCAAACTGCATTCGCCCTCACCACGTGTACGTGATCTTGAGACTGATCCCAGTAGATGACGTGAATGTTGTTCTGAAAAATGAACACGAACGGATCGCCAACGGCCCGGCCGCCGCCGTCGGTGATGTCGACAGCATGCCAACTCGAGTCGGCAGCCGTAGGAGTTCGAGTGATCGCGTGCACACCACCGTTTACGGATCGGTAGACGATAACTTGCTCGGGTCCCAGCGCAGTTGCGGCCGGGTCACCTGCTGCAAGTGGTAACGTTCCAACAATGTTCGCCGAGCTCACCTGATTGAAGAGGTCCTGGTCGATCCAGGATCCATTGACGTATTCGGACAGATGTATCCGTCCATCAACCTCTGTGTGGGCAATGCACTCCCGGTTGCCCACGAGATGCGGGGCAGTGGCGCCCAGGTCAGCCATCCCACGAAGCTGATAGATGGTCCCGTTGTAGCGATTCAGATCGACTCCCCGGTCGCTTTGAGAGAAGGGCGCCGGCATCGGAGTCTTCGATTGTTCGAAGTGCCACTGCCAGAAGTGCCACTTGGTCCAACCTGCGGGCAGCGGCGGCTCGCCGGCATTCACCCAAACGACCCAAAGCGGATATTGGCCGAACCCGGGATCGTTGCCCACAAACTCCTGCCAGTAACTTCGACTGGTATAAAAGATTGGCTGCCTGCCCAATCGTGCCTCGAGCAGATCCGCAAATTGTTGGATCCGGGGTACCCAGAAGTCTGCATGGTGCGCAGCATCTCGATCCTCCAAATCCATTGCCGGCCCAAGATCACCTGGAATCAGACGCCGGACGGTGCTCGAAAATCGTTCTACTTGTTCCGGAACGGTCCCAGCGTTATGACTGAAAAAATGGTAAGCGCCGCGAAGCATTCCTGCCGCCGTTATCTGCGGCCATCTGTTTGCGAATTGGTTGTCAGCAAAAAACTGGCTGGCTTTGTGGAAGACAAAGTAAAAGCCCGCTCTGGCAATTCTGGAGAAGCTGGGGAATCCCGTGTTGCCCTGATAAATGTCGATGCCGTCAAGTCGAGTTGGGAGTGGTGAAACAGTTGTCCCGCCGGTTTCCTGCCATCGTTGCAAATCTTCTCGAAGGCGTGGTCCATCGTGTCGAATCCGCAAGACGAGGCTGTCGTGAGTGAGCAACCCGCTGTCGTCAGTGAGTCGTCTCGCAAAACGGTCGCTCTGGTGATGAGGATAGCGCCCGCCTTCAACGACTTCGAAGTAATAGCCGGAACGTGTACTCTCGGGGATGATGCCGAGCGAGGACAGGTTTTCGTGTTTGAGCGCTTCACCTGTAGTAAGAATCGCCGCGTGCGTGAATGATCCTTCACCCAATGGATGGCGTAACAGAATGTCGCCGGGATGTGTCTCGGCTAGTCGACTTCGAGGCAGCGCAACCACTTCGAACAATGCGTTTATCTGCTCGCGAGTGGCCTCACTTTCCTTTCCCAGGGCGAAGGCTTCGAAGATCGCGGATGGAGAGACCGTATTTCCCAATTGTTCGCTAAGGAGAGTATTACTCCCCTTAACACGTCGGATTGTCTCGCCCAGCATCGAACCTGGCGAGAGGCGTAGCTCCTTTTGTGATCGAACTACCTCGTCCGCACTTTCCAGCAGTTGCGTCTCAAACGGGGGGCAGGATTCACTTTCAACTGTGATCTGATCCGTAAACGCTTCGTCACTTTCGTACTGCTGCCACGGCCAGTTTTCATCGCGTGAATAAACAGCGCTAGTGCCTGAATACTCGGGGAGGACTCGTTCGTAAGTCTCTGCAACAAGCTGCGGCTGGTTGATGAACACTTCATCTTCTTCGGAAGTGCGCTCGGTCTCAAAGATTTCCCGCGGGAGGTCGCTACACTTCTTAGCCTTGGTGCGCAAGTCTTCCGTTGAATCGTAAGAGCCCCTGGTGTCGAAGTACTTCACTTTGGCACTGTCAGAAAGACACGGCTCGCCTCCGGTGGAGTGAATGCTCGAAAAGTCGACCTTGCCGACGACGCCTTCCGACCACACACCGAACGCTTTGGACCACGCCGCGGCAAAATCTTCGGTATTGCAACCAACAAATCTGTGAAGGCGACTCAAATCTCCGGTTTGAAAGCGATCCTTCAAAGCCGCATCGATGGAAGACACGGTGATGATCTCGTCGGCCGCGGGCGCAATGGCGACATCCGTGCCCGGATCATGCGCAACCGCCAGCCATAAGTCGGCGCGTGCGTGACCCCAGTACCAGACGCGAGAGATCGAGCCTTGGCTGAATGTCTTCAGTTTCCTCCATAGATCATCCGCTTCTGACAGCCACCGCAGGTTCCAACCTCGATCCTCGGCCCGTTTCTTAATCAACTCTACGTATGATGAAAACCCTAACTTCCTGACCCGCTCAACCTCTTTTTGCCTGGCCGCGGTTTTGCTCTTAGTGTCGTCAGACCATCTCGTTACGTATGCCGGCTTGTAAACGAACCACCAAATCTCCTCATCCTTAGCCGAGAAGGCGGCGAGTTTCTTCTTCGTGTCGGTCATCAGGAGTGGAGGCGTCACATAATTGGCCCACGACTTGTCGTGTTCGATATCGCGGGTGTTGTATGGACCTGGCCCTCCCGAAATCAGCACGAAGTTTCGTTTTGTGTTACGTCCTGCGGGTTCGTCTTCTCTGAGCTCGCCGTAAGTCTCGTCGAATTCTGTTTCCATGATTTGCTCCGACTTCGACTCCCCACGCTGTGCAGTCAGGGGTCGATTCACCGATCGCGCCGCGGCGACGGCCTTGGAAATTTCGCAGTAGCCGCTGCCGATGCGAGCGATGTTTTCGCCAATCCAAGCGGGTTTGGTTGTGCTTGCCAGCAAAAGGTTATGAGTCTCCTCGATGCGGAGTGGCCTGCCGGCTACTTCAAACATCAACGCGACGGTTCCAGCTACGTAAGGCGAAGCCATGCTGGTTCCCGACATGCGGGTCACGAGTGGTTTTTCATCGTCCGACTCGCGCGGGGCCGATCGCGCCGCCAGCACTCTCACGCCCGGCGCAACCAGATCGGGTTTCAAACGGCCGTCTCGTGTGGGGCCCGAACTGCTGAACGGGGCTATTTCATGTTCCGGTGAGTGCAGGTTGTAGGCCCCGACGGCGATCGTGCGAAACCCGTTACAGATCGTGCCGGTGGTTGAAGTGGAAACGGCATCGTCAACGCTGAACGTGGATTGACATCGCGGGCACGCGGCATCGCGCTCGATCCACGCGTGATATCTTCCATCGAGCACCTCCTTACCTTTGAGCGTGACTGACCATCGCCCATTTGGCGCCCCCTGATGAAGAAAAATCTCGACGTGGTTTGAAAGATTGTTGGGTTCGGCGCGGCGGTGATAGATCTTGCCCACCTCTATTCCGTTGACGATGAATGCTGCCTGCGTATCCAGGGCCGCGCTCTGTTGCAAGCAGTCATCGGGACCAACTACCTCCACTTCAAAAGTGTCGAGACCCGAGTACCAGACTTCCAGTTGATTTGGCGTTGGATCGATCTCTTCCACGATCCAAACCAGTTGCCGTTGTTCCGAGGGACGCAATTGTCCGGAACTATGAATCCGCCGGTCGAAGTAGTTACCGGTGCTCTGAACGATGGCCCGACCCGGGGCAGCACGCAGAATCTGATCGAGTCCCTGCTCAACCAACGTGGTGCCGTCGTGCGGCTCGCCATGACGCCCCATGCTCAAATTAATCACCCACGGTCGATCTCCGGCGATGTTCTTGATGAAGTCGACCGCTTCAAGCAAAGTCACCGAATCGCCCAGGCGCTCTGGGCCATCGCGAGCGAGTGTTGCTGAATGGACGAAAACGAGGTCTGCTTCGGGCGCGACGCCCGGTTCACAACCCGCACGACCGCTGCCGGCGGCAATTCCGAGAACGTGAGTGCCATGCGCGCCCTGACCGGTGTCGGCATCTGCGGGGTGGTAATTCAGCGTCGCGTAAGGATCCGAAGTTGTGAGCGCCTGGTTAATTGCCTCGCGCGTGTGGACCACCCCGTATCCATAAGGGGTGGGCGCTTTGCGATCCTTTTGGGGGCGTTGATCCCAGAGCGCCAGCAACCGTGTTTCGCCTTGGGGATTGCGAAAATCCGGATGGGCAAAATCACATCCCCAATCAACCACGCCGATCACGCAACCGCGTCCCGTTGCACTCTCACCCGGCGGCCGTCGTTCATCAACAAACGTGAGAGACTCTGGAATAGCTTCGAGCAGTTCGTCGTCTGCGTCGGGCTCCGGACCAAAGAGACGCGGTGCCTTGAAGCTTGCAACAGCTTCCGCTTCTCTAGTGGGAACGATTTCGGCGCGCTTGAGCCGGCAGGTGGCGATGTGACCAAATTCGGCGACCAGTCGCACCCCGGGAGGCGCCACACCCGGCTGGCCCAACCGAATAATCGCGGCCACCTCATCTTCGCTCTCACCCTCGTCGAGCAGTTCCCAAAGAGCAGCATCCATGGAACATATCTCTCTTGAGTCATTGGCTGACTCCGTTCGATGATGTGTTATTCGACTTTGGATCCAGTCTGCTTGGTTTTCGCCGGCCCCGTTCCAACAAAAATCTTGACCTCACTTTCCGGGTGTACTTCTGTGTCATATTTCGGCTCTGTTCTCGTCACACGCCCTAGAAGCGCGACGGTGCTCGGCTCCTCGCCCGGACCCGTTGGTTTGAGACCCTTGCTCGTCAATTCTTTGGCGGCAGCGTCAGGAACCAGGCTGGTTACGTCGGGGACGGTTATGGTCGGTTTTGCTTCCACCGGCTCAATTCCGCCGACAGGTTTCTCCTGCTCCAGCGCTATTCGAATCGCGCTCGCCAGAACTTGAACGTCGATTTGCCCAGCAAGAAGCGTTCGGCCCTTCGGTTGATTGAAAAACAATCTTACTGGCGTCGCGGATGGGACCGGAGTATCAGGCGCTGGATCCTGAGCGTACACCTCATTTGGCAATCCCTCCCTTGCAACTCCGTTCGCTTCGCCCTTCAAGCCAACTCTCTCGAGTCGAGTCACTGCGTTTTCTACCAGCATGCCAACGCAAGGTGGTACCGCAACCAACTGAGTTCCGGCGCCGGCGCCGAGGCCTGCTCCCGTGCCACCGGTGGTTCCTGCTGGGGGCTGCTGTGCTTCAACCTCACGATCGATCAGAGTCTTTCCCACTATCACACCGACGGGCGTCAAGCCGGTCATTCCTCCGACGACCGCGATTCTATTAATTGCGTTCGAATCCTCTACCCCTTGTCGCTCCGCAAGTGTGCGGAGAACCAGGAAGCCGGGAAGGTTAAACATAACCATCTCTCCTTTCTGCTAACGCCGACGAATTCAGCCGGAGGTCAACTACTTCTTGCCCAGCGTCATCGCGAGAACAAGCATCATCATGCCGCTGTCGTCGCCGCCAAACATGCCGCCCCCGCCGCTACCTCCACTCGAACCTCCCATGCCACCCATCAACATCATCGGCAGCAACAAACTGAGCGTATCGTCAGATTCGACCAGCGCCTTAGGCGGCGTTCCACTGGTAACCGATCCAGGTCCCAGCTGCACGCTCTTCGGTTTCGATATCAGTGGCAGAAGCATGCTCATTTGACGCGTCTGATTTAAATCCTTCTTCAGCTGGTCCGTTTCTTTCTTGCGAGCGGCTACTTCCCTGCCGATCACGTCCGTCTGCGCATTCACGCGATCGGAAACCGACTTGATGGCATCGGAGTTAGTCTTGATTTGAGCGCCCACCTTGGACAGCGACATCTGCAATTGAGTATGCGTGACGTACTGGGTGTTGGGTCGCGGCGTCTGCAAACCCGTGCCTGGCGCGGTGCGCACTGAAGAACGGCGCCCGCCGCCACGACGAGATCTTCTGCGAGCCTCATCCGACTCGTCGCTCTCGTCGGATTCAAAGCCCTCGAGGTCTTCCAATAACGACTCGAGAGTCTCCATTTCATGTCCATTACCGTACATGTTGGTCTCCTTTCGGTGGTTCAAAAGCGTAGTGGTTCGCGCGCATTTGCGTCTTCCGAGACTGATTCTTGCGCCCCCTTTGGCTTGCGAAAATGACGCAAAGCGGGAGCAACATACTGAGCAAATAATTTTCGATCGGGCGGAGAGAAACCCGCTTGGCCGGCGCCCGCGCAGACGGGGCACAACACATCGTCGCCCCAGCACAAAGCACAGGCTCCAAGAGCCATGGCGAGCGAGTCGTTTCGCTCACGCAGCATTTCCAGTTCGGCATAGAGGGCCGCAATACGTTCACGCAGTTCGCGCATTGCTTCGGCCGTCTCGACGGTATCTGCGTGCGCACGTTGGAGCTGGTCGGAATATTCCGGCAATGCGGTGTTCTCTGGTTCAGCCGCTTCCCTATTGACTTGCTCCTGGCGCTGATTGAAGTACTTCGCCAGTAAGGCGACGCTTGGGTTCTCCTCGGCCATCTGGGCCAACAGTGCTTGAGGCGTGAAGCTGTCCATTTGCTGGCCATCGCCTGCGGCAAGAGCTTCCAGTACTGTGTTAAGGTCGGTGCTCATCGGGGTCGCTTACGAAAACTCGTATTCTCCGTAAAGCTCGTTCAGGTCTAACTCGTCATACAGCGCGTCTAAATCTTCTTCGCTCTCACTCACGACTTCAAAAGACGATTCCGGATAATCCTCTTCGTGTTCGACGTCTGATTCATGTAGCAGTTCGAGGAGAGCAGCCGCGCGGTGTTCAGGAATCGCTGGATCTCCAAAAGCTTCACCCGCGTAATTTTCAAGATAACGAGGCAAACTTTCGCTGCCCAAACCCTTTTGGGAGTTTGCCGTGATTTCGGCGTTCGCCTGGTTTGCGAGTACGCCAAGCAGGTTTGTGAATGCTGCTGGCGGAACCTGAGTGTTCCCAACAGGAATATTTTGGCGGCCGGCCTGCCCCATCAACATTGCGATCAGTGCCTGAAGTGTTTCAGGGCGAAACAGCGTTTGTAATAGCTGGCCGGCTGCCGGAGAACCACCAGGCAAGACAGCAGGACCGGGAACAGGCGGCGCAGCGGCTGGCTGTGCCTGCGCTGGTCCACCGGCTGCCGCAGGTCTACCGCCGGCGATCGCCGAGCCCAGGGCTTGCCCAGCCACGCTACCAATCATTCCGCCGACTGGCCCACCAAGCACGGTTCCAACTAAAGGCAACGCGGCGGGCAATACCTGCGGGAGTGCATTAACAACACTGCGGCCGATGTTGCCAAGCGTGGAAAGAAAGTTCTCCATGTCCTCGGCGTTGACGTTGTAACTCTCCATCATTCGCTCGATTTGATTGTCAGACAGGTTGCGATACGGGGTATGCAGAACTTTTCTCACCTCTACATATCCTGTCATTTGCTTCTCCTTCCTTCGCTTGGCCTAACCACGCCGTTCAGTCTGAAGTGTCGTCGCTGCGCTTGCCGGATAGCTGTTTGAGGATGTTTGCAATCTCTTTTTCCTTGCCGCGATTAAGGCGGTAGTAGATCTGCGAATCCTCTTTGCGCCTTTCTTCAATCAATCCTCGACTAACCAGTTCTGTGAGAGCGCCCTTAACTTTGGCAACGTGTCGTTCAATGTGCTGAGCGAGTAACCACCATTCCACGATTCCATCGAGCGTGTCTTGAGCATCGGGATTCTTTGCCAGATAGGCCAATATTTCATAAGCAATTTGAGACTCTTCGTTTGCGCTCAAGAGAGTTTCCAGTCTCGCTGATAATGGAAGCTCATTAGGCAACGACCATTCCATTCAGTTTTATTGGGCTCTTTAAGCTAAGTGCAGATCGCGGTCGGACATTTTTGTCCGCCGCCGTTTGGCGCATTGACGATTATCAGCGTGGAGATAGCGGAATTAGTATCAGGACAGATTTGTCCTGGAGATGATCGTCTTTGTCCGGGTTTACATTGGCGAGGTAGTGGGCTTGAATTTGTTCACATCAATCCCGTGCTTTCGGATTAGTTGCCAAAAAGCTCGACGATTTTTGCGCGCAACCTGGGCTGCCCTGGTGATATTCCCCTGATGGGCGAGGAGCAGTCCGTTTATGTAGGTTACTTCGAAGTCTTTTACCATTTTGGCTTTTGCTTGTTGAAACGAAATCATGGCGTCGTCAGTCACGGTTGAAGTGGGAACATCAAGTTCGTGGAGCAGCGATTTGTCTGAGAGCGCGATCGCGCGTTCGATAATGTGTTCCAGCTCCCGAACATTACCGGGCCAGTGATATGTTTTCAGGCTCCGCATTGCCTGGGGAGACAAACCATCCACGCGTTTGCCAAACTCCGCGGCATACTTGTTGACGAAGTGGCTGGTCAGGAGCGGAATGTCGTCTGGTCGATCCCGCAGTGGCGGGAGCTTGATAGGAATGATATTGATTCTGAAATAGAGATCCTGCCGGAATTTGCCGTCACGAACGGCTTCCTCGATCGGCGTGTTGGTGGCGGAGATAATTCGCACATCCGCCTTGCGCGTCTTTGTCGAGCCCAGGGGCCGATACTCTTTCTCCTGGATGAAGCGCAAAAGCTTTACCTGTGCGAGCGGCGGCATGCAGTCAATCTCGTCGAGGAAAAGCGTGCCACCGCTGGCTTCCTGGACCAGGCCGGGCTGTGATCTGGTGGCGCCGGTAAATGCGCCTCGTTCATGACCAAACAACTCGTTTTCCAACAAGTCGATGGGGGTCGCTCCACAGTTAATTGGAATTAAGGGTTGGCTGGCTCGGGAACTCAGATAATGAATGGCGCGTGCGCAAAGTTCTTTGCCGGTACCCGTCTCGCCGGTGATGAGAATATTTACATCACAGTTCGCGACGAGGGGGATTTTATTGAGCTCGTTGAGAAATACCGGGCTCGCCCCGATGAGTTGTCTCAATCCGAGCTTCATTTTGAGTTTGCGCGTCAGTGATTTTGAATCGGGACCGTGGTCCAGGACGCGCCAGATACGCGGTAGAACATCTGCTGCTTTGAAGGGGAATGCCAGGAAGTCTGCTACTCCGCCCTCCAGCAATTTGAGCATCTTCTCGGGCCGACAGTTTTGAATCGCAACAATCAACGACGCGGAGGGAGCGGCCGATCTAATCTCCTGGACGAGAGTTTCAGATGATGAGTCGTCACACGGAGGAAGAATGAGCAAGATCAACTGCGGACGACTATCTGAGACGATCTGAGAGATCTCGACGTTACGAAAAGGAGCCTCGAGTTTCAGACTTTCGAGTTGGAGTTGGGTCGGTCTGCGGCCGGATGAGGACCTCAGAATTTCAAGGAGTGCAGTCGTAAGAGGATATTCGAGGTTGCCAAGCAACAAAACTTTCGACGGTTCCATGAGGTACCTTTTTCAGATGATGCGACCCGCGACGTGATGCTTTCACGGAGGGAGATGTGGATCTCGGAGCTCGTGATTCTCTTGGTGACGCGCCGATCACAACCGGCCGACAGTGATTCGCTTCAATTAACTCATACCAGAACCTGGGCAGTTGGACAGTCTGAGTTTCCTAAGCGTGAGTGGAGACCTGAGATCGTCTGGCGGACGCCGGGCAATGTCAAAAAGACGATCTGGCGATGGAGCACTTCCACGAAATAGACCATACATTTTTGCAGGTCGCGTTTCAGGTGGAACAAGGGAGTTTGCAGTACTCGCAGTACTCTAAAATCAGTTCGATGCCTTGTGCAAGGGGCGCGATAATACGAGAACTGCAATAGACAGTCAACGCTATTGTAGAGGAGCTATTGTAGAGAACTGTTAGGGAGCCGTTTGGACACGAAGCTGATTTCACGTTATTTTCAAAGCGTGCCGGGGTGGCGGAATGGCAGACGCTGCGGACTTAAAATCCACCCTCCGGCTTCTTACCAAGCGATACTAAGCAGTATTTACCGACGTTTCAGCCGTTGAAAGTGTAAGCCTCCCTGAAAACAGCGCCATTGAAAACTAGAGGTTTTCGAGCGAGTATGACGCGAGGAGGCCTCGATGCGGAAGAGCAAATTCAGCGAACATCAGATCATCGCGATCCTGAAAGCG
>Ga0105248_10002018_pt1 | contig 22518 bp, 18 predicted proteins | sample KBSS34metaG_FD_81524 | JGI IMG/M metagenome (GOLD analysis project Ga0105248, IMG submission 81524) | Switchgrass rhizosphere microbial communities from Kellogg Biological Station, Michigan, USA - KBS S3-4 metaG | ecosystem: Host-associated > Plants > Roots > Rhizosphere > Soil | place...
AGCGATCGGTCGAAGCTACGTGGCAACGCATCGGCCATCTGCTCGATGCCTTCCCGCCACACGAATGCTCCGCATACCTCAGAAACTCTGGATATGCTTCAATCTAATCAGGACAGACTCTAGCTTCTATGGTGCCAAAGGCAGCCCCAGCGAACCGCGCAGGAAGCGGTCGGCCTTGTCGAGCATCGCGGCGCGTGCCGCACCGTCTTTGAGCTGGTGGTCCAGACCCTTGAACTCGACCAGCTCGACGGGCTTGCCAAACGCCTTGAGCTTGTTCGCCATCGCGCGCGATTCGGCGATGCCGACGTCCACGTCCATGTCGCCGTGGAATATCAGTACCGGGGCCTTGATCTTCGCGGCATTCCGGAGTGGCGAGCCTGCGCGGACATGCTCGCCGTGCCCGATGAATTGGTCGACCAGGTTGAAGCGCGTGAAGGGACGCGATTCCTCGCGCAGCATGTCGAGGTCGGTGATCGGCCCGACCGCCACGATCGCCTTGAACAGATCCGGTTCGGAGACCGAGGTCTGCAGCGCGGCATAGCCGCCATAGGACCAACCGAAGATCGCCAGCTTCCCCGGGGCCGCTATTCCCTGAGCAGTCAGCCAACGCCCCGCGTCGTTGATGTCGCCGACCGCAGCCTTCCACGATTGGAACCCGTTCCTCTGAAACCAGGCCTCGCCGTAGCCGCCCGATCCGCGGAAATTGGGCTGGATCACGGCATAGCCTCGCGCCGCGAAAAACTGCGAGAGCCAATCGAAGCCCCAGGCGTCGCGGGCGTTCGCGCCGCCATGCGGCATCACGATCGCCGGCAGGTTCTTGCCCGCACTACCGGGGGGCAGTGTCAAATACGCGGGAATCTGCGTGCCGTCGGCCGCCGGATAGGTGATCGCCCTCATGGTGGCGAGCGTCAGCGGTTGAAGCTGCGGGCGCTGCGGGACGACTTCCGCCAGGCGCCGCGTCGTCTTGTCGAACAGATAATAGGTGCCGGGCTCGTTGTCGGCGCTGGCGAACAGCAGGAGGCGCGTCTCGTCCGCACTAGCGTCGACGAAATAGATCGACGGCTTGTTTGGTATCGCCTTCCCCAAGCCAGCGCGCAGCTTCTGCAACTCGGGATCGAAAAACTGCTGGATGCGGCGATCGGTCACCCAGCTCGCACCGACCACGCGCCGTTGCCGCCCGATCCAGATGAGCCCGTCGACGTCCACATCGGGATTCGACAACACCAGCGTCTTGTGGAGCGTGGCGTCGAGCGCGATGCTGTAGAGGCCGGCACGGCCGCCGGTCACTTCCACCCCATAGGCGAGGTTGGTCGCTGAATCGACGGCATAGGGATCGAAGCCGGTGAACGTCGAACCGTTCGTATGTACTTCGCCGAGCGGCTTCCAGTCGCGGCTCCCCGGCATACGATATTCGTAGATCACTCGATTCTTGTCATATTCATCGCCCAGCTTGGGCCGCAGGCCGCGGATGCGCACGTTGCCATGGCCGTCGCTGATATATTCCCGTGCGTCCTTGGTTGGCTGTTCGACGACGCTGCGCTTCAGCGAGGTAGCATCGACAAGTTCGACGCCGAGGCCTTGGCGCTGGTCGCTGATGATCGTGCCGGTGCCGAATTCGGGCACGAACTGCCGGGTCATGAGCACCGAGCCGGGTGCGCCCTCCGGACTCCAGTCGATCACCTGACCGCCTTGCTGCAGCACGCCCATCAGCTGACCATTTTGTTGTGCAGTCAGGATTTTGACGTCGCTGCCGTCGCTATTGAGCGACACCATGCGCGTATATACGAGGCGATCGGGGCCATCTCTGACGATGTAGATGTTGCAGATCAGCCGGCTGTCGCTGGTCCACGCACAGGACGAAAGGCGATCGGGCTTGCCGTTGGCGCGCACGACCGGCTTGAGATCGCCACCCTTGACCAGGTCGCCAATCATCAGGGTCGCACCTTGTCCCTCGCCGTCGGCCTGGATCATGGCGAAGTGCGTCCCGTCGGGGGAGAGGCTGATCTGTTCGACCCACGGACGCGCGCCGAAGCGCAGCGCCGCGTCGCTCGGCGTATCGGCGGCCTTTGTCGGAAAAGCGAGCGCCAAGGACGCGGCCGACGCTGCCATGAGTGCGCGAACCAAGTTCATTCCTCTCCTTCGCTCCCGCGATCCGGCCTCTGGACGCCGGCTTTCCTTATTGCCCTGCGGATACCCCTAGCGACGCCCGCAGGAAGCGATCGGCCTTGTCGAGCAGCTCGGTGCGCGCCGCGCTGTCATCGAGCTGGTGGTCGAGGCCCTTGAACTCGACCAGCTCGACCGGCTTGCCCAAGCCTCTGAGCTTGCTGGCCATCGCGCGCGATTCGGCGATACCGACGTTCACGTCCTGGTCGCCATGAAACATCAGGACCGGCGCCTTGATCTTCTCGGCGTTCTTGAGCGGAGATCCCTCGCGCACATGTGCGCCATGGCCGATGAAATTATCGACAATGTTGAAGCTCGTATAGCCACGCGCTTCCTCGCGCACCATGTCCAGGTCGGTGACCGGCGCCACCGCGACGATCGCCTTGAACAAGTCGGGTTCGGCGACCGAGGTTTGCAATGCCGCATAGCCGCCGTACGACCAGCCGAAGATCGCGAGCTTGCCAGACGCCGCGATCCCCTGGGCTTTCAGCCAGCGGCCGGCATCGTTGACGTCGCCGATCGCAATCTTCCACGATTGAAAGCCATTGTGCTTGAACCAGGCCTCGCCATAGCCGCTCGATCCGCGGAAATTGGGCTGTAGAACGGCGTAACCGCGCGCCGCAAAGAACTGTGACAACGGGTCGAACCCCCATTCGTCGCGCGCGCCGGGTCCCCCGTGCGGCATTACGATTGCGGGAAGATTCCTGCCCGCACTGCCCGGCGGCAGCGTAAGATAGGCGGGGATGGGTGTGCCGTCGGCCGCCGGAAAGGTCACTGCTTGCACGGTCGCGAGCTTGGTGCTCGACAGTTCCGGCCGTACCGGCGCAATTTCCTCGAGGTGCCGGCTAGACTTGTCGAAGACGTAATAAGTGCCCGGGTCATTGTCGGCCCCCGCGAACAAAAGCATCCGCTTTTCATCCGCGCTCGCGTCGATGAAATTGATCAGCGGCTTGTTCGGAATCGCTTTGGACAGTGCGACGCGGAGCTTTTGCAATTCGGGATCGAAGAATTGCTGTTCGCGCCGGTCGGTCACCCAAGTCGCGCCGACGATGCGTCGCTGGCGCCCAAGCTGGATCACGCCTTCGATATCGACGTCCTTGTTGGCAATCACCAGATCGCGTTTAAGTGTGCCGTCGAGCGCGATCGAATAGAGCGCGGTGTGTCCGTCTGCGGCGTCGAAGCCATAGACAAGATTCGTCGCTGGATCGACGGCATCGGGATGAAATCCGGTTTCCAATCCGCCGCCGACGGATCTGGTCTCGCTCAGTGCCAGCCACTCGCGACTGCCCGGCTTGCGATATTGATATATGACTCGATTGCTGTCGTAGCCGTCGTTAGTCTTGGGCCGCAGCCCGCGAATGCGAACCGTACCATGTCCGTCGCTGATAAAGGTCGATGCGTCGTCGTTCGGCTGCTCGACAATCTTGCGCGTGAGGCTGGTGGTGTTGACGAGCTCGACGCCTATGCCTTCCCGCTTCTCGGCCATCATCGTACCAGTGGTCCTCTCGGGCACGAACTGGCGCGTCATCAGCACCGATCCCGACGCGCCATCGGGGCCCCAATCGATCACCGATCCGCCATGTTGCATGACGTAGAGCGTCCCGCCGGTCTGCTGGTTGCTGAGCTGCTTCAAATCGCTGCCATCGCTGTTCAGCGCGACCATGCGTGTGAAGACCAAGTGATCAGGACCGCCTTCGATAATGTAGATACCGCAAACCAGCCGGGTGTCGCTTGCCCAGGCGCAATACCTCAGCTGGTCTGGCTTTCCCGTTGATTTAAGAATTGGCTTCGGGTCGCCGCCCTTGACCAGATCGGCGACATACAGGGTCGCGCTTTGCCCTGGGCCGGCGATGATCATCGTCGCTAGCATGCCATTCGGGGACAATCTCATCCGCTGGATCGACTCCCGTGCGCCGAAATGTTGCGCCTCAATGCTCGGCGCGTCGGCCGCCAGAGCCGGCAGGACGAACGCTGGCAAGGCGAGCGTCGCCGCGAGAAAAACGCGTATCATGATGGTATCCCCCGACAAACTCGCGCGACTCGGATCGCACGACCTTGGGCGCGGGGCAAGACGAACTGTGTCCGTTGTGATGCGAGCAAGTCGCTGGCAAGTATGGGGTTCCCGCGCCAAGGAGTCGTCATGCGTCGTCTCGCCTTGTTGTTTCCGCTCGTGCTTACCGCCTGTCAGAGTGCAACCGCGCCTGCTCCTGCGATCTCGATCGACACGATGAAGCAGGTCGACCAGACGCTTGCTTCCGACGCGTTCGAAGGGCGCGAGCCCGGAACGCCGGGCGAGGCAAAGACGCTCGCCTATATCGTCGATCGGTTCCAGAAGGCGGGGCTGCAGCCCGGCAACCACGGCAGCTGGTTCCAGGACGTGCCGCTGGTCGAGATCACCGCGAAGAACGTCAGCCCGCTCACCTTCACGCTCCCGGGCAAGCCGGCGCTGAGCCTCGCCTATGGGCCCGACATGACCGTCGCGACCTATCGCGTCACGCCGCACATCGCGGTCAAGGACAGCGACGTGGTGTTCGTCGGCTATGGCATCAACGCGCCCGAGAAACAGTGGAACGACTATGCCGGCGTCGACGTGAAGGGAAAGACAGTCGTCATCTTGGTCAACGATCCCGACTGGTCGAAGCCCGACGTCGGCGGCACGTTCAACGGCCGCGCGATGACCTATTACGGCCGCTGGACCTACAAATATGAGGAAGCCGCGCGGCAGGGCGCCGCTGCAGCAATCATCGTCCACCAGACCGCGCCGGCGGCCTATCCGTGGAAAGTGGTGCAGTCGAGCTGGACCGGATCACAGCAAGTCGCCGACGCCGCCAACGGCCATATGGACACCGTGCCCGCGCTTGCCTGGATGCAACTGGGCTTTGCGGAGAAATTGTTTGCCGAGGCGGGGCAGGATTTCCACGCGCTCGAGGCGGCGGCGGCCAGACCCGGGTTCAAGGCCGTGCCGCTCGGCGCCAAGGCGTCGGTCAGCTTCGACAATGACATCCACAAGCACAGCTCGAAGAATGTGATCGGCGTGCTTCCGGGCAAGGCGGCGCCCGACGAGACGGTGCTGCTCAGCGCGCATTGGGACCATCTCGGCCATTGCACGCCCGCGCCCGACCGCGACGATATCTGCAACGGCGCGATCGACAATGCGAGCGGCGTCGCTGCGCTGGTCGCGCTTGCCGAAGCCAATGTGAAGGCAGGACCGGCGCGGCGCAGTCTGGTGTTCATTGCGCTCACCGCCGAGGAATCGGGGCTGCTGGGCTCGGACTATTATGGTGCGAACCCCGTGTATCCGCTCGACAAGACAGTCGGTGGGGTCAACATGGACGCGCTCAAATTCTCGGGGCCGGCGCGCAACATGATCGTGGTCGGCAAGGGCAAGTCCGAACTCGACGGCGTGCTCGACAAGGTGCTCGCGGCGCAGAACCGCGTCGCGACGCCCGAGGCGACGCCGGAGAAGGGCGAATATTATCGCTCCGACCATTTCAGCTTCGCCAAGCGCGGCGTGCCGATGCTCAATGCCGAAGGTGGCGACGATCTCGTAAAGGGCGGCAAGGCGGCGGGCGCGGCCTATGCCAGGGACTATGAGGAAAACCGTTATCACGGTCCGAAAGACGAATATGATCCCAACTGGGATTGGAGCGGCGTGAAGCAGGATGTCGAGGCCTATTACGCCGTGGCGCGCGCGCTCGCCGACGGCAGCGACTGGCCGAACTGGGTGGCGGGCGACGAATTTCGCGCGATCAGGGACAAGAGTCGGGCAGGCAAGTAGCGCGCGCGTCGACGGGAGGCTAAGGGCCCGCGCATGACTCTCCCTCCTCCTGCCGAATGGGCGCATCACGACGCGGTCTGGATCGGTTTCCCGAGCCATCCCGAACTCTGGGTCGAGGATCTCGGTCCCGCGCGCGCCGAAGTCGCAGCTTTCGCGCGTGCAGTCTACGCCGGGGGCAAGGGCGAGCAGGTGCTGCTCGTCGCCGCCGATGCCGAAGCTGCCGATGCAGCCGAGGCCATGGCGAGCGATTGCGCGACGATCGTGGTGCAGCCGTTCGGCGACATCTGGCTGCGCGACACCGGTCCGATCATCACCGGCGACGCGCGCGCGCAGGGATTTCGCTTCAATGGCTGGGGCGGCAAATATGACTTGCCCGGCGACAGCGACGTCGGCGCGCGGCTCGCGGCGGCGCGCGATCTCAGCCTGGTATCGCATGACTGGGTGCTCGAAGGGGGTGCCATCGACGGCGACGGTACCGGTCTGGTCGTCACTACCGAACAATGCCTGCTCAACCCGAACCGCAACCCCGGGCTGACCAAGGCCGATGCCGAAGCCCGGTTGCTCGCGGATCTCGGCTTCACCAGCGTGCTGTGGCTCGGCGACGGTCTGCTCAATGATCACACCGACGGCCATGTCGACAATCTCGCGCGCTTCGTCGGCGTCAACCGGCTGTTGATTCCGACGCCCGAGCAGGGCGATCCCAATTGGCGCGTCTATGAAGATGCCGCCGAGCGCGCCGGCCGATTCGGCGTCGAGGTCGTCCGCATGCCCTCGCCGGGGCGCGTGCTCGACGACGAGGACGAAGTGATCCCGGCGAGCTACATGAACTTCTACATCGGCAATGCCGCGATAGTGGTTCCGCTCTATGGCCAGCCGAACGACGACCTCGCAGTCGAGACGCTGCAGCTGCTGTTTCCGGGCCGCGCCGTGATCGGCCAGCGCGCCGGGCATGTCCTCACCGGCGGCGGCAGCTTCCACTGCATCAGCCAGCAGATCCCCCAAAGGGTATCGGCGCCGTGATCGCCTTCGCCGTCCGCGCGCTGCTCTCGGGCCTGATCGTCGCGGCGGTGGCGTTGATCGCGCGCCGGAGCCCGGCGTTCGGTGCGCTGGTCGCCTCGCTGCCGCTCGTGTCGCTGCTCGGCACGATCTGGCTGTGGCGCGACACTGGCGACCGCGTGCGCGTCGCGGCGCACGTCGAGGCGACCTTCTGGTATGTGCTGCCCTCGCTGCCGATGTTCCTGCTGATCCCGGCGCTGCTGCGTGCGGGGACCAGTTTCCCGATTGCGCTGGTTGCGGGTTGCGCACTGACCATTGTTCTCTATCTCGCGACTGCCGCGGCACTCGCGCGGTTCGGCATCACGCTTTGAGGGTATCATGAGCGAAGTCACGGTCGCGGCGCTGCAGCTGGCCTTCTCGGACGATATCGAGGCGAACATCGCCAACGTCTCGGAGCTGGTGCGCGAGGCGGCCGGCCGCGGTGCGCAGGTCGTGCTGCCGCCCGAGCTGTTCGAAGGCGAATATTTCTGTCGCGTCGAGGACGAGGGGCTGTTCGTCAACGCCAAGCCGGCGAGCGAACACCGCGCAGTGCTTGCGATGCAGGCGCTCGCTGCCGAGCTTCGCGTGCATATCCCGACCAGTTTCTTCGAGGCCGACGGGCCGCATTACTATAATTCGCTCGCGATGATCGGTCCCGACGGCAAGGTCGCCGGCATCTATCGCAAGAGCCACATCCCGGATGGCCCGGGCTATGAGGAGAAATTCTACTTCCGCCCGGGGAATACCGGTTTCAAGGTGTGGGACGGCCCGGGCGCGCGGCTCGGCGTCGGCGTGTGCTGGGATCAATGGTATCCCGAGACCGCACGCGCGATGATGCTGATGGGCGCCGAAATCCTGTTCTATCCGACCGCGATCGGCTCCGAGCCGCATGACCAGAGCCTCGACACCGCGCGGCTGTGGCGCCGCGCGATGGTCGGCCATTCCGTGTCGAACGTCGTGCCGGTGGTTGCCGCCAATCGCATCGGCACCGAACATGGCCAGACCTTCTACGGTACCAGCTTCATTTGCGACGAGCGCGGCGACATCCTTGCCGAACTCGGTCGCGAGGAGGAAGGTGTGATCACGGCGACGCTCGACTTGGATCGCGTCAAGCGCCACCGCGCCGCGTTCGGTTTCTTCCGCGATCGCCGCCCCGAACTCTACGGCCGTCTCGTCGCGGACATCTGAGGAGAAGACAATGACCGTTGCACGGATCTACATCCTCCACGCGATCGACAGCGGCGAGATGGAAACGGGGCTCGAGGCGCTCGCGGACGCAGTGCGCGCGATGCCCGGCTGCGAAGGCGTCGAAGTGCTGCGCGACCTCGGCAACGAGCGGCGCTTCCTGTTCATTGAGAAATGGGAATCGGTGGAGGCGCACACTGCCGGGCTCGACGCGCTCGACAAGAGCCTGCTCGCGCCGGTCGGTGCCGCATCGGACGGTCCACCCGACGGTTCCTACTACGACTATCTCAAGATCGTCTGAGTCGCGTCGCCTGTCGGATCAGGGGGTGCCTTGCGGCCGGTGCGTCATCGCGGCGGCGAACACCGCCTCGAACATCTCGCGCGTCAGCCGCCCGGTATTCTGGTTGTAGCGCGAGCAGTGATAGCTATCGATCAGCGTCACCCCGCGCCGCAGGCGATGCGCGGTGCCATGGCCGAACCGCGCCTTGGGAAGCTTGCCGCCGAGCGCCTTGACGCTCGACTGATGCGCGATCTCGCCGAGCGCAACTACCACGCGCAGGTTCGGTAATGCCGCAAACTGCGCCGCAAGGAACGGCCGGCATTGGTGGATCTCGGCGGGCACCGGCTTGTTGTCGGGGGGCAGGCATTTGACTGCGTTGAGAATGATCGCGCCGTCAAGCAAAACGCCATCGTCCGGCCGCGCATCATAGCTACCGTGCGCGAGTCCGAACTTGGCGAGTGTCTCATAAAGCAAGGGTCCGGCACCATCGCCGGTAAAGGGCCGCCCTGTGCGATTGGCCCCGTGCTTTCCCGGCGCGAGCCCGACGATGGCGAGCCAGGCCGCGGGATCGCCAAACGCCGGCACCGGCGCGTTCCACCAGTCGGGTTGCTCGGCGCGCAGGCCGTCGCGCATGGCGACCAGCCGCGGGCAGAGCGGGCAGTCGTGCGGCGGCTCGGTTGCAGCGATCGGGCTTGGCGCAGGCATGGCGCGGGCCTAGGCGCGTCGGCATGGCGACGACAAGCTATGCAATCGCGCTCGGCTCCAATCAGCGCAGCCGCCATGGCAGTCCCGAGGCGACGCTGCGCGCCGCGCTGGCGCAGCTTCGCCCGGTAGCCGCGTCGCGGGTCATTGCCACGCTGCCGCTGGGCCCGTCGCTCCGGCGTTACGCCAATGTCGTCGCGCTGATCGAGACAAGCGAGGCGCCGCCCGCGTTGCTGGCACGGCTCAAGGCGATCGAGCGCGCGTTCGGCCGGCGGCGCGGCCGCCGTTGGGGTGCGCGCGTGCTCGATCTCGACATCATCCTGTGGTCCGAGGGACCTTGGGCCGGCCCGGGTCTCGTCGTCCCGCATCCGCAGTTCCGCATGCGCCGTTTCGTGCTCGATCCGCTCGCGGCGATCGTCCCCGATTGGCGCGATCCGCTTACCGGACTCACTGTCCGCCAACTCGTCTATCGCGCGCGGCGCGGTTGACCCGGCCAGCCGCGCCGCTTAGGTGCGCGCCTGTGGGTCCGTAGCTCAGTCGGTAGAGCAAGCGACTTTTAATCGAGAGGTCCCGGGTTCGAATCCCGGCGGACCCACCAAATTACCTCCTGACCGACAGCGTGCGGCGCGCTTCATTCGGCATTCAGCCGGCCGAGCCGAAGGGCTCCGAGGCTGCGACGAGCGGCGCTTGATACTTTATATCATGACGCCTACTGCGGTGCAGCATAGTCATATCCGGGATTCGCCATGGTTCGTGCCGCTTTGCTTGCCTCCGTCGTGTTGCCGCTGTCTGCACTGCCTGCCCGCGCCGCTGACGCGCCGCAAAGCCAGAGCGCGAATACCGGACAGGAGATCATCGTCACCGCGCCGGTCAGCCACAGCGAGACCGATGTGCTCGCAGGGACGTCGGTGGTGTCGGGCGAGGAACTGGTGCGCAGCCTGAGGCCGACGATCGGCGAGACGCTCGAGCGCCAGCCGGGGGTGTCGGCGACATCGTTCGGTCCCAATGCGTCGCGCCCGATCCTGCGCGGCTTCCAGGGCGAGCGCGTGCGCGTGCTGTCCGACGGCATCGGTTCGATCGACGTGTCGAACACCTCGGTCGATCACGCGGTGATCATCGACCCGTTGCTGGCCGAGCGGATCGAAGTGTTGCGCGGCCCTTCGGCGTTGTTGTTCGGCTCGTCGGCCGAAGGCGGTGTGGTCAATGTGATCGACACGCGCATTCCGCGCACGCGTCCGGCGAACGGCTATCGCCTACAGGGCACCACGACCTACGGTACAGCGGCAAACGAGCGCAGCGCGGCGGCAGCAGGCGACGTGGCGGTCGGCGAAAAGCTCGTTCTCCACGCCGACGGTTCGTGGACCAAGTCGGACGATTTGCACATCGGCGGCTATGCGCTGACGCCGCGCGCGCGGGCGGCGGCGCTCGCTGCCGCGGCGGGCCCGACCTTGCCCGACGATCCCGATTTCGCGTCGACCGCCGCGATCAGGAATGTCCTGCCCAACACCGCGGGTGAAACCTGGACCGCGGGCGCAGGCGCGACGATCCTCACCAGCGGGGGCAGTCTCGGCGTGTCGTACAGCCATTACGACAGCCTCTACGGCGTGCCGATACGTTATGCGACAGCGTCGGGCGAGGGTCAGGAAGCTCCGCGGCTCGACATCGTCCAGAACCGCGTCGACCTGCGCGGCGAAGTCGATACCGGTGGCGGCTTCCTCAAGCAGGTCCGGCTGCGCGCCGCCGCCGCCAGCTATCGCCATTTCGAACTCGAGGCGGACGGAGCGGTCGGCACCGCCTTCTACAACAAGGGTCTCGAAGGCCGGCTCGAGCTGGTTCAGGCCAACCACGGCGGTTGGCAGGGCGCATCGGGCGTGCAGTTCTTCGACCGCAACTTCAACGTTGTCGGCGACGAGGCCTTTCTGCCGCGCAACGAGACCGCACAGCTCGGCTTCTTCACGCTGCAGCAGCTCGATTTCGGCAAGTTCAAGGCCGAAGGCGGCGTACGCTATGAAACCACTTCGCTCGATGCGCGCGGCGACGATGGCGACTTGCGATTCTTCCGGGGCACTCGGCACTTCGACACGGTCTCCGCTTCGCTCGGCGCCTCCTATGGCCTGGCGAGCGACTGGCGGATCGGACTCAACCTGTCGCGAACCGCGCGCGCGCCGTCGGCCGAGGAATTGTTCGCCAACGGACCGCACGCCGGCACCGAGGCCTATGAGCTCGGCGATCCCAATTTCAGGACCGAGAAGAGCTGGGGGCTCGAGGCGACGCTCCATGGCCATGGCAAGGGGTTCAGCCTCGACGCCTCCGCCTATTACGATTGGTTCTCGAACTTCATTTACGATGGCCAGGTCGACCAGTCGGTGTGCGCGGCTGCCGCGGCGCCCAGCGGGCGCACCGTCGACTTGCCATGCTTCCAGAACCGCCAGGCCGATGCGCGCTATTACGGGTTCGAAGTCGATGCATCGGTCAAGGTCGCGCAGCTTGGCGGCTATGCCGTCAATGTCGACGCCCTCGGCGACTATGTCCATGCGACGATCCTTGGCGAGGGCCCGTCACCGCGCATCCCGCCGCTGCGGCTGCTCGGCGGCATCGAGGCGCAGGGCGACAAGCTCAACGGCCGCGTCGAAGTCGAGCACGTGTTCGACCAGGACCGCATCGCCGCATATGAGACCTCGACTCCGGGCTACACCCTGGTCAACGCGACCATCGGTATCACGCCGTTCGCCGGCAACCGCACCAGCTTCACGCTGAGCGCGAACAATTTGCTCGACGTCGATGCACGGCGCCATTCGAGCTATTTGAAGGACTTTGCCCCGCTCGCCGGCCGCGACATTCGGCTGACCGCGCGGTTCCAGCTCTAGGAACGTCTGCTGCGCCACCTTATCTTCCCGGCGGAGGAGATTTCCCGATGACCATCGAGACTGCGATCTTTGCCGGCGGCTGCTTCTGGTGCACCGAAGCGGTGTTCAATGACGTGGTCGGCGTGCAGAAGGTCGAGAGCGGCTATATCGGCGGCCGCGTCGCCGAGCCGACCTATAAGCAAATATGCTCGGGTACCACCGGCCATGCCGAGGCGATCCGCGTGACCTATGACAGCGACCAGATTCGCTACGACGATCTGCTCGACATCTTCTTCGCGACGCACGACCCCACCCAGCTCAACCGGCAAGGCAACGATGTCGGTACGCAATATCGCTCGGCGGTGTTCCCGCAATCTCCGGAGGAAGAGGCCGCGGTGCGCGCTGCGATCGCGCGCGCGCAGCCCGATTGGCCGGCCCCGATCGTGACGACGATCGAACACGCCGATCAATGGTGGCCGGCCGAGGACTATCACCAGCAATATTGGGAAGGCGAAGGCCAGCGGAATCCCTATTGCCTGGCGGTGATTCCGCCCAAGCTGCGAAAACTGCGCAAGAGCTTCGCGAATCGCCTCAAGGAAGGGGCGGCCGCCTGAACCCTGTCAGCGGGTCTCGAGGATCCACGCGCGCGGTTTGGGCATGGCGGCGACGGGATCGGTGTCTTTCCACACCAGCTCGAGCGCATCGCACGCAGCATCGCAGCCGAGCGCACGTAGCTGGGCGAGATAGGATTGGACGAGCGTCATGCGCCGGGACCTTGCGGCCGGCGTTATCGCGCGACGTGCCGCGGCCAGCTCTTCGGCGGCACGACGGCGATAATAGCGTTCATTCGATTCCATCGACCTCCCCCGAGGAGTGTCAACGACCATTGACTCGAACAGCGAGTCGGGCATGGCTGGTAGCAAGTTATCCACAGCTTCTCCACCACGTATTGCTACGCAGCAAGAATCGTTGCGATGGTGAACCGATGCTTGTTCCGCCTGGGAGTCGCGTTTCGGCAGCCGCGGATTTCCGACGGGCGTCGCACTGAAACTGCCGATCCAGGCATAACGCGCGCGGATCCGCGGCGCGGGCGGCGGGACCGAGCAGCCAGGCGCCATGGCGTCGGTCCGCTCCGTCCCTCCGCGGCCTTTTTCAGGCGGCGAGCTTGCGCAGCACGTACTGCAGGATGCCGCCGTTGAGGAAATATTCGAGCTCATTGACGGTATCGATCCGGCAACGCGTCTCGAAGCTTTGCTTGGTGCCGTCGGGACGCGTCAACTCGACCGTCACGGTCTGGCGCGGGCGTAGCCCGGCGACATCCTTGATCGTGAAGGTCTCGTCGCCGGTGAGTGCAAGCGACTGGCGCGTCACGCCGTCGGCGAACTGCAGCGGCAGCACGCCCATGCCGACCAGGTTCGAACGGTGGATCCGTTCGAAGCTCTCGGTGATCACGGCGCGCACGCCGAGCAGATTGGTGCCCTTCGCCGCCCAGTCGCGCGACGAGCCGGTGCCATATTCCTTGCCCGCGATCACCACTAGCGCCGTGCCGTCGGCCTTGTGCCGCATCGCCGCGTCGTAGATCGACATCGTCTCGCCGCCGTAGCGCGTCATGCCGCCTTCGACGCCCGGCACCATCTCGTTCTTGATGCGAATGTTGGCGAAGGTGCCGCGCATCATCACTTCATGGTTGCCGCGGCGCGCGCCATAGCTGTTGAAGTCCTTCCTGGTGACCTGGTGCGCCTGCAGGAAGATGCCCGCCGGGCTGTCGGCCTTGATGCTGCCCGCCGGCGAGATGTGATCGGTGGTGATCGAATCGCCCAGGATCGCGAGCGGCTTGGCGTCGACGATGTCGGTCACCGGGCTCGGCGTCATTTCCATGCCGTCGAAATAAGGCGGGTTGGCGATATAGGTCGATCCCGCGCGCCACCGATAGGTGTCGGAGCCGGTCACTTCGATCTTCCGCCAATGCTCGTCGCCCTGGTAGACGTTGGCGTAGCGCGCACGGAACATCGTATCGTCGAGGCTCGTGGCGATCTTGTCCTGCACTTCCTGGTTGGTCGGCCAGATATCCTTGAGGAACACGTCGGCGCCGTCCGACCCTTGTCCGAGCGGCGTGTCGTACATGTCCTCGGTCACCGTGCCCTTGATCGCATAGGCGACCACCAGCGGCGGGCTGGCGAGGAAGTTGGCGCGCACGTCGGGGGAGACGCGGCCTTCGAAGTTGCGGTTGCCCGAGAGTACCGAGGCGGCAACGATGTCGTTGCCGTTGATCGCCGCCGAGATCGGCTCGGCGAGCGGCCCCGAATTGCCGATGCAGGTGGTGCAGCCATAGCCGACGAGGTTGAACCCGATCGCGTCGAGATCCTCCTGCAGCCCGGCCTTGATCAGATAGTCGGTGACGACCTGCGATCCCGGCGCAAGGCTCGTCTTGACCCACGGCTTGCGCGTCAGGCCCTTGGCGCGCGCCTTTTGCGCGACGAGTCCGGCGGCAATCAATACCGAGGGATTCGACGTGTTGGTGCACGAAGTGATCGCCGCGATCACCACGTCGCCGTCGCCGATGTCGTGCTCCGCGCCTTCGACCGGCACGCGCACTGCGCCATCCTTCTTGTAGACCTTGGTCAGGTCGCCGTTGAACACTTCGTCGACGGCGTCGAGGCTCACCCGGTCCTGCGGGCGCTTGGGTCCGGCGAGGCTCGCCTTGACCGTCGACATGTCGAGCTCGAGCGTGTCGGTGAACACCGGCTCGGGCGCGTCGGCATCGTACCACATGCCCTGCGCCTTGCAGTATGCCTCGACCAGCGCGACCGTCTCGTCCGGGCGGCCGGTGAGCCGCATATAATCCATCGTCTTCTCGTCGATCGGGAAGAAGCCGCAGGTCGCGCCATATTCGGGTGCCATGTTGGCGATCGTCGCGCGGTCGGCGAGCGTCATCGCCGGCAGGCCCGGGCCATAGAATTCGACGAAGCGGCCGACGACGCCCTTGGCGCGCAGCATCTGGGTGACGGTCAGCACCAGGTCGGTCGCGGTGATGCCTTCCTGCAACGCGCCGGTCAGCTTGAACCCGACGACTTCGGGGATCAGCATCGATACGGGCTGGCCGAGCATCGCTGCTTCGGCTTCGATCCCGCCGACGCCCCAGCCGAGCACGCCGAGTCCGTTGATCATCGTGGTATGGCTGTCGGTGCCGACGCAGGTGTCGGGATAGGCGACCATCGTGCCGTCCGGCGCGGTCGACGACCAGATCGCCTGGGCAATGTTCTCCAGGTTGACCTGGTGGCAGATGCCGGTGCCTGGCGGCACCGCTTTGAAATTGTCGAGTGCCTTCGAACCCCATTTGAGGAATTCGTAGCGTTCCAGGTTGCGCGCATATTCGAGTTCGACATTGTCGGCGAACGCCTTGGGCGTGCCGAACTCGTCGACCATCACGCTATGATCGATCACCAGATGCACCGGCACCAGCGGGTTGATCTTCGCCGCATCCCCGCCGAGCTTGGTGATCGCGTCGCGCATCGCGGCCAGGTCGACCACGCAGGGCACGCCGGTGAAATCCTGCATCAGCACGCGCGCGGGCCGATACTGGATCTCGCGCGCCGGCGCGACCGGATCCTTCTGCCAGTCGACGATCGCCTGGGCATCCTCGGGCGTGACCGTCACGCCGTCTTCGAAACGGAGCATGTTCTCGAGCAGCACCTTCATCGAGAAGGGCAGGCGGCTGACGTCGCCGAGCTTCTTCGCAGCCTTGGCGAGCGAATAATAATGATAGGTGTTGGCGCCGACACTGAGCGTGTCGCGCGTGCCGAGTGAGTCCTGGCCGATGGCGGTCATTCTTGCCCCTTCTAAAATGGCCCCAGGAGCACTGGCGGGGGCGTCGAGACGACTGCGCGCCGCGGCGCGATCCAAGGGCGGAAAGCGGTGAGTCGGGCCGGCCTTAGCAAGGGGGTGGGGGCAGGGGAAGGGTGCTGCACGTGCGAAGCGAGCTCGGATGTCCTCCGAAGGGTCCGCGAGTGGCAGTAAAGCTGGTCCAGGCCAGCGTGACGCGCTCGCAAAACGGTCAAAACAGCGAACGCGGGTTCGCTTAATCCTTCCCCGGAAAGCCTACGACTGTTAGCACGCTTCTGAAAGCCGCGGACCGCGATATCGGTGGGCTACACACCAATCGCGGCCACGCGCCGGTCGATGCCGGTTCGCGGCACGGGATCAACAGGAGGGACGCCATGAACCCTGCCATTCGCTTCGTGCTGTCCGTGCTTGCGCTCGGCGCGGTAGCCGGCGCGCCTGCCGTCACGGCGCAGTCGGCGTCCGCACCGCCCGACCCGGCTGCCAATCCGTGCCAGCGCACCTGCCTCGAAGGCTGGGTCGACAAATATCTGGCGGCGATGAAGGCGCACAATCCCGATCCGCAGCTGTTCGCGCCCGACCTCAAGTTCACCGAGAACGGCATTCGCCTGCCGTTCGGACATGAAGGCTTGTGGTACGACATGGCCGACGTCGGGGCCTACAAATTCTACGTTCCCGACATCGAGACGCAGCAAGTCGCGTTCATCGGTACGGTCAAGGAGCAGGGCCGGACCTCGGCGACCGGCGCCCCCGCCAGTCCCACGACCGTCGCGCTGGTGTTGCGGCTCAAGGTCCGCGACGGCAGGATCACCGAGATCGAGCAGCTCGCGATCCGTCCTGACGTGCCGCTAGGCAGCACCGCGCCTGCGCCATCGCGTTTCGCGCTTACCGGACAGGCGATCGAAGCGATGCGGGCGCCGGACCCAAGCTTCAGCGAAGCGCTGCCGGCCAACGATCGTCCGAGCCGCGAGCAACTGATCCGCGTCGCCAATTTCTATTTCTCCGGTCTCTCGCACAACGACGGCAAGGGCTATTACCCGTTCACCGACGATTGCGTGCGCTACGAGAATGGTATCGATGTGCTCGCCGGCCGCCCCGGTGCCGACGGCAAGCCCGGGCTGCGCCAGAGTTGCAAGGGGCAGTTCGAAAATGCGCTCAAGGGCGTAGTGTCGCGCGTGCGCGATCGTCGCTTCGTAGCGGTCGATCGGGAGCGCGGCATCGTCTTCGCCTTTGCCTTCTTCGACCATTTCAACATCAACTGGACGTGGCAACTCGGCGAGTTGTTCCAGATCCAGGGCGGCAAAATCCGGCGCATCGAGGCGGCCTTCCACCGCGCGCCGTTCGGTACCCCTTCGGGCTGGAGCACCTACGAGCAGAGCATGTCCGAGGACGTTCAGAGCGTGCGCTGAGACATCACCACAAAAGGGGAAGGATATGATCGCAAAGGCCGCATTCACCGCCGCGATGCTGTGCGCGACCGCACCGGCGTTAGCGCAGGCGCCGCCGCCGAGCCCGTTCGCGCCCCTGGTGGACAAGCCGACCTGCACGCGGGCTGAGCTCAAGGCCGCGACCGATGCCTATGTCGACGCGCAGCGCAAGGGGAACATCTCGGTGCTGCCGCTCGATCCCAAGGCGCATCTTCTCGAGAACATGGCGACGGTCGAAAAGGACAAGGGGCTGTGGAACACGCCGCTGCCGATCGCCAACGCGATGAGCTTCCATGACGACAAGCGCTGCAAGACCTTCACCGAAGTGATCGTCACCGAAGGCGGTCATCCCTATGTGATCGGCACGCGGTTCTATCTGCACCAGGGCAGGATCATTCGCGTCGACAGCCTGGTGACCGACAAGGGCGACTGGCTGTTCAACGCCAACGCCTATTTCAAATACACCAGGCAGGAGGACTGGTCCGACCTGTTCAAATATCAGAAGAGCGCGCCCGGCGGCATGATCGCCGGGGCGAACGCCTATCTCGATGGCTTCGCCGACAAGTTCACGGACATTCCCTGGGGCACGCCCTGCGCGAGGCTCGAGGGGGGCGCCTACACCAATCGCAGCAACAATGCGCACGCGTCGTGCGAAGTCGGGCTGCCACCCGGCGTGCTCTACATCGTCAACCGCGACTATCTGGTCGACGAGGAAAAGGGCGTCATCAACATCTTCTGCCGCTTCGGCAATTCGACCAGCGGCATGCCGGATTCGCACAGCTTCCGGTTCATCGACGGCAAGATCCGCGGCGTGCACACGTTGAGCGTTAATCTCACGGGAAACTCGCCCCAGGCGGACGACTATGGCGATATCGTGCGCACCGCGCCTCCCGTCGGAGCACCGCCGCGCACGCGCTGAGTTTCCGAGGGTACATTCCCTGGCAGGCCCGATGCGCAGCGGTTTGCGCTGAATGCCATCGAGATTCGGCCTTGGCGTAACAATGGCTGTAACTTGGCGCGAACGGTTAAGTGCTTGGACGCAGCGGCTGAGCAGGCGCAAGACTGCGGCAAGGAACGCCGGTTCGCCGGCCGAGCGCCAGGGGTGACGGATGAAGATTGGTTTTGCGAGCGCGATCTTGCCGGCTGTGCTGATGGCGGGTTGCTCGGGCGCCGCGCCTGACGCGTCGAACAATTCGACCGCCGCTGCGCCCGCGAGGACCGGGACCGCCGACAACGCGCCCTATTACGCCAGCCTGCCGGTCAACGAGCTGATGCCGCATGTGATGCAATATGCCGGCGACGGCATCTGGAAACGTCAGGGCTATATCGTCAACGCGACCGGCGAACATTCGCTCTTCCCGAAGAACGACGAGGAGTGGGAAGACGCCGAAAGCGGTGCGCGCACGCTCGCCGAAGTGACCAATACATTGCTCGTACCTGGCCGGCGCGTGCCCGAGGCCGATTGGGACAATGCGGTGATCGCGGTACGCACCGTCGCGCTCAAGGCGGCCGCCGCCGCCGAGAAGCACGACGAAAAGAGCTGGTTCGCTGCCGGCAGCGAACTCGACGAGGCGTGCGACTCCTGCCACATCAAATACGACCCGTCGTTCAAGAGCAAGAAGCCTTCCTGATCCGGCGGAGATCATAGCTGGACCGGAAAGCGTCCGTCGAGCATGCCGCCTTGATCGCAGACGCTCGTCGGTCAGGCCGCACCGGTTCGGCTCGTGCACGGGCTGCCGCAACTGGGCTACCACGGATAGCGCCGCCAACGGCACAGCTGGCGCGGTCCGGAGTATTGCGCCGGCAAGAAAAGCCATCTGGCTCGCACCGCGCCAATCCCTAAATAGGGCGTCAAATCCGACCCGTAGGAGTTCTTGTGATGGCCGACGTCGACGATGGCGCGAACAACCAGCCGGTGGGCTATGTGCCGCCCAAGATTTGGGTGTGGGACAAGGCCAACGGCGGCCAGTTCGCGAACATCAATCGCCCGGTGTCGGGCGCGACGCACGAAGCCGAGCTTCCAATCGGCAGGCACCCGCTCCAGCTCTACTCGCTCGGCACGCCCAACGGCATCAAGGTGACGGTGATGCTCGAGGAACTGCTCGAGGCCGGCCATTATGCCGAATATGACGCCTGGCTGATCAACATTGGGCAGGGGGACCAGTTCGGCAGCGGATTCACGGCGATCAACCCGAATTCGAAGATCCCGGCGATGCTCGATCATTCGACCAGTCCGCCGACGCGCTTGTTCGAAAGCGGATCGATTCTGATCTACCTCGCCGAGAAATTCGGCAATGCCTTCCTTCCCACCGAGCATTATGCCCGTGCCGAGACGTTCAATTGGCTGATGTGGCAGATGGGCTCGGCGCCGTTCATGGGCGGCGGGTTCGGGCATTTCTATGCCTATGCGCCATTCAAGATCCAATATGCGATCGATCGCTTCGCGATGGAGACCAAGCGGCTGATGCACGTCGCCGACACGCATCTCGCGAGCCACGAATATTTCGCCGGTGACGTCTACACGATCGCCGACATGGCGAATTGGGCGTGGCTCGGCTCGATGATGCGTGTCGCCTATTCGGCGCAGGAATTCCTCTCGGTTCAGGATTATCCGCATCTCCGGCGCTGGGTCGACCAGGTCGGCGCACGCCCGGCCGTGGTGCGGGGCCAGAAGGTCAATCGCACCACGCCCGAGGGCGAAGTGCTGCCCGAGCGCCATGATCGCAGTGATTTCGAGCGGTTGGGCGAACAGGCCGCCGACAAGGCGATCGTCTAACGTCTACGGGCCAAATAGCCCGCAGCTACTGCCCGGCGGGCACGGGATTCAACTCGTCGGGTAGGTTGAGATGATAGCCGTCGCGCTCCCATAGCGATTGGGTCTTGAGCGGATGCACCGCGACCAGCCGGCTCGCGAGATTGGTGCCGCCGAGCGACTGGACTTCGTACAGCGCCTCGAACGCCGGCGACTTGGCCTGGGCGGAAAGGCGGTGCAGCTCGGCGGGATTGGTCACCACGTCGCTCATCAGCGTGAGTCCGGCGTCGCGGATCCCGGCGATGACGATGATCGGATTGCCCGAGGGGCCGGGGAAGCTCGCGAAATAGCCATAGTCGTGGTGGCGCTTGCGTTGGTCGGTCTGGTCCCAATCGGTGATGTAATGTTTGGCGTCGGTGCGGTCGATCAGCTCGTCATAGGTGCCGCCGACCTGAAAATTGCTCGCGCTGAACAGCGGATCGCGCAACAGCCCCAGTCCGCTCATCCACCCGACATAGACGATCTGGCCGTCCTTGATCCGCTGCGCGTTGAGGTTCGACGCCGACAGCACATGGTCGGCGCCTGCGGTACCCGGGCCCGCCCAATGCACCACCGGCTGGATCGCGCTCAGCACCGACGCCGTGCCGCGCGGCAGATAACTCAACCCGAGATCGACGTATTCGCCCATCTTGTCGGGGTTCATCATCAGATATTCGTCGAGATCGTCCTTTGAGTTGATCGCGAACTCGCGGACGAGGCGCGACACTTCGCCGGACTTGTTGTTTTCGCCGAAGATATAATAGTCGCCGACCACCAAATAGACCGGCTGCGCCTTGTTGAGCTTCGACCAGGGCGCGAGCGCGAGCGCTTCGTCCCGTTTGGCGCCGCCGCTCCCGCGCGTCAGCATCCAGGTCCAGCCGATCGCGCTCAGGACCAGCAGCGCGACGGACAGGATGAGCACGAGGTGCCCCGACGCCAATCGCGAAGGCGACTGCGGCGCGGGAAGCGCGACGGCGCTCTCCGCAGCAGGTTCGGGGAGCGACAGTGCCAGGCGATATTCGCCTTTTGGGATCGAGAGCCGCGGGTCGTCGCGCGTCGCATAATGATCGTCGAGCTTGCGCCGCAGCCGCAGCACCGCGACGCGGACGGATGCGTCCTGGATCGCATCGAAGCTACTGTCCTTGCCGAACACTTCGAGCGCAACTTCGGCCTCCTTGGGCGGATCGTCCGCGCGCGAGCGCTCGACCAGATAGTCGAACAGGCGCCCGAGCACGTCCGAACGGCCCAGCGCACCGCTGTCGCGTAGCCTGGCGACTTCGGTCTCGAAGATGTCGGCGGGGCTGGCGCTGTCCATCGAGCCCAGCTGTAACATCGTGTAACATCCAAGGCGATGGCCAATTATACGCCTGTCGGAACAGCGGTTTCCTGGCGTTTCGACGCGAGATTGTGGCTTCTCAGCAACAGTCGATCGGGCGAACCGTTCCGTAACTAGCGCGATCCCGGTGCCGCTTCCTACGCCGCGATTCGACACAGAATATCGAATCGGGGGTCGGATGACTGACGTATTTGCCGCGCGAGCGACACGCGCGCTCCTGCTTGCCGCAACCTGTCTTTGCCCGCTCGCGGCGCAAGCGCAGGAAATCGTCGTCACTGGCCGGAATGTGCCGCTCGACAAGCCCAACGACAGCGGCAGCCGTCTCAATCTCAGTCTTCTCGAAACCCCGGCGAGCGTCGCGGTCGTCGATGGCGGTGAAGCGCGCGCGCGCGGCGACTTCACAATCCAGGATGCCGTATCGCGGGCGCCTGGCATCACCAACGTCGGCAATCCCGGCAACGGCGGCACGGCGCTCGCGGCGCGCGGTTTCGGCGGGCAGGGCTCGGTACTCCAGCTCGTCGACGGCATCCGCCTGTTCCCGGTTGCAGGCACGATCACCTTTCCGGTCGACATTTGGACGGTCGAACGCGTCGATGTGCTGAGCGGACCGGCGTCGGTGCTCTACGGCCAGGGTGCGCTCGGTGGAGCGATCAATGTCGTCACGCGTAAGCCGAACCGCATGCGCTACGAGCTCGAGGCCGAGGGCGGCTATGGTTCGCAGAACAGCTGGCACCTTGCCGGCGGCGCTGGCGGTCCGATCCTGGCCGACAAGATCGCATTCCGCGTGGACGGCAGCTATCGCCAGTCCGACGGCCTCGTCGATCGCGGCAAATCCGACAGCGTCGCGCTGTCTGGCGCTCTGCTGGTTGCCGCCAGCGAGCGGCTGACGATCATGCTGCGCCACGATTATGGCAATCAGCACCCGATGCGATACTTCGGCACGCCGCTGGTCAACAGCCAGCTCGACACGTCGATCCGCCACAACAATTACAACGTCAGCGATTCGGAGATGCACTTCCGCGACAATCGCTCGACCGTCACGATCGACTGGTCGCCGAGCAGCGCGATCACCATCAACAACACCGTGTACCGCCTCGGGACCAAGCGCAAATGGCGTAACCTCGAGACCTATTGC
>Ga0105248_10002022_pt1 | contig 22481 bp, 19 predicted proteins | sample KBSS34metaG_FD_81524 | JGI IMG/M metagenome (GOLD analysis project Ga0105248, IMG submission 81524) | Switchgrass rhizosphere microbial communities from Kellogg Biological Station, Michigan, USA - KBS S3-4 metaG | ecosystem: Host-associated > Plants > Roots > Rhizosphere > Soil | place...
CCTCTGGATAAAAACATTTTGGCCGGCTACGCCGCCTGTGGGCTGGAGGATTATGACCGGGCCTGCGACTGCTATCAAACGGTCATAGACGAACTGACTTCACGCTCGGACAAACTGCACCAACAAAAAGAAACTGATTTTCAGAAGCTGAATGAGAGTGCTCCTCTGCAAGGCACGCTAATTAAATTAGGTCGCCGCTTCCAGCGCCGCGATAAATACTCCGACGCGGAAGGAACCGGACTTTCGGCGCAGCAAGAAATCGCCAACCAGCAAAGTCATTATCCCAATCTGACCGGCGACAGAACCGCTGCCCTTACCGTTATCACCAGAGAAACCGAACTGGCCATGGCGGCACGCAACCTGGGCATGGCGCAGCAGCAAACCGGTGACAAAATCGCTGCCGCCCAAACTTTTGAACGGGCGGCCGAGCTGTTCAGGAACGCGCAAGGGCCCGCCAACGGCCAATCGGGCTGGTGTTTCTATTGCGCCGCACTGCTCTCGGACAAAAATCCGCCCAGACGGGAGGAGCTCTACAAATCGGCCCTTGCAGCATTTGACCATATGGAAGAGCTGGGCACACCAATCAGTTCACACAAGGCCGCATGCCTGGCGGCGCTGGGCTTCTGCCTGACCCAGCAGGGACGGCAGGCCGAAGCCTTCGACACTATCAGCCGGGCCATCGATCAAGTGGAACGAGCTGATTACGACGTGCCCGAAGTGCCGCCTTTTCTGGCGCTTGCTCTGGCCGCCCTCGTCAATGGCGGCGTGCTGCGCCAGAGACTGCTGGAAATCTGCCGCCGGACCGGGCGCCAGCCTCCTACTTTGGCAGGTTTGCCGACGCGGCGCAAACAGCTGATCAGCCTGGGCATCACCATCGCCTTTTTCTGGCTACTTTTAGGCTCGCCGGTAGTAGCCGGGGCTCTGCTCATTCTCTTACTGATTCATGAAATGGGCCATTTTGTCGTGGCTCGCCTGGTCGGCGTTGAAGTTACACCCCCAGTTTTCACCCCACTGGGCGCCGTCATAACTATGCTGACACAGCCGAAATCCTGCCGGGAGGAGGCCTACTTTGCCATTGCCGGGCCCACCGTAGGCACCGCTGCAGCATTTATCGCCTTCTACGCCGGAGTCAAGTGGCAAAACGCCGACCTGACCACGGCCGCCCGCTATGCCTTTGGACTCAACTTATTCAATTTAATTCCCCTGGCACCGATGGACGGGGGCAGGGTCTCGATGGTCATCAGTCGCAAAATGTGGATTTTCGGAGCAGCGCTCTTCATTCTGCTGGCTTTTGCCATTGTCTACTACGCCTTTGTGCCGGTCGAGGGCTCGCTACCAACAGTGCAGCGCCTCTCCACCCTGCCCCTCAAGCTATTCTTGCTCTACTGGCTGGCCCGCAGCGCCTGGGGTGACCTGCGGGAGCGTCTGCGCATGGTCAAAGCCTGCCCCGAATATTTTACTCAACCGTTATCGGTACGTATTTTGTTCGGATTGTTCTATCTTGGCCTAACCACAGTACTGTTCATGGTCTTGGGCTATGAAACCGAATTTGCCCAATTTTTGACCGGAAAATAAACCAAAAAGGCCAAAAAAAGATGGTTTCGTCACACCGCTGTCACAAGCTCGCAACGCCATTGTCACAGCGACTGGATATCTTAGTAATCACGAAGCAGCCGAGACGCAACGAACTCCCCATCGTCAAGCAATCGGCGGGACACAGGCTTCGAACACAATTAGGTTATCGTCGAGGGGGATGATAAGGAGAGGGGGTGGGCATAGCTCACCTCGTTTCTTATGTACTGATATTTTTAAAAGCCATCAAACATCAGTTGAAAGCAGCTAAACCGGAGTTAGATTCCAAACGCCGAAGCGATTGTAGAGAGACGAGTTTTCGTCCCATTCGGTGCATTTGCCGCTGGTAGCACGGAATCCACCGGAGATAGCTTGCGGTTCAAAAATGAAGGACGCCCCTTGCGGCGCTAGCTGATGACCGAGACTGTGCAGAAGGAATTCAAACAAGACTTTAGACCCCTCTGAAGAGGGCAAATTGCCAATTAGGCAAGCGTCGGCGTGGCCAAAAGCATGCATGCCACAGGAGAAAAAGATGCCTCTGCCACCGATTCTCTGGACAAAAGCATTAACGGTCGCGCTATTTGTGCACTCATTATTCATCGAGACCCAACTCTCTAAGGTATGGGTGATGCCGGCAGTTGCAACATGCACAGCCGATGCATTCAAATCTTGCACCAGCGTTGCGGTCGTATTGAGCATATCGAGAGCAGCTTCTCGTTGAGAGGTAGCATGGCTGACAACACCCGGCAGCGGCCCGGTTAACACAATGTAGTGAGTATGTGAGTTTATGGCCACGATGTCGCGCTCGGCCAATCGGCCCGCGCCGCAGGATACAACAGAGTCAACCAATGCCGAATCACGCTCACGTATGTCGACGTCATAGACGACCTTGCCGCGTTCTTTATTAATCAGAGTACGGCCATCGAAAAAATTTTGACTTTCCAGATCGCCCAGTTTGGTGACTATGTCTTGCCTGTCATTAAAGCTGCCAAAAATCGCCACGGTTATCTCTTGGCCGGCCGAGGGTGCCAAGCCAGTATCGTTCGTCACGCCCAATTGCGTTCTCCTGATTTTTGCCTACGCCAAATGCTATTATCAATTTCCGTCAGTGGTGCGTCCATGGTGGTTACCCCAATTAAAAGTAGGATCAATTACAAAGATTTTGTGATCATCACAACTCTTGTAGCCACTTTGTACGGCTGTCAAAAGCCTGAACTGGAGCCGAATAAGAACGCCGAGACGATTAAAATCAAGATCGAGACGCAACCTATTGCGGCCGTGGCAGAACCCAATAAACGCTTGCCCGAAAATATTTTCGACGACAGATTAGAAGCCCCAGCGTTGACGGAAAGTCAATTTACAAGTCTTTATGGAGAGGCAGTTCACAAGGCTTTGCCGCAAACCACTATCGTCACAGAAGGGCCACTGAAGCTGTCCGTGAAAGTCGAAAAAACCGATCAGCGTGCATGCAGAGTCGATTTGCACAAACTCTGGGCTTTATGCAAAGACAGACCAGGGCACCGGGAAGAGCTGGTCAGGCCCAATGTGGCTACGATTTACAGCATGGTGACATTTGTCAATCAACCGCTCGCCGGCGAAGATCCAATAGACAAAATCGTGCCCCTCGTGCGCGGCCAGAATTTTTTTCAAGCGCTAAAAACCAGCAATAGTGCCTTTCCCGTAGACCAACTCTTCTACGAAAAACTAAACAGCGATCTCTTTATCGTATATGCCGTAGACGACCCACAGGCGCCTAAACCTTTGAATTCCGACTTTGTCGAGCACTACGCTAAAACAAAAAGAGAAGAGGTAAAAGGGCTTTCCCTGCGTAATCTAGATCGCTTGATGGCCAAAGCGGTTACAATTAGAGCAGATGGGCCGATATACGCTGTCACCGCCGGTGGTGTATACGAGCCGAGTTTGATATTACTCGACCGCTTCGTTCGTGACTTTGGCAGCAAAGTCAAAGGCCGTCTTGTGATCTCGCTGCCCACCCGCGAGACGCTCTACTTCTGCGGCGACGAAACGCCCGGAGCGCTAAAAAAACTGCGTCAAGTCACCGACCAGATTGTGGTCACAAGCAAAGTGCCAATTAGCGAAAAGCTCTTTGTTTTCGATCAGGGGCAGTGGACAGTGTTCCAGGCATTCGACAACTGAGTAACCAAATATCGAAACTGAGTTGCGGCGTACGATGGCTCTATCAACTTTCCAATTTATAGCCTACACCATGGACAGTGCGAATAATTGATGGCTTTCCTTCCACGTCGATTTTTTTGCGCAGGCGTTTAACGCAGGTGGTAAGAGCATCGACAGTCGCTTCCGATTCGGTTACCCATACTCGGTTGAGCAGAGCCTCCGGGGCAAAGACGCGATTTTGATTGCGCATCAAAAATTCAAGTAGGGCAAATTCTTTGGGCAAAAGACGGATTTCTTCGGTCCCCCGAGCAACACGGAAATTAGCCCGATCAAGTGAAATGTCGCCGACTGTTAACGTTTCGCCTAAATAGCCCTCGGGTCGACGCAGAAGAGCTCTCAGCCTCGCAGTGAGTTCCTTTGCATGAAACGGCTTCGTCAAATAATCATCAGCGCCGCAATCAAAACCCTTCTCTTTGTCGTCAATTGTGCCGCGTCCGGTCAGCATCAGGACGGGAGTAAGGCCGCCGCGGCCGCGGAATTCTTTGAGAATATCGACACCCATAACACCGGGCAATTCCCAGTCCAGCACAATCAAATCATAATCGTAGACTTTCAGACGTGCGGCGGCATCAGTGCCGTCGTGTACGAGCTCAGTATTGTGATGCTCAAGCGATAACCAGTCGCTGATCATTTTGGCCAGCGCCACGTCATCTTCAATTACAAGTACTTTGGCCACGATCTATACCCGTCCCCGTTCACGTCACCATATCGGCGTCGTATCGTTATCGCTTCGTTTTCGTATCGCTATCGCTTCGTTTTCGTATCGCTATCGCTTCGTTTTCGTATCGCTATCGCTTCGTTTTCGTATCGTTTTCGCTTCGTTTTCGTATCGCTATCGCTTCGTTTTCGTATCGCTATCGCTTCGTTTTCGTATCGTTATCGCTTCGTTGTCGCTTCGTTGTCGCTTCGCGCTAGGGTTCAATTATCAGCCGCCTATGAAGACCTGCCGGAAGGGGCCCCTGCACTTTTAACCACGCCACGCGGCAGTCTAAACCAGAAAGTGCTGCCCTGGCCCTCGACCGAATCCACACCTATTTGGCCGCCGTGACGTTCGACGATTGCCTTACAAATCGCCAGACCGAGTCCACTTCCGCCCTTCACCTTTGCGTCATCAGCCTCCACCTGCTTAAACCTGTCAAAAACTGCGTCTCGCAAATGAGCAGGCACACCGCGCCCCTGGTCAATGATCGCCACTTTGATCATGTCCTTTTCAGGACTGAAAGCCAGTTCAACCAGCCCACCCTTGGGTGAAAATTTGACGGCATTGGACATGAGATTAATTACCACCTGCACCATGCGATCTTTGTCGGCAAAAACCTGCGGATCCCCCATTTCACCAAATGACGGGGCACGCAGCTTCACGCCCTGCTGCTCGGCAAAACCGGCAACGGCAGTCAGAGACGGTTTGATTATCGAGCTCAGTGCACAGGCGTCACGATTGAGCTCCAGTTTGCCGCTCTCCATCTTTTCCAGGTCCAGCAGGCCATTTACCAGTCCAATCAATCGTTCTACGTTGGCTTCGGCAGCCTCCAGCTTTTCGTGACCGTTGTCGTTGATCTGACCGTAGGCCTCGGCCGCCAGAAGCGAAAGCACCATTTGAATAGAGGTCAATGGCGTGCGCAGATCGTGGCTGATCATAGCAACGAAATCGCGCTTCATGCGGTCCACTTCCTTGCGCTCGGTGATATCGCGAGCAACACAAAAAAGCGACTTATCCTTGCGCGACCAGGTGGCTGACCAGGCGAAATCAACAGTATTTTTGTCGGCGCAAACTATGCGGTTTTCAAAAGTGCCTTCCTGCTGCTGCGATTTAACTATATCTTCAATAGCTTTGACAGTGGTTTTGAAGTCTTCCGGCAAAACAACCCGGCTGATAGGCTGGCCAATAATATCCTCAGACTCGAAGCCCCAGAGGGCTTTGACAGCAGGATTGACAGCGGTAAAAACGCCGTCGCGGTCAATAGTGCAAATCACGTCGGCGGCATTATCCACCACAGCGCGCTCTTTGCGGCGTGACTCGGCCAGGGCACTGGCCATTTCTCGAAAAGTCGTGTCCAGGTGTGCGATTTCGTCGCCCCCACTCAGGGGTTCATTGAGTGGCATGGCAATAGCGAGCCGTACGGTGTTGTCCATCAATGTGTTGAGCCGCGTGGTCGTGCCGCGGTTGAAATAGTGCACAAGAAAAGAGGCCAGCAAGACATTAAACAGCACGCCAAAAAGAAGCCAGGCTTCCACATACCGAATCAACGCTTCCTGAGCGGCACGCGTGTCCCGCAGTCGTCTTTCCTGGAAAGAAACAATGTCGTCAATCGATTGCAGCAAGCGGCCAATGACATTGTCGGCCTTCATCCACATGCGCGCCGCCTGCATCTTGTCACCCAACTCCAGCTGTCCCTGGGCGCGCTGCAGGTCTTCTCCGCAGCTGATAAACAGGCCAGACATGCGCTCGATTACGGCCCGTTCTTCGGGATATGGGGCCACAAGCTCTTTCAGGGTTTTGAGTTCCGCGTTGATTTTGCCGCCGGAGCCTGCAAAACGCTTACGAAAAGCGTCGCTATCCGACACGTGATACAAAATACACGACGAAAAACGGTCCAGGAGCGCCACCAGAGCGCTGTTGACATGCGTCGAAATCTCTCGGGCATGGTTCTCGCGCTCGCGCTCGTTCTGCACCATATGCAGCATATAAGCCAGGGCGCTGACGAATACAACCTCAAAAGCTAGAGGTATGGCGACGAGAATAATGGCCTTTTTAGACAGACTTACAGACATAAGGCACCCATTATCGCCAAAAAGATCCAGTTTGGCGAAAAAAACCTGTTTGCCAAAATTCTGCCAAAACTTTGCCCGTTCGATGCCAACCGATATCGCTACATTGTCCACATCGAAAGGCACCCCAGAGCACTCCCCCCCGACGAAACAGAGCAGAGGACCACAATGAACGCAGTAGCCAAGAAACTGATTCAAGTAGCAGGACTCCTGATAGTGGTCAGCTCCACCTCCGCCCCAGCGTTCTGCCAGCAACTGGCTGCCAATCCGAGCGGTCTTCCCCCCTGCACCATGGATAGCTTCGTTTATGAAGCCGGCGCCCATGCCGAAGATATCTACGGTGACGAAGGTACCAATGGCCTTCCCCCTCTAGCAAGCTTCACCAAAGCCAGCCGTATCAACGCCGGAATCATGAACACCCGTGACCAGGGCCTTACCACCGGCCACGGCAGTCTGATGCCCGATGCCTGGGGTGCCGATGAGTTCATCGCTCCTCCCAACGGTGAATGGGGCCAGAGCGGCGCCACAGGCCACGTAACCGGCGACACCATGTACGGCAGCGCCCCCCAACAGCCCGCCGGCGGCGGTTCTGGCGGCGGCGGCGGAACCACCCCGGTATACTCCGGTCCCGGCGGCGTTTCCCCCAACCCCAACTTCCCCCCGGCTCCCGGTGAAGGCTACTACTCAATCGTCGGTTGCGGCGGCGAATTCCAGGGCTGGATGAACCCTGCTGAAGTAGCCATCGGTCAAACAAACTGGGGACGCGCCCTCTACATGTTCTACACCAGCGCGGAATTCATCGGTGATCCCCGCGAAGCTGCTTACGAAATCTCCCAGATACAGGCTTCCGGCGACCTAGACAGACCCTAATAATTCCAAAATTTAGGATTTCTGGTTAATATACAGAAATACCGCTCTTTTCAGACATCGATAGTTTTACCTCAGTTCGCGGGAAAACATAAGGCAGAGAAAGCTTTACAGCTCTCTGCTTTTTGTTTGGAAGGAAAAAATTCGCCAAGTCATTGAACTACTTGTGTCGTTTGCACGTTTAGCAAAACACACAGGAGGTTCGTCATGACTAAAATACAACAACCGGATGAATTCGACTATTCCGAACGTCAAAAAAGGCTGCAGGCTGCCATTAAAGAACTGGGCGAAAAATTCAAAACGGACGCGGATTGCATGGAGGCGATCATCAAAGCCATCTGCCTTTATCAACCCCCACAGTGCACAGAGTGCGGTAGCTATGACATCAGACACACCTATGGAAATAGAAACGCCGAATGCGGCAACTGCAAAAAGAAGTTGAGCTTAACGGCCGGGACCTTCTTCCACAACATGCGCAAACCTCGCGCTTATCTGGCAGCCATCACACTTATGGAAAACGGCGTTGTATATAATCCCCATCAATTTCATGCATACCTGGAGATCGCTATCTCCTCAGCATCAAAGCTATTCAAGAAAGTCAAAACTGTCTTGGAAAGCCTGATGACCGCCGATGAAAACGTAGTGAAAGTCGGCTCCGCCGCATTTACAGAAGTGATCTGCAAACGCAGTAAAGTCACCCCATCCGGGCAATCTCCGTTAGCAGAACTGGAGGAAATCGAGAAAAATCAGGCGCTTGTGCAACCGACCGCAAAACAAGCCGTAGCCAATCTAGATAGCATCCAACAAAAAATTTACGACCATCTATCCGACGAGCCAATCTCGTTCGACGATCTATTGGAACTGACTAATGCTGATGTAGGTCCGCTTTCCGCCAATCTTACGTTCATGTCCATTGACGGCCTAGTAACTGAACTATCGGGGAACACCTTCATTCGAACAAAAATCGTACCTTCGATGCCGCCACAAAGCCCCCAAATAAGAGACCACATCGAAGCGATGATAAAAACAACAAAGACGATTTTTGGCGGATTCTCCAGAAAATACTTGCAGCTTTATACTGCTTATGACTGGTGTTGCCTTGATCGAGTGAGATGGTCCCTGGATGAGCTCATGAAGTCTTGCTGCAAGTTTGGCTACGTCAGACCCAAAGACATTATGGACTTCATCTCGCCGTTAGAGATTAAAGTCATTGTGAGCCCCTAATTGGGCCTTCGCAATTAGAAAATTAAGCACTCAGGGTTTTCATGAATTTGAGAAAAGCCAGAGAATCGGCATAACACCCGTCCGGATGGACCGAAGGAAAGGCGGCAAAATATGAGCGCAGCGCTCGGTCTAGCCGTTTGTCCTGTTCGGTTTCGCCCGGACCTGCTGCGGCCGGCAAATGTTTATCGAGGGATTGGTGCGCCCTCTTAATCGTCCTCAGGCGCTTACGACTGAGCGCCTCGGCGGCCTCAACAATGCGATTCTCATCCAACCACTCGGGCACCGCCGCCATCCCCAGCAAAGACTTGACCAGCTCCTCCTGACGCACACACAATGCGACCGCAGCACCAGTAGCACCAGCAGCAGTGCAAACGGATTTCTCCGCAGGTGAAGGCAAGTTACAATGGTCACCGATCATCTGGCCAACTTCAGCTGTAGCGCGTTCTGCAGAAGCCATCGATGCTTCCAGGACAGCGACAATAGCGTCCAGCTCGCCGTTCAACTCATCTTCAGGGGGGAAGCTGTCGTCTCGCTCCAACATCACGCGAGAAACAGCTATGTTTTTCGGCATGCGTTTGGCAAGCTGTTCAAGCAATAAGAGGGATTGCTGCTGCAAGGGATGACCATGCGTATCATGATAAAGCCCACGTTTGAACGTGCCGCCGGCCAAATGTACGTAAGCCAGACGCTGCAAGGGCAATTCTTCCAGATACTCAGAAGGAGAAAAGTTGAGATTGTGGGCGTTGGCAAAAAGGTTGGACAAATCAAGCAAGAGGCCACAATCGCTCTGCTCGACTACGCTAGCAACAAAAGCAGCTTCATCCATTTCAGCGCCGGGCAGGTCAAATGTGCAGGCAATGTTTTCCAGTACCAGCGGTGCCTGCAACACTTCTTTGACGATAGAAATATTGCGACGCAGAATCGTCAACATAGCATTACTGTGCTCGACCGGCAACAGATGACCGGATTCTAGACCACCAGCCCGGACAAAAGCGATGTGGTCGCTGACGAAAGGTGAGCCAAAAATTGAAGCGATATCGCTTAAATGTCTGGCCCTTGTGCGCAACGATTTCTCATACTCTTTTTGTCCGCTCGATCGCTGCGGCTCCGCCTGACCCAAGGAAAGCGCCGTACTGTGAATGATTATCTCCAAACCCTGCTTCTTCAAATTTTTGAGAGCCTGGGGAATGTCCTGCGGCCGTTTGTAGTCTTCTGCCAGAATCTCGACAAAGTGCAGAGCACCACGATCGGCCCGGCGTTCGATCATCAGGGCCAGCTCAGGACGGAAACCTATGCCGACCTTAGCGGCTGTGTCGAGATTAGCCACCACAACCACCACCTCCGCATCCGCCGCCGCAACTGCTGCCACAACTGCTACCGCAGCCACTTGAACTGCAGCCGCTGCCACCGGCGCCCGGCTGAGGACGAAGGGCATACGCGGCGTCGGCAAAGAAAAAATCGCCCGCTACAGCCATCGCGCCAAACAAGCCGTAGGCCATCGCCGTATCGCGCAGGCTGAGGCTGGTCGGATTGGACTGAGCCGTTAGCTGCAAGGCTGAGCTATTCTGCTTCAGGATAAATCCGGCCATTCGACCTTTGTTGGTCAACTCCGCTCTTTTCAGAAAGAAAAAGCTCATCATACCCGCGATTACTGCCAGCAACACAAGAAAGAGGTGCGGCCGGTTCTCAGCGATAGCCATTTCGACTTTCGGCACTGAGAAGAGGAGCGTTATTGCGGCGAACCACAGCCAGGGCACTAGGGATGCCTTAGATTTGGTACCGTCATCGGTGGCCAGATTTTTGTCGACAAGGCGTCTGCGCAGGGTGGCTAGGGCGCCGCTTACGTCCTTTTTGGCGTCCTCCAGAGTGAGAGGACCGAGTTTAAGCTTAGACACGAGAGTCTGCTCCAGTTCATGCAATTGAGGCTTGTGCTTGTCGGGGTCCAGAGTTATCTCACGCCCGGTGCGATCTATGGAAACTATTTCGTGCCTGGCGAGCGTAGCGCAAGCGGTTAAAAAAGCTCTCTCGCTGCCACCCTCAATGTAAGCCGCTTCGTAAGGGTCCAGCTGGCGTGCAATGGCCTCGGCGGACACCATCGGTTGGCGGTCTACGGATAAAATCAAATGCCTTATGAATAAGCCGGACACTGCACCCAAAAACAAGGCAAACATGTAAAAGGTGAGATATGACGGTCCGTGTAAGTCAAATGGGTTCATTGTTCTTCTTCTTTTTTCTTCTTTAGTTCTTCGTTGATTTTCATACTTCCAACATATGCCCGCCCAGTTAAGGCGCGGTTAACGAAATGTGACTTGCAGCCGGTTTCATGATTTCTTCGTGTTTTACAATTTATCGTTGGTGCCCTTTGTTCTCACACGGGCCTGGTTTCGGGACTTTCGAGACTTTCTGCACTTTCGGGACTTTCGGAACCAACCACCACCTGCCCCGTCGTTTTTAGTACAGCAAAACCGGGTGAAATTATGCAAGAGACTACCAAACCAAAGGCCAAGAAAATCGATTATCTCCATCCGGATGGCGTTCCGCAAATCAGCGAGGAACAGAAAAAGATTAACGAGGAAGCCCAGAAAAAGCCTGTTTCGAAGCAAGCACTGGAAGAGGCCGACGGCCATCACATGTGCTCCGACAGTTGCCTGGGCAAGCATAAGTAAATCGGTGGCATAAGAGCCGCCCCTGTGCCATGATAGGGACCGTTACGGATATCCCCAGGATGGCGCCGTGTCAGTACCAAGTTCAAAAGTTCGACTCTCACTTGCCGTCGGCTCGTTATTGATTGCTGGCCTGACTCTGGCAGCTGGTCCTGTGCATGCCGATACCCAGGCGCTCGTTCTACATCAGGAACATATGGGCAACGGCAAGCAAAAAGTCATAGTCAGTAAGGACGCCGTGCGTATCGAACAAGCCATGACGGGTGTCGTGGTCCTTACTCGATACCCTTTTGCCAGAGTGGACATCGTCAATCCGACCAAGCGCAACTATGTTTCTAAACCGATGTCGCTAGTGCTTGAACAAATGGCCAACCCAGGCATTCCGGTCGCAAAAGATCCGATAATGGGCGACATTGCCTGGTCCAAACCTGAAGCGATATCGCTAGCTGGAGTAGACGCCACATGCTACACCCGCACATCACCAAAAAAAAGCTGGTGCAAGCTCTGGACCCTCACGGACCCGCTCCTTCCAAATACAGTCGTGGAGCTTATCAGCGCCTTCAGCGGCAGCATTCCCACAACCAAGGGCGCACCGCTACGATACGAAATCTATTCATCGCTCGAAGATGAACCGGCAGATCCTTACGAAGAATCGCCCCGAAAACCTATACTAATATTTGAAACGACGTCCAATAGAACAACCACGGTGCCAGATAGCTTATTTCGGACTCCCCAAGAGTATGTTTGCGTTAACGGTACGAACAAGACCAGGTCCAATACGCTTCCCGCCCGCAATCAAAGGACTCCCTCGAACAGTTCAGACTCGATGTGCAAGACCGACAAATACAGCCTCAACCTTCCCCAGCGCAAAAGGAAAGAGCATTAGTGGTAGATATGACTGTATGAATTGCTCAAAATCATATTTAGCCACTTTTTCACTCTCGTTCGCGCTTTGCCTTTCGCCGGCATTTGCCGCTCCATATTCAGTTAAGAATCTGGCCAGGGTATACAATTCAGGCAACTATTTAAAAGCACAGGAACTTGCCAAGAAGCGCATACTTGCCGAACCTACCGACTTTGGCGCTCGCTACTATTTGGCAAATATTTATCTCCGACTGAACAAAACCGAACAAGCGATTGTGCAATATCGAGCTTGCGCCAATAGCGGCGCACCGCCCTCAACCGCGCTAGTCAAATATTCGAGTAAAGCACTTGAATCTTTATTGCGACAAAAGGAAATGACGCTAATGGCCGCTTCCGCTGACAAACCCAGCGACAAGGAAATAAACGATTTCAAAAAAAGACTGGCCAAAGAAACTCAGCAAGAGGACCAGAGAATTCACAAAGAGTGGAGTCAAGCACTTCTGCGCTTATCGCAAAACTATGATAGTCGCGCCGGATACAACCGCGGATACGGTTCAAGATACGACTACCAGCGCCAGGCGCAGGAGCGCATGCAAATAGACGAGACTTATTCGCGCAGACTTAAGGAATTATCTGAGCACGAACAAGTAATGCTCTCACACGCCAACTGCGGCACAAGCCGAATTCGCATGGCGCCCGGCCTGAGCAGCTCCAAGGTACAAAACTATATCAACTACGGCGGAGATGCCGATGCCGAATATATTCCGGTAGACAACCCATTGACGGCACAGGCGAAAAGACTAACCGACACTTCCCCAGTGACAGCCAAGCACATGGCAACCCAGAGAAAAAAAGCAACTTCGGGATCGAAAAAATCAAGCGTTATCGCTACATCGCGATCAAAAAAATCAAACGATATCGCTACATTTTCCAAAAAACCGGCATCCAAATTTTGAACACACAATCCAAAATTCATTTTCAGTTGTTTTTAGCAATATTGCTTTCTCTCTGGGGCAGCGACTATTCTGCTAATTTAACCGCGGCAGCGGCCGAAAAGACAACGACGACCAAACTGCACGGCGGTATCAGCACTCTGGCCGGTGCCATGTCCGGTGCCGGAATCAGCATTGAGGCCAGCACGCTGCCGACAACCATCACCCGGGTGCGCATGGGCACTCCCGCTGCCTATGCCGGTGTATGCCAGGGCGACAAACTGATTCAGGGTGCAATCGGCACCAATTCAATGCAGCTTTTGATTGACAGGGGCGGCAAACGCTACAGTGTCAATCTACGCTATACGCCGGACGATCTGGTTGTGACCGCCGCAAAAAAGAAAGAGCAAATGAAGTTGGCCGCCGCCCTGTCAAAGGATGCCGACTGGAAAACACTGAAACAGTACGACATCGCTCTTTTGATCGACGCTTCCGGTTCAATGGACAGTCAACTTGAAGGTACCAGCGAATCAAAATGGCAATGGTGTCGCGATCAGATTTATTCCTTTGCCCAGGAAGCTCAAACCCTGGGCAGTGGTCCCTTTGACTTCTGCACATTCAATACAAGCGAACAGCTCAAACAAAATTGCACGGCGGCAGAAGCTCGCACGATCATGACGATGCTACAACCGGAAAACGGAACAGATTTGTCCACACCGCTGGAAAGGTTGCTTTCCGCCCGCCTACAAAAAGCGCATAACAGACCGTATCTGGTCGTAATCGTCAGCGACGGCATGCCCAATGGAGGTGCGCCGGTGGAACAAGTAGTGATCAATACGGCGCGCAAATTGAAATCGGATAAAGATCTACGCATTCTGTTTTTGCAAATCGGAAACGACAGTTCAGGCCAGATACTGGCTGACTATCTGGATAATGACCTGGTCATGGAAGGCGCCCCATTTGATATAGTCAGCAGCATTGAATCGAATGACCTTGTCGAGCTAGGCCTGCGACGTGGACTTGTGGCAGCCATGAACAAGTCGGGCAGCAGCTTTAAACAATCAAATCCGCAGATCGAAGCCGAACTTGCTAAAGTAAGAGCAGAACTGGCCAGACTCCGGGCGCAAAACGCCAACCAGGCAAAATAACATTTGGTATCTCAGAAACCAGGGTATCTGTGGCTGAAAAATCGGATGCTTGTCTATGTTTTGTGCTCAAAAATTTTTCTCTAATGCCTGTACCACGCTTTGTTTCGCGAGCATAATCGCGCTCGTGCCAGGGGTTAGGGCAGCCGCCGAGCCGGCAAAAACTAGTGCCTCTCACGAAGGAAAATTGCGCGCGGTACAGCTGAAGCAAATCCACTATTTCCTGGGCAATACAACAGTTACTGCCTGCATGAGCGGCGTCCGCATCGACAGCACCGGCCGACTCAATTGGGCGCTTGTGGCTCGGGAGCCCAAGTGGGACGTGACTGTATTTCGCAACGACGACAAAAAATACAAACGCCTTCCGCTCAAAGACTTTGATATTGCAGGCTTAATGCCCCAGTTTGTTCAAACGTTTCGCCCAAGGACCGTGCCGTCGGCCGCCCCGCCCTATGAATTCAAATTTTTTGGTTTCCCGGCCAGGCGCGTAGTCAATCAATACCAAAATCACGAATATCTGGTGATAACTTCAATCGCCGCCCCCCAGGCCGAGCGGATTGTCTTCGCCTCCTATCGTCTGCCAACGGGGTTCGGCCTGCCTTTGAGATATATCGGCACTTCCGATACGCGCGATTTTATCGGCGGCATCGACAAAAAAGGCTACCGCGAGCAGGCGCTGAAAACCACGAGCGCCAAAGAAGTCTACGTTTCGCCAGACTTTTTCAGCCCACCTAAAAATTACACCCAGGTCAAAAATATGCAAGAAGTGGTCGTCAGCAACCAGGGGCGAGAGCAGAGCGAAGAATTTCAAACGATTTTTCAAGGCGAGGACAAGGCCACAGCAAAAAAAGATGCTGCAAAAGTCAAACCATAGTAAATACGTTCGGTAATAGTTGCCCGCGTTTAACCAAAATCGGCTGCAGATCAGATAACATCCCCAGACTGTTTACAGCCGGGGGCAAAAATCGAGTCCCCGGGTTAACAGAGTCACAAAGATGTGGAGAGCAAAACAATGAGTCAAGAAAACTCCGAGGCCCTGGAAGAGCTGAACGAACAAATCGCCCAGCTGGTCTGGGATTTATCCCCCGAGGAAGGTTTTCAGAGCGCCGCCATCCGAGTTGTCATCATCGACGAAGAAGCAGAAATGGTCGGCAAATACGACATGGCCGATGGCACAATTATGGGCATGGACCTCGATGAAGACTGTTTTGCGCCCTTCCAGGAAGTGTTCTTGCTCATGCTCGAAGAAGGACAGGACCCCTGGAAAGTTGCCCTTTTCAGCCTGACCGCAAATGAAGACGGCTCCTGCGTTTATGATCTGGCCTTCGAATACCAGGACGAAACAAAATGGGCCTTCGCAGAAGAAGCCCCGGCAAAATAAGGCAAGCGTCATCAGCGTCGCACCCCGAGTGATCGCCATTGCCCCCTACGACTCGACCTGGCCCGCGCAGTTCGAGGCTATCGTCGAGCCCATGGTTGCGGCCCTTGGACCACTGGCACTACGAGTCGACCACATCGGCTCCACAGCAGTACCGGGTCTGGCCGCCAAAGACATAATCGACATCCAAGTCACTGTCCGCTCGGCCGACGAATTTGACCCCGTCCGACGGACGCTGGAAGGCCTTGGATACACCCAGGCTCAACACCTGTGCGACCACGTGCCCCCGGCCGGTCCTGAGGCCCCAGAGCATTGGCAGAAGCGATTTTTCCGGCCACCGGCGGGTCAAAGACCGACCAATCTACATGTGCGCATCGCCGGCATGGCCAATCAGCGCTACGCCCTGCTGTTTCGCGACTATTTGCGGGCAAACGCCGCTGCCGCCTCCGCCTATGAAATCATCAAGCGCCAGCTGGCGCATTATCACTGCGACAACATAGACGCCTATTACGACATCAAGGACCCGGCCTGCGATTTAATCGCCTTCGCCGCCGAGGCCTGGGCGCTGCACACCGACTGGGCTTTGCAAACCGACAGGGCTTTGCCTACCGACCGGGCTTTACCTAGAGACTGAAACCCGCCCACCAGGCCTAACGCTGTGCTGCCGCGCTCACATGACCGCTGACTTCAACCTGGGCAGGCTTCAAAACGCGACTGAGATAGCGATTGTCGGTTTCCCAAACCTTGGGCAAATAGCCGGTAAGTTTTTTCAAATGCTTCTTGGCCAAACCACCGCGAGCATCATCGTTCCACATTGTGCCCACCAGGCAGAGCCCTTTCCAGCTGTCGTTCTTTTCCTCACCGACTTCGTTGCGGTAGACGGTGAGCCACTCACGCACACAGGCCTTATAGAGTTCGGGGTCTTTTTCGACCTGATGCTCCAATTTGGCCTCCATTGACTCGGCGTAAGCCGCATGTATATCAATGTCTTCGTCGTCCTTGCGCAAAGCGACTTTACACAGGGCGATAGCGCGTGTGAAATTGCCGTTGCGCAGCGACACCCGGGCACGATTGCAAAGCGAACTGGCCGATTCCATGTCCGGCGAAACAATCTGATCGTAGTCTTGAACTCCAGGACCGGAGCGACTTTCCCCCGGCCACGCCGGCAAAACACTGCCGGACAAAAAGAGGGAAAGCGCCAAAAGCCGTTTACAAAAATGATCCATACGCCTATTCAAAAGACTTGGCATTAAGCGATTGCGTTCAGATTGTAAGCCTGAAAAGAAAATCGTAAGCGCGCCTTTACATTGGCTCCGGGTTGTTATACTGACTTACTACTGACTACCTTAACTACTTACTCCAATCCACTACTTACTAATCGCCAGAAACAACGGGCCAGGTGCAGTTTGAACAACAGCAGAATCGTGCGAGCAGCATTGCGTTGTATAAAGGGTGCGGCTATTACAATTATGATCGCAGCCTGTAATACTACGATCTGGGCCCCGCCCGCTCTGGCCCAGGCCGGAGGCTCTTCCGCAGGCAGCTCCGGCGGCGGCAACAGCGTAGATGGATCCCCGGGCGACCAGTCCGGTGTTTCCGCCTCATCGCCCGGCTCGGAAGGCATGCCCGACACCGATTCTCAGTATTTGAAAGCAGTCAAACTAGCACAAAAGAAAGGCTTGAAGAGCCGCGCATACATTGAAAGTTTGATTGGCCTGGGCATGCACTACAACCGCACTGGCAAGCACGGTGAGGCCCGCAATGCTCTGATAAAAGCATTGACGATTATTGACTCCGGTGCCCTGAAGCCGACCAAAGGCAGCGTCAAGGAAAAAGCACCCACCGTAGTCGACCACGGAAACGGCACCGTATCCGCCACCGTCAACAAGCCGCCCGCCCCCTACGAAGAAACGCTTGAACAACTCTTACCCGCCCTCGTGGAAGCAGATACGCTGAGCAATCATCTAGCCGAGGGCGAGGTGCAGGTCAAAAGGCTCATTACCATGGCACAGAACGAGCGCATCCAGCGTGTGCCCAACCTGATGTTCGCCTACACGCAGTATTCCGAACTACTGAAGAAAATGCACCGCAACAAAGAAGCGGCTCACTACAAACAAGAAGCGGACAAAATAAACAGCAGCATCAGAGGGCTGTAGATGCCTTTACCGGCCAAAGTACCGGCCTTTACTTGCCATTAGCTGTCTTTAGCTGCCTAAACAAAAGCCGATTTGTCCTTAGCCTCGCGAGACAAGCCGGATACCGGCATGCTGAAAAAAGTGGGGCCGAAAATGGAAACGAGCCCAGGCTGTCGCTTCATCACCGCTGCTGATGAAGGATCCACCTACAATCATTTGATGCTCGCCATCGAAACAGGGCGTACTGAAATCATCGTAAAGCTTGTGTACTTCAAAGCCGGCCAGGGGATTGAAGAAGTCCTCACACCACTGCCAGACATTGCCGAACAAATCGGGAAACAACTCCGAATTGGCATCCACAGGAGATTCCGAACCGTAACGCAAGTTGATGTTGAAAGGTCTGGGAGCAACCAAATTGTTCAAATCGGCGCCGTCAAAAGCGCCGGCAATCCGCATAGCTTGATGCTCGGCTTCCGTCACCAGATGCAAGTTAATACCATCTTTTTTCGAGCGCCAACGGCAATAGGCCTGAGCTTCATGATAGTTGACCACAACCGGCCAGGACCATGGCATAGGAACATTTTCAAAACATGTGCGTAAACGATACTGCTGCGAACCGGCTTGCCCACAGTAGTGCCAGAATGTTGGCCATTGAACGTTTCTAAACGATCTCCAGCGCCACCCCAAGGCAGTCCAGTTGTCCGCATCCGCGTAGCCTTTATCATTGACAAACTGCCAGTATTCACCGTTAGAAACCAAAAATCTGGCGGCGGAAAAAGCACCAACTACGGTACTACGCTCGCCATATTCATTGTCCCAACCAAAAGTGGGCCAATTGAGCGGCTTACCCAGATTGACGGTGCAGGCGGCCACATCAACAAATTGATTTTCCGGATAATCTAGCCCAGCCTCCGGCGGAAAGGCTGGAACCTGTCTGTCACCTTCTTTACCGCCGACATCGACCGAAGGGGCCATATCCGGCCACTGCTCAGGCGTTTTGAGCAAGTGCACAGGCAGCTCGCGCATTAACACAGATGATGTCTCGATATGAATACGCTCATGCTCAAAACCCATAAAAAGCGCCCAGAGTGGATGCTTTTGATCGACGGCCGCATGCCCATCAGAGAGGCCATCATGGTTTTCGATAATAGCCCTTATAAGCGCGTAGACCTGGCCCCGATACGCACGACAATCGTCTACGCTGGGCCATTCAATTGTGTTTTTGGACATGTCATCCCAGCTCATCTCGTCCACGCCTATTTCAAATAGACTCTCGAAATAGGCATTAACAGGAGCATTCAGTAGTCCAGCCAGACGCAGTTTGTTGACATAAAGAACGGCAGGATGAACGTAATAAAAAACAAGTGGGTGGCGTAAATTATGATAAGGCGGCCTGTAGAAGGATTCTTCACCAATTAAGGATGAAAAAAGCAATTCGTTAATGGTCCAGGTATTGTCGAAATAATCGAGCACTTCCCGGCGGCTACACGTCTCCAGATTGGGAATAATTAGCGAATGTAATTTGCCTTGCTCATAGCCGGGGCAATTTTCTGGGAGCAGTCCGCTCCACCAGGACTCAAGGCGCGGCGACGCCAGCGATATTTTGCTGCGGCCAAGATTTTTGCGCCAACTGTCATCAACTGGTAAGCCATCCGCCGAAACAGAGGGCGAAACTGTATTGGACTGACTAGAAACTGACATGAGAGACTCCAAACAAAATTTCAAAGCGTTGCAAAGGCTTCTTCAATGACCGTACCGGATGCGGGTTCGTTCCCCATTACCGACTGGCTACTAAAATATTAGCTGAAAGAAATCAGAATGCCCCGTCCAATTGATTAAACGCGGCCAGCGTGAAAAAAATTCCCAGATATTAGGGAATTTGCACAGATTAGCCGGCGCCGACTCTCTGCACCGCCAGCCTGGCAGCGTCAGCGTCTGAATAGGCCGTGCGCTGACCATCTACCACTAGAAAATTCTCATGACCCAACCCTGCCAACAACAGTGTGTCGCCCTCTTCCAGGTCGGCCACAGCTGATTCGACGGCCACTTGCCTACCGGCGATTTCAAGGGCGCCGGGGGCTGCCGCTAAAATCTCAGCCCTTATGGCGGCAGGGTCCTCAGCGTGAGCCTGATCATCGGTGATGATGACTTTGTCCGCCAGCCTGGAGGCGACAGCACCCATCTCCCCACGTTTGCCCCGGTCGCTATCCCCGGCGCAGCCGAAAAGGACAACCAGCTTCCCTCGAGTAAAAGTTCGACAGGCTTCCAGGGCTGCACGCAAACCATCGGGCGTGTGCGCGTAGTCAACAATGACAGATCCACCTTTAAGCGTTATCGCTACATTATTCAACCGCCCCTCCACTTCGGTCAGTTCACCGATGTAGGACACGGCTTTTTCAACAGGCATTCCCGAAGCAATTACTATAGCCAGACTGCAGAGGACATTACTGACCTGAAATAGCCCGAACAGGCCCAAATGACAATTAAATCTTTGGCCCAATATCTCCAGAGTCAGGTCTTGTCCGCGTGGCGTGGGCGTACATTTTAATAGACGAACTTCACGGCCCTCAAAGCCGAAACTCATGACCTTGTGATTGCGTTGCCGGCAAATCGCCAGCACCTGCTCGAAACGCTCGTCGTCAGCGTTGATGACGGCCCAGCTGCCAGGTGCCAGGACCTCACGGAAAAGACGCATTTTAATCTCAAAATAGTTGTCCATCGTCTGGTGAAAATCAAGATGATCCCGTGTCAAATTAGTGAATGCCCCGACCGAGGCAGAGAGCCCATTGAGACGATAATCGTGGAAGGCGTGACTGGTGGCCTCCATAGCCACGTGGTCCACACCGTTGCAGGAAATAGAATGCAAAATACGATGCAAAGTCACTGTTTCAGGAACCGACAAGGTGGGATCGCGATCCCAGACGATAGTGCCATCACTACATACGCCGCCGAGATTGCCCAGTGAACAGCATGAAAGACCGGCCAGGGTCCACAGCATACGGCAAAAGTTAACCGTTGAAGTTTTGCCGTTGGTTCCAGTGACAAGAGCCAGATGCTGTGGCCGCGGTTCACCGAAAAAACGTGAGGCTAGATCGCCGAGGAGGGAAAGTGGCTGTTCATGTGCGATTACCGGTACTGCCCCAACAGCGTTCGTGCACTCGACGGGGAGGGAAACCCCAGGAGTGGTCAAAATGGCCACGGCACCATTTTGCAGTGCCTGTGCTATAAAGTGCCTTCCATCAAGGCGCACGCCATAGCGAGTGCTATCCACAGTTTCAGACTGATCGGCCACATAAAGAAAACCAGGCCGACAGAGATTGGGATCGGTCGTCAGGCCGGTGATAGTGGGGAAATTGTTCAGCTTACCGTCGATCAATCCCGAAACCGAAATATCGACCAGGTCGTGAAACAGTCTTTCCAGCGTGATCTCGGCCATTGTTGCCCCTTCCTGTACAGCCCTTGATTCCAATGTCGCTTGAGAAAGTATAGACGAAAGCGCTTGCCCTTTCAGACTAGAGCTCGAAGGCTTGAATCAAAGACGGCTTGTTATCGCCTTCGGCAGCAGCCCAATAACCAATGCCTTCGATAAAGGTGTCGGTGGTGAGCAGCGAAATACGATATTTTTCGGCGATGCGATCAAAAGTGGGATCGTCTTTAGTTTCCTCGGTGACTTGGCTACTGGCCAGCATCTTGCCCTTGGCCAGGACAAGCACACCGGCCGGCTCGGCTTTGGCCTGACTCCACAATTTGATAATAGATTCAGCCAGGGCAGCCAATTCCCGCCTGATAGAGCGGTAGTCCTCGAAGCGCGAGTCTTGAAAAACCACGCGCACTATTATTTCGGTCTGGTCCCGGTCGACAATGGTGCATTCGTTGGCATAGCGCTCATTGACACGACTGGCCAATCCCTGCTCTTCGCACAAGGACATGCACTGTTGGACGAAATCGGCCTCATCAAAAGCGGCGGCCGCGTCAGTCAAAAGCTGGCAATAAGTTTTTTTATCAACGGCAGCGTTTTGCTCTTCCAGCTGACGAATAATATCGCGAGCGGCTGAACCTTTGGCAGGGGCGGAAAATTTTGTCGACGATGCCTTAGCATCGGCAGCCGGGAGTTTTGTCGAAGAAGTTTTGGCGCTGCTGGCCGGCAGTTTTGTCGAAGAAGCCCTGGCGCCGGCCTTGCTTTTAGGAGTCTTGCCGACGGCTTCGCCCACTTCTGCTCCCGGATAATCCGCCTCCAAGTTATGACCATCGGCCGACTGCTGGTCAGGGATCAAGTCTTTAAGCGAGCCAATTTTATCCAGGCCATCGGGATCGTGCATCCGGCGCCGGACACTCCAGCGCTCCAGACAGCTCAAAAGATCCAGTTCCAGAGCCGGTTGAAAGGGCCCCGGCAAAAAGACTATGCCGCCGGCGTGGTCACCACAGGGTAAATGTCCGGCCGCGGTATGACGATCTTTAGTTTCGGCCAGGGGCATGAAACCATCGGCAAGATGCCCGGCTTCAATGGTGGCGTAAGCGGTGGCATCAAACTTTTGTAGATAAGGGGCAAATTCGGAATTCTTCCCGTCATCGGTCACAATCAACGGTCCGGCATTGGCTTTGTGCGTGATTTTGCGTTCGGAGCCAAGGGAGGTACCAAAGGGGGCGAGGGTGTCGATCCAGAAGTAATTTCCCATGTTGGAGCCGCCGTCGGCTGAAGTTATAACCACACTGGGCGAAAGGAAAAAGACCAGCAA